>CERQ01104558.1_pt1 | contig 10327 bp, 8 predicted proteins | sample 530711 | NCBI WGS metagenome assembly CERQ01 (sample SAMEA2620882, study PRJEB7988) | marine metagenome | biome: marine biome (ENVO:00000447); feature: mesopelagic zone (ENVO:00000213); material: "saline water (ENVO:00002010), including plankton (ENVO:xxxxxxxx)" | depth 850 m | reverse complement strand
TTTTTCTATAGTTTCAGTCCTGTCGTGCGTTTCCGGCCATCGCGAAACGTGCCGGAGAGTAAGGGCCCATGTCGATATCGGGCCGCCTGCCCGAGATAAGCTGGGCCAGCAGACGGCCGGTTTTTGGCCCACCGGTCAGTCCGACATGGTGGTGACCAAAGCCGAGATAGGCGCCGCTGACGGTCGGCGACGCGCCGATGATCGGAATGGAATCGGCCGGTGCCGGACGGTGCCCCATCCATTCGCGCGTTTCCTGCGCGGCAAGGCCGGGAAAGGCCGCGACGGCCTGCCGCCTCAGCAGGGCAAGGGGCGCCCGGGACGCAGGCGGCTCCAGTCCGCCGAATTCCACCGTGCCCGCGACCCGCAGCCGCCCCTCCATCGGCGTCGCCACGAATTTTCCCGAGGCTACCATGACCGGTGCCTTCGGCGCCATGTTCGGCGCGACGAATTCGACGTGATAGCCGCGTTCGCTTTCCAGCGGAACGTCGATGCCCAGCTTGCGGGCCAGCGGGCGCGACCATGCGCCGGTGCAGAAGACCGCCGTATCGCAGGGCAGGATTTCGCCTGTGGCGCGCAGACCGGTCACGCGCCCGTTCTCTTGCACGATGTCGCTGACATCAGCCCTCAGGACGCGCCCGCCGAGGGATTGGAAATGGGCCGCCAGGTCCTTCACGTAGCGGCCCGGGTCGGTTATGCGGCCGTGACCCGGCAGACGCACGGCAAAGCCCAGATCCTCGGACAGAGCCGGGTCGAAATCCCGCAGCGCGCGGCCTTCCAGCTCGTCCCAGGCAAAGCCGTTCGCCGCACGGATGCCCCAGCCGAATGCGTCGGCCTCGAAATGCCTGCGATCCCTGTAGGCATAGAGATAGTCACATGGGGTGATCCGGTGCCGGGCCGGGGTTCCCGCGGCCAGTTCCTGATGGTCCGACAGGCTGGCGCCGAGGATCGGTGTCAGCGCGCGGGCGATGCGGCGCACGTCCGGATCGTTGGCATGGCCCATATATCGGCGAAGCCAGGGCAGAAGCCTGGGCACATGGCGCCATTTCAGAAACAGGGGTTGTTCGGGATGGAACAGCATGTGCGGGGCCTTGCGCAGCAGGCCCGGAACGGTCACCGGAACGACGGCACAGGCCGCAAGCACACCGCCATTGCCGAAGCTGGTGCCTTCTCCGGGTCCGGCACGATCCACGAGCGTGACCTCATGCCCGTCGCGACGAAGCCAGATCGCGGCCGAGACGCCGACGATGCCTGCGCCGACAACGATGATATGACGCGCGCCCTGCGTCATGCGGCGCGGCCGATGCTGGATCGCAGGGCGAATCGTTCCAGGATTTCGGCCGAAGGCGACATGCCCAGCCCGGGCGCATCCGGCACCACGACGGCACCGTCCCGCAGGGGAAAGGGTCCGTCGAGAATGTCCTGCCTCAGGTAGTAATGCGCCTGATAGAATTCGCAGCCCAGCGTGATGGCGGGGGTGGCGGCGATCATGTGCGCCCCGGCCAGATGGGCCAGTCCGGTCTCGAACATGTCGCCGCCATAGGCCGTCAAACCCGATGCTGCCGCCATCTCGGCCTTCTGCCGGGCGCGCGAAAGGCCGCCGGCCTTCATGATCTTGACGGAAACCCCGTCGCAGATGCCTTCGCGGACGGCCCGCAGCATGTCCTCGGGGCCAAAGACGCTTTCATCGGCCAGCAGCGGCACGTCGATCGCATCGCGGATCCGCGCCATCAGGGTGAACTGGCCGGCGCGCACCGGTTGCTCGATGAAGCCCGGCGCCATTTTCGCGACATCGCGGACCCGCGCCACGGCGTCTTCCGGGCCCAGCCCCTGGTTGAAGTCCACCCGGATCTCGATGTCGGGATGATCGGCGCGGATCCGCTCCAGCCGCATCATGTCAAAGCGATGCCCGCGCACGCCGGCCTTCAGCTTCACGATGCCCACGCCGTCCGCGGCCAGCCGGTCCACGAGCGCCAGATCGGCCTCGAAATCCGGGTCCGCAAGCGAGCAGGACAAGGGGATCGTATCGCGGCACTTTCCGCCCAGCAGCGCCCAGACCGGCACGCCGGCGATCCGCGCGCAAAGATCGAGCAGCGCGGTTTCAAGCGCGGCCTTGGCTTCCGTGGCATGGGCGACCGCGCCCGCGGCATCGGCCATGATCGCGCCCACATGACCCACCGGCCGATCCAGGACATGCGGGCGGATATAGCGGTCCAGCGCGGCAAAGCCTGCCTCGGCAGAGCCGGTGAACGGCGCCCAGGTGGCGGCTTCGCCGTAGCCCCGTTCGCCGCCCTCGGCCGTCAGGCGCAGGATGACGCTTTCGCACGACCCCGACACCGCGCCAAGACCGTGATCGCGCCGCGAGACGACGGGCAGCCGCAGATGCCACAGATCGAAGCCGGTGACGCGCTGAAGAAGATCGGGGCCGGCCCGGCCGATGGCCTCCGGGCGGTCCGGATTGTCTTCGTCTGCGTCGTCCTTCGGGCCGGTGCTGGGTCGCATGGGTTCGTCCGACATCACCAAGAACCTCGCGTTGCCGTGCCGGCCCGTGCCCCGTCCCGCTGCACTTTCGCGGGGCACCATTCCCGTTGCGCGAATGCTGCGGGACATTTGAAGACCGCGCGCCCGGATGCGTCAACCTGAAATCCGCAGCCATCCCGGCCCGCCAGCGCCGGTTCCCGGCTTGGCGCGGCCCCTGGGGGTATCATCGGGGGCGGCATCATTGCTTCACCAGCAATCGGCGGGGCGATTGCGCGAAACACTCGGCGCCTGTCCCGGTGACCGCGAAGGTTTCGGAAATGGTCATGCCATAGCTCTCGCGCCAGATCGAGGGGATGCAGTGAAAGGTCATCCCGGCCTCGAGAACGGTCATGTCCCCGATGCGCAGACTGGCCGTCAGCTCGCCCCAGGTGGGCGGATAGCCCAGTCCGACGGGATAGCCGATCCGGCTGTCCTTCTCGACGCCGTGCCTGGTGATCACGCGCTGCCAGGCCTCGGCCAGTTCGCCGCATGTGGCGCCGGGACGGACGGCGGCCAGGACAGCCTCCAGCCCCTCGGCGATGACGTCCGACAGGCGCCCGAGCTCGTCGGGCGGCGTGCCAAGATAGATGCAGCGCGACAGGGGGCTGTGATATCGGTGCCGAACGCCGCCAAGCTCGATGTAGAAGATGTCGCCCTCGGCCAGCGGATCGTCCGTCCAGGAAAGATGCGGGGCCGAACACATCTCGTTTGCCATCGCGTTTGGCGGCTTGCAGGGAAAGGTGCCGCCGAATTCCGGCAGCCCCGAAGTCGTCACGCGATAGACCTCGGCCATGACGTCGCATTGGCGCACGCCCGGTTCCGCGGCCTCGAAGGCGGCCCGTTGCGCCGCGGTCGCGATCTGCCCGGCCTGGCGCATGTAGGTCAGCTCCCGCTCCGACTTTACCATGCGGCAGCGGTTCACCAGGAGAAAGGCGTCCTCGAAGCGGGCCTTGTCCAGACGCGCGCGCAGGATGTGGTCCCAACGCGCGGTGTAGTAGTAATCATCGGTTTCAACCCCGATGCGGCCCTTCTCCAGCCCCATCGCGATCAGCGTGTCGGCCACGAAGTCCATCGGGTGAAGACTGTCCGATCCGACGAACCGGTCGGGATAGGGGACGACATTCTCGGCGGCAAGATAGGCGGTGAATTTCGCGCCGACCGCATCCATCTTGCGGCCGATCCAGACCGGTTCATCCAGATCCGCGGCGACAACGACCATCTGCGGCGTGTAGAACGACCATCCGTCATATCCGGTCAGCCAGTTCTGGTTGGCCGGTGACGCGACCAGCAACAGGTCGATGTCCCGGTCGGCCATCGCGCGCTTGACCAGCCGAAGGCGCGACAGAAACTCGGATCTCTCGAAAAGCGGCATGATCTGACTCCTGTTGCGACATTCGGGTTTCGGGCGGCCGGTCGGTGTCATCTGTCTCCAAGATCGAAAGCGCGCGTGATGTCGCGATCCAGCAGACCCTTGCGGATGCGTTGGCTGGGCGTGCGTTCGAACCGCTCGACCCGTTTCCAGTATCGCGGCACATGCGGCCGGGGCAGGTTCTCGCGGCTCCACGCGGCCAGTGCCGCCGGATCGTAGTCGACCCCCTCGCACAGCAGCACATGGCACAGGATATCATGGTCCCCGATCCGCGATGGCACGCCGGTGACGGCAATCTCGGCGATGTCGGGATGGGCGGCCAGCGCCGTCTCGACCTCCCAGGCCGAGATATTCTCGCCCCGGCGGCGCAGCGAATCCGTCGTCCGCCCCAGAAAGTAGAGATGTCCGTCACGATCCCGCCGGGCCAGATCGCCGGTAAACAACCGGCCATCCTTCAGCAGTTTCGCGCTCGCCTGCGGATCTCCGAGATATCCGGGCGTCAGCAGCCCGGCCTGACGTTCGCGCACCACGATCTGGCCGGTGGCCGCGCCGTCGAGGACATGGCCCGAGGCATCGTGCAATTCGACATCGAACCAGGGAACGGGCGCGCCGATGGCCCCTTCGGTGCCGTCCAGGTTGATGGTGGCAAAGCTGGATGCCTCGGTCATGCCATAGACTTCGCGCAGGGGAACCCCGAAACGGGACTGGAATGCGCGCCGGATATCGGCCCGGCAGCCGCCCCCGAAGCCAAGTGTCACGGCGTGGTTCCGGTCCCCGGCCGATGGCGGCGCCCGCAGCAGGATCTCGGGGATGCCGCCCAGATAATGGATCCGGGTCACGTCGTGGCGGCGCACCTGATCCCAGAACCGGCTGGCGCTGAACCGGGGCACCAGCACCAGCCGCGCCTGACAGGCAAGCGCGGCGATCAGCAGTTGCGGCCCGCCGATATGGTGCATCGGCTCCCACATCAGATAGCCGGCGCCGACCGAGCAGTCGCTGGCGATCGCGCAGCCCGCAGCCGAGGCCAGAAGCATCCTCTCGGTCACGATGACGCCCTTGGGCGGTCCGGTCGTGCCCGAGGTGAACAGGATTGCCCGATGCGCATCGGGATCGTCCGGCGGTTCCAGGGCCGGTGGATCGGTGGGAACGCCGCCCCAGCCGCTTGCCTCGAATTCCACGATCCTGCCTGTCTGCCCCGTGTCGGCGGCGCGCAGATTGGCCACGGCCCCGGCGCCGGCCAGGATCAGCTTCGGCGTCGCCACCGCCAGCGCATGGACCAGGGACGGTCCGCGGGCCTCGGGCGACAGCGGGATCCAGACGGCGCCGGCCAGGGCCAGCGCCAGGACCAGCGCGACATGGTCCGGACCGGGGTCGAGCATCGTGACCACGCGGTCGCCGGCGGCGATGCCCTGCGCGCCCAGATCGGCCGCTTGCTGCAAGGCGGCCGCGGCGAGGGCGCCGACGCTGATCGCCGCGCCCCGATGGATCAGCAGCGTGCTGTCGGGTGCCGCAAGGGCGCGATCGCGCAGCAGGGTGCCAAGGGTGCCTGCGAAAGGGGGCTGCAACGGGGCGGGGGGTGCGGACATCTGTTCAGCCCTTGCCGCGTTTGCCCAGAAACTTTCGCGTCCCGGCATGCATCTCGCCGGATTCGAAGGACAGCCGGTGATACCGCTTTGCCGCGGCGATCGCTTCATCCAGTCCGGGCTCGAGGACTTCGAAAAGCCGTTGCTTGATCAGGCTCATCGCTGTCGGGGGCTTCGCGCCAAGCTCTTGCGCCACGGCGATGGACCGTTCCAGCACCTGGTCCTGTTCGACGATCTCATGGATCGCGCCCAGGCCAAGCGCCTCGTCGGCCTTCATCAGTCGCCCGCTCAGCGTCAGTTCGACCGTCCGGGACAGGCCCAGCATCTCGCGCATGATCCAGGGCCCGGTGATGCTGGCGATGCCAGAGTTGATTTCGGGCTGCCCCATGCGGACACCCGAATGGCCGATCCGGATATCCGTCAGAAGCACGAACTGAAAGGCCGACCCGGCGGCGACACCGTTCAGCGCCGCGACCACCGGCACCCGCAGCGATCCAAGCGCGCGGTAAAGTCGGGCGAAGCCGTCGATCCATTCCTCGGCCCTGCCGGTATCGAATGTGCCCAGCTCGTCCAGATCCTGCCCGGCGCAGAAGGCCCGGTCGCCGGCGCCGGTCAGCACCACCGAGCGCACGCCGCGATCCGAAGCCGCCGCCGTCAGCCGTTCCACCAGCCGGGCGCGCATCGCTTCGGTCCAGGCGTTCAGGCGTGCCGGGCGGTTCAGCGTCAGCACCAGACACCCCTCCCTGCGGGTTTCCATGATGTCGTCGTCAGCCATCGGGCTCGGGCTCCTTCCTGCGGGTCGTCGCGCTCATGCGGGCGCTTTCGGCGCGGTGCTGAAGTCGCGTGGCCGAAGCCCCGCGTGAAACCATGTGACCAGGGAATAGATGTCGTAGACCGGCAGTCCGGTGGCCGCCCGGACCGCGGTGCTGTAGGGCGACATGTTCGTGCATTCCAGGACGATGGCGCCGACTTCGCGATGTCGCGCGACAAGGTCTTGCGCCGCCGCGACGACATCCGCGCAGGCCAGCGCCAGATCGAGATCCTGCTTTTCGGCCCTGATGATGGTGCGAAAGAACTCGGTGCCGTTCTCGGTGCCGCGGATCGGAGTATCGGCCGGCACCCCTATGCCCTCCAGATGCGCGATCGTCAGGCCCGGCGCATTGATGGTCACAATCCCTGCGCGCCTGCCCGGTGGCAAAGCCGCGTCGATCCACGGCACCTGCATCATCGCCGAGGTTGCGACGGGCACCCGGACCGCCTCGACCAGTTCCTTCTGAAAGATCGAAAGGAAGCCGCAATTCGTCGTGATGCCCTCGGCGCCAAGATCGACAAGATCGCGGGCGGCAGCGATGAAGTCGTCCAGAAGACCACGGGCTGCGTCGCAGACCACGCGGTCCGGGGTGGCGCCCCGCACGATCCGGTACATCACCGGGAACGGCCAGGTCAGGGCGTTGCCCATCTCTCCGTAGACGCGCGGAAAACGCGCCTCCAGCATCAGGATGCCAAGGGGCGCGCCATAGATGGCCTTGCCGCCCGTCGCGAGATGGGTTCCGGGCGCGCCGAACGGTCGGATCGGGTCGGACATCAGCGAAATCCCTTTGCGCCGAAGAATGCAGGATCGTCGCCCGCAACCAGCCGGGTCGCAAGCCCTCGCCCGCGCGCCCGGCCCAGAGGCCGGTCAGCGGCCGCCGTGACATCAGCCTTCATCCCGTCCTCCTTTCGCTCAGCCCCCGCCGATCGCGCGATGTTGCCGTCTCGGCCCGGTCGGCCAGACCCTCATCCCATCCACCGGCGCACCGGCGCGTTCGATTCCTCCAGCGGCTGCACGACCACATCGACAAGCGTCGGACCGTCATGCGCCACCGCTTTGGCCAGCACGGATTCCAGATCGGCGGGGTCTTCCACCCGCCAGGATTTCACCCCATAGGCGGCGGCCACCGCGGCCTGATCCACGCCGCTGAAATCGACGTTGTAGTAGCGGCCGCCCTTGTCATCCTTCTGGCTTGCCTTGATCCAGCCGTAGCTTGCGTTGGAAAAGACGACGAAGGTGATGGGCGCGCGCGACCGGCAGACCGTCTCCAGTTCGCCGCAGGTGAATCCGAACGACCCGTCCCCCATCAGCGCGACCGTCTTGCCCGATGGCCGGCCGAACCACGCGCCCAGCGATGCCGACAGCGCATAGCCAAGCGCGCCATGCGCGCGGTTGGTGATGAAACGGCGACCCGCCAGCGATTGTCGGTAATAGGCCGATGCATAGGGACACGACGTTCCGGGATCCGAGACGACCGTCGCATCCGGGGCAAGCACCTTCATCAGGGCGGCGATCACGCGCTCGGGGCGGATCGGTCGGGCGTCCTCGGCGGCGATCCTGTCAAAGATCGCGAATTTGCGGCGCTTGATGTCGGCCACGGCCGCCGCACCGCCAAAGGTCGCGCCGCCCTGCCCGCGGCGGTCAAGCTGGGCATTGGCCATGGCCAGCGCCACCCGCAGATCCCCCACGACGCCGACCTCGGTCGGAAGGTTGGCCCCGATCGCCATCGGATCGACATCGAAATGGACGATCCGCGTGCCCGGCGACGGGGCCTCCCAGCGGGCGGTGGTCGTCGAACCCGCGCGGCACCCCATGAAAACGACGAGATCGGCCGATTGCATCATTTCCCAGGTCTCGTCGGTGCCTCCGTTCGAGCCCACGACGCCAAGCGCGCAATCATGCGTGTCGGCCAGCGAGCCCTGACCCGAAATCGACGTGGCCACGGCGATGTCCAGACGCCCCGCAAGACGGTCCAGTTCGTCCATCGCGCCGGAAACGACAATGCCACCGCCGCAGACGATCAGCGGTTTGCGGGCCGAAAGGATTGCATCCACCGCCGCTTCGACGGCCTCGGCCTCGGGACCCGTGCGATAGGCGGGATAGGTCGCAAGCCCGCGATCCGCCCAGATGTCCGACGAATCCACCGGATCGTATTGAATATCATAGGGCAAACCCAGATGCGCCGCACCCGGCCGGCCCGTCGTCATCGCACGAAACGCCGCCCGGACCATGCGGGGGATGTGTTCGGCCTTCCGGATGACGGTATTCCACTTGGTCAGGGGGCGCATCAGGGCCTCCTGATCCACTTCGGTCAGCGGGTATCTGCCGTAGGTCGAGACCGAAATATCGCTGGTGATGGCCAGCGTCGCGATGGAGCTTTCGGAAGATTCGATCAGTCCCGGCAGGATATAGGTGGCGCCGCCGCCCGATGGACCTTCGCAGATGCCGGGGCGGCCCGTCACCCGGGAATAGCCATCGGCCATGTACCCCGCGCTGCGTTCGTCGCGGGTCAGGACATGTTCGATATCGTGGTCAAGCAGATGCATCGCGTCATAGAACGGCAGGCTGGTATCGCCGCATAATCCGAAGATGTGCCTGACATCGTGGGCCTGAAGCATCCGGACCATCGCCTCGGCACCATTCAGCTTGTTGTCCAGGACCGTCCCTCCGCTTCCACCCGCCGCGCCGCTTGAAGCCTTCGTTGTATACATCGATGTCTACAAGACACCATGCACAGCCGGTTTCATCGGGTCAAGCCGCCATCTGCGGGCATGGCGCCCGGGGATGCTCTGATGCCATGCGTATCGTCCCCCTCGGGCGGCGGATCCCATCTTGCCGGGCCGGCTGCGCTAGCCGGTCGAAAGCGTGTAGACATGCCCGTAGGCCGCCTTGATCGCGGCAAGGATGTCTTCGTTGCGATGCAGAATGTGTTCTCTCATTCCTGCCATCGCCGCCCGGTCATCGCGGGCCTGCATATGGTCGAGGATCCGGCGGTGTTCGGCCTGTGTGCCCTGACGCCGGCCTTCCATGGCGATCCAGCGGATAAGGTGAATACGGTCGTTGAGGTTGCAGAGGGTCTGTCGCAGCACCTTGTTGCCCGCCAGCTTGGCGATGGTGTCGTGAAAATGCAGATCCAGCTCGATCAGCCTGTCAACCGACGCATCGGGCGATTCCGCCATGCTCAATTCGAGAAAATCGGACATGCGGGCAAGGTCCGCGTCCGTGGCGCGTTCGCAGGCCATTCGGACCGTGGCGCATTCGATTTCCAGCCGCGCCTCGAACAGGTCGAAAACGACCTCCGGCTCCAGGCCGGGAATGGAAAGACCGCGGCCGCTGCTGACCAACAGCCCCTCGGCCGCGAGGCGGTTCAGGGCTTCGCGCAACGGCGTCCGGCTGATCCTCAGCTCGTCGGCCAGCAGATTTTCGTTTATCTTCTGGTTCGGCATGAACTTGAAACGCAAAAGCCGGTCGCGCAGCATGTCATAGGCGCGATGCGATGCCGAGGCCGTGACCTTGCCTTTCGACGGCTTGCTGGGTGTGGTCATGGCGGCGCCCCTCGCATCTGGCGGTCATCTGATGTCTTCTGCCGATCGCGGAACAGGCAGGATGATCCATCGCGGCGTCTCTGTGTCGGTCCGAAGCGCGGACCTGGCCGGCCCCCGGTCATCGCCCGTGGCGAACCGGTCCCCCGACGATCCCTAAAAGCCGAGACCTAAATTGACCCGCCCTGCTTGTCGATAGGCTGCCGCGCCGGTGCCCCTACCCGGCCAGCACCCGCACCTGTGCGACCGAGGCATCGGCGCGGCGCACCGCCATCTGCAACCGGCCCAGCAGATGCGTGCGCACATAGGTCGCGTGAAAGCGGCTGGGCGCGGTCAGGATCAGGCATCCGGCCTCGACCCCGCCATCGGCCAGCCCCGCCAGCCAGGCCTGGAACAGGGCCGGATCCTCGGCCGCCAGGATTTGCCGCGCCCTGCCCCACAGATCACCCGCCGGCGCCGTCCGGCCGCGCCGGAACGGCACCACCGTCTCGTCATGCGGATCGCC
>CERQ01243736.1_pt1 | contig 10374 bp, 8 predicted proteins | sample 530711 | NCBI WGS metagenome assembly CERQ01 (sample SAMEA2620882, study PRJEB7988) | marine metagenome | biome: marine biome (ENVO:00000447); feature: mesopelagic zone (ENVO:00000213); material: "saline water (ENVO:00002010), including plankton (ENVO:xxxxxxxx)" | depth 850 m | reverse complement strand
CTGAAACATTACAACATGTGATGTCTAAAGTATTTCCCAACTGTAAGTTTATAATTCTAACAAATAGCGATATCGCTTTTAATAGAGACAGCATAACTCTTCTGGTTGAGGGACTGACTGATAGTAAAGATGTTGCTATCACTGGCCCGAAAATACTTTACCCTGATGGGCGTTTACAAGAAGCTGGGTGTAGCGTTAATGCAAAGTTAGAAACAAAAATGTTGGGGCATTTAAAACATCCAGAAGACGCAAAGTACTGTTTTGACAGAAACGTAGACTACATATCTGGTGCGTGCTTATGTTTTAAAAAAGAAACATTCTTACAAATCGGGAAGTTTGATGAGTCTTTAGCACCTGCCTACTGTGAAGACTTAGATTTATGTCTAAGGCTAACGCAAGATGGTAAAAAGATAAAATTTATTAGTAAATCTACGGTATATCATCATCTTAGCGTCTCAATGAACAGCATTTCAACATTATACAAAGTCTCACAAACCGCAAAAAATAAAGTTTACTTGCTAGCAAAGCACGCTAAGTATTTGGCGAAGAAAAAGAAAAAGGTGATTGCATTACACTTGCCACAATATCATCAGACAAAACGAAATAACTTATGGTGGGGGCACGGTTTTACTGAGTGGACTGGTTCTTCAAATGCAAAGCCAAATTATAAAGAGCACTATCAACCTCACATACCTAGCGACCTAGGCTACTACGATTTAACACACGCAGATGCACATTTGAGACAAGCGGAAATAGCACAGCGGCATTCCATCGAAGCTTTTTGTTTTTATTACTATAACTTTGGAAATAACAACGAAATTCTACAACGAGCCATTGAAACCTTTGCATCTTCTGGCTCAGACATGCCTTTCATGTTGTGTTGGGCAAATGAAAACTGGACTAGGACGTGGGACGGTGAGGAGCGAAATGTTCTCTTGAAACAAGAAGCCAACACCGATGCAGAATTTCTAGATGTTTTAAAGGCAATGGAGCGCTTCATAGCAGCTCCTAATTATTACACAATTAATGGAAAACCCGCTGTTTGCATATATAGAGCATCTCAATTTGACAACTTTGCAGCGAAGGTGAAGAGCTGGCGTAATTATTGGCGAGAAAATCATGGCACCGATCTTCATATTATCCTTTTTGATAGTATGGAGCGAGTAGCTCATGCGCCGTCTCCAGAATCCCTCGGTGCTGATGCTGCTGTCGAGTTTCCACCTCATGGAATAACTTCTCGGACTTCATTAAAAGAAGACGAAGTAATTAACCCAGAGTTCAAAGGAACAATCATCGACTATCAAGATGCTGTAGAGGAAATGCTTTGTAGAAAACACCCTGGCTATGTTCGATATCCAAGTACTTTCCCTTCATGGGATAATACCCCTCGAAGACAGGACACTGCGACTATTTTCAAAGACTCACACCCTAACGCTTTCCAAGTTTATTTTGAACATAAGCTTGAAGAAGCCGATTTGTACGATGACGAAGAGAAAATTATATTTGTCAACGCTTGGAATGAATGGGGTGAAGGTACGCATTTAGAGCCAGACCTGAAATATGGCGCATCGCACCTTCAAATTATCGACGCTTTAATTACAAGGAATTACTAAAAATGAAAGTAACTGTTTTTGGTCATCCGTTTTCACCTATAGGGATGGGGGAACAATTGGCTAGTTTTTCGGATGCATTATCCGCTTGTTACTTCGAACATAATATTTTCGATATTTACTCATCCGTAAGTAGTTTACAAAATAGAGATAGGTCGTGGTTACAAAGTAAACTTACAAATAACGTTAACGATTGTGATGTAAGAATTTTTCATATCAACGGCGACGAAGTTGAAGACGTACTTAAAGAACTTAAAAACTACAACTTTGAGATGGATGCCGCATACAACATAATCATGCCAGCCTGGGAACTTGAAAACTACCCAACTGTCTGGCAAGAGGGAATTAATTTATTTGATGAAGTTTGGGCAATTTCAACATTTGTGAAAAACGCTTTCGAAAAATTTTTTACAAAGCCAGTAAGATTGATCGGTCAAGCTTGCGAAAGAAAAAACGGTGCTATTTTCTCAAGAAAATACTTCGGTCTTAGGGACAGTGCTCACATTATTCTAGGCTTTTTCGATGAATCCTCTTACTTTACAAGGAAAAATCCGTATGCACTATTGGAGTTATTGGAACAGCTAGAACAGCAGATTCCAGAAGAAGATTTTCAAATAGTGATTAAAACAAAGAACGTTGATTCAATAAGTTCATTCAAGGCCAAAGCCCATACAAAGCTAAAAACCATATCTGGCAACCTGAGTTACGATGAAATCACTTCTCTTATATCGTGCAGTGACACATTTGTGAGCTTACATCGCGCCGAAGGTTTAGGCCGTGGTGGTGCCGAAGCGCTGCTTTTAGGTAAAAATGCGGTTGTTACTAACTATTCTGGCGTGACTGAATATACAGATCACCCACTAGTCCACCCAGTGAATTATGAGTTGGTTGATTGCAAAGAAGGAGATTACCCTTTTTGCGCGGGTCAAGTTTGGGCTGAACCTTCCGTAGAGCACGCTGCCGAATTAATTACAAATATTATATTAACAGAAAAAAATAGTGAGATTACAGAGGCTTATCCAGACTCTATAACGAAATTAGGCGTCGGTAATAGAGTTATCGAAGCTTTAACTATTATTCAAAGTAAATTATAAATTTCAGGAGGAGTTATGGAGTTAGTACTTCATATTGGAAACCATAAAACAGGCTCTACTGCGATCCAAAGTGTGCTCAGTGCTAACTGCACAACTCTTGAGAATAACTCTGTTCTTTATCCAGAAATTGGCAGATTTGCCGGTGCGCACCACCTGCTCGCTACAACGATGAAGAAAACTGTTGAAAAGCATATCGAAGAATTTAGCGCTAACCAAAATCAGGGTGGTGCTAAGATCTTTGAAGAATTCCTCACTGAAATTACATTAATTAGAGAAAACGCTAAGCATGGGAAAATAATTTTCAGTAGCGAAGAGTTTTTTAATGTTAACAATTTAGATATCGATAAAGTAGAAAAGCTTTTTTCACTATTTAATAAAGTCACTATTGTTTGCTATCTGAGAAATCAAGTTGAGCATATAGAAAGCACTTACAAGTTTTCGGTAGCTTGGGATAGCTCTAAAGAGCATAGACAGTTCGATGATTTCGTCGCTGAACATTTAAGTTCGAATTACCACGAATATTTAGGGACATTAAGATTTTGGAGTCAGTTTAAAAATACTACGGTCAAATGTTTAGCTTTTGATGAAGCTAAATCTAACTTGATTGACTCCTTTCTAGATGCAATTAATCTCGGTGAATTAAAACAAATAATGGACACTACAAAAACGAGTAAAAATGAATCAGTACCTCTTGACATTGTCATGCTTTACCGTTTTTTGAATAGCAAAAATCTTAATAGCGAGCAAATTCGGAAAATTGAACGCTCGTATAAAGCTATAGACGATACATCTACCCCATTACAATTTGATACATTGCTTACTTATGATCAATATATACAGATTAGAGATAGATTTAAGGTCTCAAATCAAGCACTTCATCAAGAGTTTAAAATAAATTTGAACAGGTATATCCCTGATCCAAAAGACAAGGCATTTAGAAAAGATAGTGTCATCATGGATGGACATTCACCCAAGCAACTGATTCAAATTTTGGTCTCCTTGTAATTATGCATTGGCAAGCATTTTCTTTCGTTTCAACAATCAAAAGCGTATACCCCGCTTATTTTTATGATAGTTCCGTAATCGAATTTGGCTCTGCTTATGTAAATGCATCTATTCGTAGTCTTTTTAGTAATCCCCATCAATACTACGGACTAGATCTTTCGAAAACGAAAGGGGTGGACATTGTTTACGATGGGATAAACGTTTTTATTTCGAATAATTTCGACATAGCACTTTCCTGTGAGTGCTTTGAACATAACCCAAATTACCTTGCCACATTTGAAAATATGGTTAACCATGCTAAGCCAGGTGGCATGATATTGTTTACATGTGCGACAATGGGTCGTGCTGAACACGGGACTAGCAGAACAACTCCTGAACAGAGTCCCGGAACGCAGTCGGTTGGGATAGACTATTATAAAAACCTGACAAAAGAAGATTTCAATTTAGACTATATTGAAAAAGAATTCGAATCTTACGTGTTTTGTCAAAATAGATCTTCTTTCGACCTTTATTTTGTGGGAATAAAAAAAGGTAATACTAAGTATTCAAAGAGCGAACTTGAAAAAAATAGTAATACTATTTACGACACTGTCCTTCAGTTAGAAGATTTAAGTTTTTGTATAGAATCTTTGTGGGCTAACTCAACTCACGATAACGCATCAACTTTTTTGGATTTGCTAGTAAAACTCCCTGTTGATGCCCTAAACCCATATATTTTTGAAAATGTTGTCGGAAAAATCTATTCTTTACTTTCCAACGATCAAATTGATAATTTGATAACACTTGTTCGTCGACAAAACGATATATACCCAAACGTTTTCTTCACGTATTCAAATCTTTATATACTTTTTAGAGAAAAAGGTGACTTTACAATGGCACACTCTTTCGCTTTGAAATACTTTAATGAATCTAAATCAAGCTTAGCGTTATATTATCTTTTTGAAAGCTATATCAGTTTGAAACTGCCTGATAGCGCATTGAAGCTGAGTACAGAAAATCAAAAAAATTTAAAAGAAGATGCGCCTCGCTGGATACTGGAAAGAATTGAGCTTTTGTCAAAAAAAATAACCGACATGTGACACAAAATGGAATATAGAATAGAAAAATTTGAAACCCCCTTGCAGTTTGAAAATGAGTTCTCAAGCGATTTCATAAACTGCATAGCATCTTTCAAATCACAACTCAAACCAAGCGAAGAGCTGAAGCAAAACTTCATTGAAATACTCAAAGGTTTGTTCGAGGGTAATGGTTTTAGGTTGCCTCACCCCTCTCGTCAAAGAGAAAAAATAACTTCTTTCAATAGCTGTGAGTTTCGTTGGTCAAGAAACCTGGTCATATTTAAATACGATGATGATTACCTTGTTGTTATTCAAAAGTATTATTTTATCGATCAGCTTTTTTTCTACAATAAAAAGCTATTGTTGCTACTTAACGAGTGCTTTGAGTCAGAAGAAAAGTTAGCAAAAGAAATACAACTTTTAGTTGAAGATGGAATTGCTCAAGAGAAATTCGGTAGTAACTCAAAGGAACTTGAGCTGAATTTGGAAACTAATAGACCATTTCATGCTTTCTACCCCATCCTAGGAGCGCTTTGTTTCATCGATAGACAAAACATAAACCTAGCCGAAGTCGAATATTTCACATCTGACGTTAGCTTTTTGAACTTTCACGACCAATTCTCATGGCTCGTCCCCAAAACGCAAAGTACAAATTCGGATGTCAAATTTCGTGTTAGGGTCGAGTGTTGGGCATTTGCAGGTTACACGGACAAGGATGATGCTGTTTTTAGCAATGCTATCAATCAAGACTTCAGAGACATTGAGCTTAAGCCACTTCTAGATAAAAGTGATAAAATTTTATGGTTAGACCTCAATAGTGAAAAGCGAAAGCTCGCAAACAAGATTGATATTTTTAAAGGTGTAATAAAAATTGTTACAGAAAAGTATGCAAACGCTAATATCTTGATTTATTGTGACGGTCTTACACAACCACTACAGAGCAAAAAGCCAAAAGTTTTTGAAAACGACTTACCTGATTTTCTTGAACTAAAAGATTCGTTTCAGCATGAGCAAAGATTAACGTTTTATCATGGTTCAGGTCTTAACCCTAACGAGAAAATGAAGATTGCTCGCCAAGCACTTTTTTTCATAGCTGACGCGGGAACTGCAAGTATGTACCCTGACCGCTTCGCTAAGAGAAAAGGTATTACCTTCAAACCAAATAACTGGTTAGCGCCAGGGCATATTCATCATAATTCAATTGCTGTCAGTAGTGCTTACATAACTAACTTGAGTGATGGAGCCCCTGTCAATTGCGTATTCAAAATCGAACCAGAAATAATTTTAAGTTCAGTAAAAGAGTTGATAATATGAACATTTGTTTGATGGGCGCATCGAACTCCTTTGAGACCATGCCTTTTCCTCAAGCCTTAAAAAACAATAATAAAGTTAGTAAATTTAGAAACGTTTCTGTTGGTGGCTCAAGCTCTTTATTGGGCGTACGTGGAGTTAATAAAGCGCATCGCGATGATTTTGACTTTACAATTTTAGAGTTTGTTGTAAACGAAAACACATTTTTAGGTTGCGGCAGTCTAAGTATAAATAGTCTGAAACAAACACTTAATTTTTTAGCGACAAGTATTCTGAATACTGGAAGCACCCCAGTGTTTTTGATTTTACCGACATTTAACGATGAGGAAGGAATCGTAACGAATTTTTACAGAGAGTACTGTGAAAATATGGGTTTCATTTACTTCGATGTATATAAATTCATGAATTCTTTGCGTTCAGAAAATACTGAGCTAACGAGGGATTACTTCTTTGACAACCCAAACCATATATCACGAGACTTTAGTGTCTTAGTCGCCGACCACTTGGTGGACAAACTTCATTTAGTTAATTCGAAGTCGTTCGAAGGTGATATAGCAACAATCAAATCTAACAAAATCATAAATCTCAGTTTCAATGAGCTAATTCCTAACAGTCATCTTCCTATACACTCGATAGCTAATTCCGTCATTAATGAAAAGCTTGTAGAGATATCGCAGAGTCATGAAGGCTCAATTACGATTAGTTTAGGTAAGAATCAAAGTATTATTGGTTATTCCTTTGATGCCGCACAGTCAAGTGGGTACCTTGTTATCGAAGGTGATAGAAAAATATGCATTGACTTGGGAACAGCAATATATAATGGCAACAGGCAGAATGTATTCTTTATTTTACCAATTCCAACGGCCGTTTCATCAGTCGATGAGAAGATTAAGTTTGTTGTTGAAAAGTCTGCGCCATTTAGCGCCGAATTAACATATTCTCAATGGAAACATGAGCCTGACAAGTACCCTACGCTAGATGGGATAGTTCGACTTTGCGAACTTTACGTTGTGCAAGAAGATCAGGTGATTCATGCCAAATATACAAGACTTAATATTGAGTTGAGTGGCTTTATTGATTGAGGTATCAAGTAAAATCTAGACGCTTTAGTTACTAAATAAAACTAATGAGCATTTCGAGACCAAACATCATTTTTGCGTAGCGAGACTTTTTTATGAACTCGTTTAATTTACTAGCGCGAATTACATCATTTATTACCGAGGGACCAATGAAAATACTGGATTGTACACTTAGAGATGGGGGCTACTACAACGGGTGGAACTTCCCAAAGCCTGTAGTATTAGATTACCTTACAGCAATGGCAGCTTCAAAGGTAGATATCGTTGAGCTTGGACTTCGCTCACTTAAAAATACAGGCTTTAAAGGTGCTTCGGCCTACACGACCGACTCATACATCGACTCTTTGAATGTCCCACAAACTTTAAAAGTAGCCGTAATGATCAACGCTGCAGAGTTGGTCGCAGCAAATTCTGTTGAAGAAGCACTTGAAGAGCTTTTTCCTTTAAATGCTAATGACTCGCCTGTAGATGTTGTTCGTATTGCTTGCCATGTCCACGAGTTTAAGGCGTCTTTGCCTGCTGCTTCATGGTTGAAGAGCAAAGGCTTTGTCGTAGGTTATAACTTAATGCAGGTAGCAGAAAGGTCACAGGAAGAAGTCGAAGAGCTGGCACGTGCTGCGTCAAACTATCCTATTGACGCGCTTTATTTCGCTGATTCAATGGGTAGCATGGGCCCGGAACAATGTAGGAAAATCATTTCTTGGCTACGCGCGCACTGGCAAGGTGCTTTGGGTATCCATACGCATGACAATATGGGTAAAGCTTTACAAAACACCTTAACAGCTATAGACGAAGGTGTAACTTGGCTTGATGCTACTGTAACAGGTATGGGTCGCGGCCCTGGTAACGCCAGAACAGAAGAGCTTGCAATTGAAGTGGCTAATATGCGCGGCGAGCAAATCAATCTTGTACCGCTATTATCTGTAATTAAGAGATACTTCCAGCCACTGAAGAATGAATGTGGATGGGGCTCAAACCCTTACTACTTCCTTTCTGGAAAATATGGTATTCACCCTACATTTGTTCAAGAAATGCTAGCAGATCCTAGATTTGATGAAGAAGATATTCTTGCAACGCTAGAGCATTTGCGAGTTGAAGGTGGCGCAAAGTTCAGTAAAGATACTCTAGATGCAACGCGTAACTTTTACTCTAAAAAAGTTGAGGGAAGCTGGTCACCTAAAACAAAACTTTCAGGCAAAAGTGTACTTATCCTTGGTGCTGGGCCAGGTCTTGAAGAGCATAGCAGCGCTGTACAATCGTATATTGATAAGTATTCACCTGTTGTCATTGCAATGAACACACAGTCTATTTTGCCCGACGACAAAATAGACCTACGCATAGCAAGTCACCCAGTAAGGCTGTTAGCAGATTGTGACAAGCACGCGCTACTGCCGCAACCACTTATCACACCAGTAAAATCACTTCCTGATGATGTACTGGAACCATTGGGCAACAAGCAATGTCTTGATTTCGGTTTACAGGTAGAAAAAGGGACATTTACTGTTGGCGAAACAAGCGCTGTATTACCTAACTCTCTTGTTATTAGTTACGCGCTTGCGGTTGCTGCAGCTGGCGAATGCGAGCAAATCTATTTGGCCGGTTTTGATGGCTTTGGCGCCGCAGACAATCGTTCATTAGAAATGCAAAAAGTGTTCAACCTGTTCACTGAGGAAACAGGTAAATCATTGATATCAATAACAAATACCACTTATGACATTCCTTCAATTTCAGTATACGGGTTGTAGTGATGAACAAAAACTTAACTTCTGCTGTAGTAATACCGGCTAGATTTGCTTCTAGCCGCTACCCTGGGAAGCCACTTGTTCCATTGCTTGGTAAACCAATGATAATTTGGGTTGCGGAATTGTCGGAAAAAGCCGTTGGTAAAGAACATGTATACATTGCAACCGACGATAACAGAATAAAAGATGTTGTAGAGGCTGAAGGCTTTAACGTTGTAATGACGGGGAAAGCCCTTACTGGCACAGATAGAATAGCTGAAGCCGCACAACAGATTAACGCCGATATCATTGTGAATGTGCAGGGTGATGAACCTCTGGCTGATCCACAAGACATTTTGAATATTATTGCTGAAAAGCAGGCTTGTTTAGATATGGTCATCAATGGTTTTTGTTATCTAAATGAGAGCGAAGACCCGCGAAATATTAATATACCTAAAGTGATCACAACCGAAGACGACAAGTTAGTCTATATGTCACGTGCTGCATTGCCCGGGTATAAAGACGTGTCGAATGCACCGGCTTCGTATAAAAAACAAGTTTGTATCTATGCATTTACAAAAGAAGAGCTAAAGAAGTATCAAGATTTTGGTCGGAAAAGTGAATTAGAGCACTCTGAAGATATTGAAATCCTTCGCTTCTTAGAGCTTAATGTCGGCATAAAAATGATTGAGACGAAGCCAGGGAGCTACGCTGTCGACACCCCAGAAGATGTTGCTGTAGTAGAAGCTGCATTAGCAAAGGCCTTGTCCTCATGACGATTGACATTACACAGTATGACACCATCGCATTTGACTGTGATGGTGTCATTCTTGATTCTAATAAAGTTAAAACTGAAGCATTTTTTAATGCTACCGTTGAGTTTGGTGAAAAAGCCGCGCACGCTTTGAAGAGCCACCATGTTAATAATGGCGGTATCTCGCGTTTTAGGAAGTTTGAGTGGGTTATCGAGAACTACCTTACTCACCTCAATAAAGAAAGCACTCTTAATACATTACTTAAGAACTACGCTAATGAAGTAAGTCTTGGTTTGCGCACCTGCGAGATTAACCCAGCATTAAATGCTCTAAAACAGCAGAATGAACATGCAAATTGGCTTGTCGTCTCTGGAGGAGCAGAATCAGAATTACGAGAAATTTTTGCAGAAAGAGGTTTAACGGAGCTTTTCCCAAATGGAATATTTGGTAGCCCAAATAGTAAAGATGAAATATTCGCCCGCGAGTTAGGCAATAAGAATATTTATGGAAAGGCTCTTTTTATCGGTGATAGTAAATATGACTACACTTCATCAACTGCTGCAGGGTTGGATTTTGTTTTTGTTGGAAAGTGGTCCGAGGTAAAGGATTGGAGAGCATTTTGTGAAGAGCATAGAATACCCTATGTTGAGAATCTAATTGACTTAATATAACTAACCAGTTGCAAAAATCGTAGGGTGCGTATTTCGGTGAATCCGATCGGTCGTTTCGGTTTTATCCGAT
>CERQ01071481.1_pt1 | contig 10402 bp, 5 predicted proteins | sample 530711 | NCBI WGS metagenome assembly CERQ01 (sample SAMEA2620882, study PRJEB7988) | marine metagenome | biome: marine biome (ENVO:00000447); feature: mesopelagic zone (ENVO:00000213); material: "saline water (ENVO:00002010), including plankton (ENVO:xxxxxxxx)" | depth 850 m | reverse complement strand
GAAAAGCGGCTTAACTGAGTTGTGTGAATTTGGTTGACCACGTCAGAACTCAGTTGCTAGAAAAGAAACACCTAAAAATGTTTCCATCTGTTGTTCTAGCAGTTCTTGTAAGTCCTTTTCGTATCTTGCAGCTTGACTCATTAATTCAGAGACATTGTTTGAGCCTAACTTAAATAATTTAATGTCACTCAACGTTTACTTCCTTGTTAGTAACTAGGTAAGAGTGTTCACGTTACTTTTAGCCTGTATCAACCCGCTATGTGCAATTTAACACACTGACTTACTTTGGCACTATTTAGTACATTGATTAACGTAAAACTTTGCGTTCTCTTAGTCATTTTATCTAACTTCACGTACTACCTAAAATAACTCTATCGTGTCTTTTACGGTCTTTGTCCAAAGTTCAATAGAAGCATTGTCATTTTCTAGTGGGTTATATGCTTGGGGATGTTTAACGCGCTGTACATGAATATCATTCTTTTTGAAGTACTTTGTCGGCCATGTTAAAGAGGCCGCCACTAGCGCAGTCAAAATAGAATCCGCCCGGCTGCGAGCCTCATCTAGACAACCATGCTTAAAGATAAGTGTAGACAATCGCCTTGTTTTCTTCATGTCACTCAAATCTATTTCAATTAGCGACAATGAATCTAGAGAATTCACAAGTTTAAAATGTGCTATTGCCGCGTAACGATAGCCTTTACCATCTTTCTTATTTTGACACTTTGATCTTCCTACTTTTGGCAACTGCCTTACTTCATAACTGACAAAGTGTAAATGTTCTGAAAGGCTAAGGTCATCCACCATCGCTTTGAAAGCACTAAAAATAGTTTTGTCTACCTCTTCCATAGTATTATCCGACGTAACAACTGGTGTACTTTGCCCTAAAAATGAGGGTAGCTCTGTGCTTGCAAGTTCAGCACCACTGATTTGGTGCTCTTTTCCGTCGACGACTAGATGAATTTTTTTGTTAGCAGTAACGGATTCTGTATTTCTTTTGGGCTCAAGCGAAAAGCCGCATGTTCCTCCAGAAGCAATAGTTCGCTCTGGTAAGAAGCTGCTTGCGGTAGCTTGATCATCTACTTCATACAAATTAGGCGCTTGTTGTTTTTCGGAAGGTGCTTGTTCGCCGCGCTGAGAAGATGCGTTGAACCAATCTCGACTAAAAAATTTAATATTATTTGGTAGTGAATTGGGTATTTTGGTTAACCCTGTTATCTCCTTAACCACGAATACCTTTTTTTGATTCCAAAGCTTGGGTGAGCGATAAGCCGTTATTTCAAGAATACTCCCTTTTAAGTCAGGGGCATCGAAGGTAAACGTCCACCAAGTAGAAGTATTACCACTGCTATCCTTCTTATCAAATCGGTTGTTAAGTAAGCTTGCTTTGATTGATAGAAACGCTTTTTTTCCGCTATCGTCACATAGTGTGTAAGCGAGCTTGCTTTGGTTAAACAACTGGTTGAACCGACTTCTTGAAAGCTGTGCACTGTCGTTTACTTCTACAAGCAGATTTTGTTGGTCGGGCGTAAAGTATTGAAAGTCTATTCCGAGAGCTACAGGGTCAATGGCGTAGTGAAACATCTTACTGTTTTGTAAAAACAAAACTCTAGCTAACTCAAGCTGGGGAATAGCTAAATACACTTCACCACGGGACAGAATAAAGTAGCGTTCATTTCGATTTAAGTTTTTTGGCGGACTTAGACCAAGTTCCTTTCCTGATGCATGTGCAACAATTTTGCTCCATTTAATTTTTTTAGATGGAGATTCAGTGCCACTTTCATCGGTTCTGTTATAGGTGCGACCTATAACGAGGTCTGGTAACAATGAGGCAAGTACAGATCTTTTGTTCGACTTTTTAAAGCGAACCTGAACATGCCAGTCTGCACTGTACGCGTGGCGAAAAAGTGAGCCAATGTAAATGAGTGTGTCGTTATCTTCCACACCCTTTATTTTATATTTTGTTCCAGCCAATCAACGCACCAATCGCAAGTTCTTCTGACCTGAGATGATATTGATCTTTGCGTATTGATTCTAGCATTGCGGTAAAGCTGCCATTTTCTTGCTCGTTTTTTGATCTTGGCGAATTCTATGGCAGTGTTTACTAAACGACGACTTTGGTAATCTTGATATGACTCGGTATAGCGAGTTAAGAATGCAGTTGTTTTTGGTAAGCGATATAAATTGTTTTCGATAGTTGCGGAGTTGTGTAGCTGTGACAAAAACCATCGCTTAGAGCGCCGTGGCGTAGTCATGTCATGCGATTGATAAAGGTGATGGAACATCGCCTTAACAGCTTCAAAATCGCGCTTACACCATAAAACCCGACTTTTGGGTGTTGCTCGTTTAATCCTGTACTGCTTATTTACGTCCAATAGCCACTTCTTATCAGCGCGATATATTTTCATATACAACTTTCTACCGCTCTTGGTTGCATGCCGGGCTTCTTTGGGACCTAAGGGTTTAACTAGTTTCAACCAAGCTTGCTTACTTGTTTCAAGAGATGTTGAGGTTTTTCGCGTGTCAGTAGAATGGTGTTTCTGATTAGATTGATGCGAGGGACTTGGCGTCTTTACAAGCACTGACCACCATTTCTGTATATCACCATTGAAGAACGGAAGCCCTGCAATCGCGTGCATAATGTATTGATGTTGCTTTCGGTGTTTTCTAAATAACGTGCAAATCATGTTATTAAAATAATCATTTGTGAAGCCCTGATTTGTTAACCAGTGCCACGACCAAAAGCTTTTGACATAGTAGGCCACTTCTTCTTGCTTAACTTTTTGCCCTCTACTGAAACCAGAATAAATTGCACAACTACGGTAGAAATTAGTCAGCTGGGAATAACTAAATATTTCTTGATGAGAAAGTAAATGTTTGGCTACTTCAGCCACTAAATTATCTTGCCATGTAGCCTGAACTAGTGCGGTTTGAATTTTATTCTTATTAATTAAATCTTCTAACAAGGGGCGCAATTCATGCCTAGAGGAATTATGAGTAGCACGGGGTGTGAGAACAAATAACACGCCATGTACGGGGCAGTATTGAGTAAATAAATTAAACCAACGCCTGTCCCAATAGGGCTCACCATACTTCATAAGCTGTTCTTCAACACACAGAGGGCAATATCGAAACCAAGTATTCTGCGGCAAAAGGCATCTTGCTATACCTAAAGTCACCATGTACGTATTGCTGTTATGGCCTAACATCTCGGCCTCAATTTTTTGTTTGATATTCGACGGGCTGAATGCGGTGTAGAGAGGGAATAATGTGTGGTCGCGTATTATTTCTTTGGCTGTAGACGCGATGGTAGGCCTTATATTATCAACTGCTAATGAAATGCAGTTTGGCATTTCAGGTGATGCGAGCGTTGTATATCTATTGAATACTTCATAGAGAAGGTGCCTGTCAGAAATGTATCCACATCGGACTTTATAGCGAGCTAAGACGCTATAAAAAAGCTCATTCGGATATGGAGACGGGAAAAACGGTAATGTGACCATTTGCGCTCAAGTCCCCAATTTCGGGACATTTGTTTTTGTCATCATAATAGGGACAAACAATTTTGTCACTTTTTTCGGGACAAATGAACAAATCAACTAATCATCAGGATTATCAAAAGCTGATTGCTTGGCTAAAGAAGGCACGTCTTGACCGTGGCTTAACAGTAAGGCAGCTTGGCGAGTTGCTAGACGAACCGTTTCAGTTCGTAAGTAAGGTAGAGAAAGGGCAAAGAAATTTGTCTGTGCATGAGTATGTGCAGTATTGTGAGGCTTTGGGGGAAAACTCCCAGACTGGATTAGACTTATTATGTGGCAATAAGCAGCGATAAGTTAATGAGTTTTATGGACACACCGTCAAAGTAAAGAATTTGAAGTACGGCTAATAATCATGGAGTTGATACATGTTCAAGGAAAAGTCCAAACGTGCCCGTATTTGTTTAAAAAAGCGCTACATGTTTATTAGGCGTAAATTAAAGACAAGGTGGCAGATATTCAAAGCTTTCAAGCAGCTTACATTCACTCCCCATAGAGACTTCCCCGATCTTGCCCCTAATGAAAATGCAGAACTAGTCCAAGACTATGTCGAGAGATTGGATGAACTTATTTTTTCGCGAGCTGAAAAAGTAAAAGAAATTGCAGTTACTGCGCCATTTTCAGGAGGGAAAAGTTCATTTTTACGGACTTACATGAAGCAACGCCCATCACTTCTTATTGAGGTAATCTCTCTTGCAGCTTTTAAAGACGAGAATCAAAATGCTATAGCGAGTGAAGATGGCGACCAAGAAACGGAATCAAATGGGAGTGAGATAAATACTACAAGCCGTGAAAATAAAATAGAGAAGAGCATATTGCAGCAATTGCTTTATAGAACGAGTTCTAATAAGGCTACATACTCCAGATTTAGAAGGATTTTTCCTCAACCCCTTGGAAGTGTACGAGCCACTCTTCTTTCATGTTGGCTACTAACTATAGTCGCCTCTCTGTATCTTCTTTTAGGAGGACAGATAAATTTAAATGATGTTATCCAGACACTTTTGAGATATGACGCCTTTTCTTGGAAGCGATATCTGTCTTTTGAGTTCATCTTTATCGTTTCCACAATATCATTACCAATCTTGGTTCTCAAAGATGTAATTAAGTTTTCACGTTCTTACTCATTAACAAAACTAAATCCTCTTAAAGGGGAGTTTGCATTTTCAGAGAAGTCTAATGATTCGGTTTTCAATAAGTACCTAGAGGAAATCATTTATTATTTCGCTGTACAGGAAACAGATATCGTAGTTTTCGAGGATCTAGATCGCTTTGGATCAACAGACATCTTCGTAAGCCTTAAAGAATTAAACAAGTTGATAAATGATAGTCTTGACGTTAAGCAGCCAGTCAGATTTATTTATGCCCTTAAAGATGATGTTTTCAAAGGAAAAACCAGAACTAAATTCTTTGACTCAATAATCCCGATAGTCCCATATGCGAGTAGCTCTAATTCTTATCCACAATTGAAAAAGCTGCTAAAAAGGTGTGGGTTTGATAGTGAGCTAGGTGATGAGCTTATCCGAGATGTATCAGTGTTCTTAGACGATATGCGGATGATTAATAATATCGTTGCAGAGTATGGTATTTACAAAGATGTTTTAAAACGATCGTCTGAAAAACGAGATCCAGAAAAAGTTTTCGCTTTTGTTGTGTACAAAAACAATTATAGCGACGACTTTGCTCTCTTGAACGAGAATGCTGGGAAGCTGGCAGATTTTTTCAAGTCCATACAAGAATTCAAAGATAGTGCTAGAAAGAAAATAGCAGAAGAAGTTAAGCGGTTAGAAGATCAAATTAAGGAAATTGAAAACGAAAAGATAGAGAGCGAAGAAGAGCTTATTTCCTTGTGTTTTAAAAAGGTCTTTGATCAATATTACAACACACAACAGAAGCGTGTTAGTCAGATCATACAAAGTTTAGATATATCTGATTTATTTAGATATGAGACGTTTATGAAACTTTATGAAAGTGACAAGAAATATAGTTTCCCACCTTCTCAGACGAACAATTTTAATCAGAACATGTCATTTAAAGATTATATCTTAGCTATATTCCCTGATTTCGAAAAAAGACTAGTTTTAATAAGAGATAAGACGTCTGGCAAAAGACAGACTCTTGAAACTAAAATTACCGAACGTAAAAGAGAGGATTCAAAGATTTATCAAGATAGTATCTTTGAGCTTTGCGAAGTTTACGGTAGAGATTTTATTTTCGAGGCTTTTGAGCTTGACGAAGAATTCAAAAAAGAGAAGTTCAACTTATTAATTCATATGATAGAGAAGGGGTATATCGACCAGCACTATGATTTGTACATATACCATCACAGGGATGGGATACTTACCTCAGAGGATATGGCCTACTTAAGGGTTGTAAAGCGCGATGAAAAGGTACTGGCGGATTATCTACCTACGAATATCTCAGAGTTCATAAAGTATTTCGACAATCACGACTACTCTCAGAAAGCATTTTTTAACACAGAAATAATCAATTACCTGTTATTGAAAACTAATGGAGAGAATATAGTTAGACTTCACTTTAACTCAGCTTATGAAGATGAGTCAGAGTTGCTTTCGCTCTTCATAAATTATCGCGACAAGTTTCAAGAGCCGCAACGCATTGCGTGGATAATATTTACAGAAGTAGAAAGTTTTATCACAAAAGCCTTTAGCTCGAACACCATCGATGCACATATCTCTGTATTTATTAATGATCTAGTCATGTACTCATGCAAATCCGACCTTCAATTCATCGAAGAAAAATCACTGTTATCTAAATACATATCAGCGAATCAGTCTTTCATAACTTACGTTTCGCAATATGAGCAGCCACACGTCTACTTAAGAAAGCTCAAGGAATTAGATGTTCACTTTGAAAACCTAGATAACAGCAAGCACCTTAAAAATGAGATGAAGCGTATTCTCAAAGATAAATTGTTTCAGCTCAACTACCCTAACTTTAGTGCATTGTTGACAGTTTGTTTCGGCATAGAGCAGGATAACGACGGCGCTTTGATACTCGATGATCTGTTCAATATAGAGAATGATACGGTCAAACGTATACTAGAAAATGAAGACGAGTTTCTTGCTAACTGTGTCATTAATAGGCAACTCATAGTCAATACAGAGAAGGTCTTTGCAAAGTTACTAAACAGCGACGAAATTGAATTGGAGATCAAAAAGTTATTGATTAAAACGATTGCTGTAGACATATCAGATCTAGTTAACATCAAATATTCAGACAGTAAAGAAACAGATTACTTTGAAGATATTGTGCGAAGTCTGATAGCAGAGCAAAAACTAGCGTTTAATTGTACGGTTCAGATTGCTCTTCTCGGCAATAAAGTTGAAGTTGGTGAAAGTTATCTGGCAGGCTATTTTGATAAAGCAATCGAGAGGAATAGTCTTTGTAAAGACCTTGAACTCAGTAACATCGAACGTTTAGTAAGCATTCTTTTTAACAATGAAGCTGCAAGCTACGCGGAAAAAGTTATTGATCTCTTTAAACTTGAATTTGATGAGTTCCTTATTAACCTAGCTCCTGTTGAGTCATTATCAAAGTACATAAAAACCGATCGTGTTGATATGAGTGTGTCAAATTATCGGTTGCTTTACTCGCATGATGAGCACTTAGCTTATAAGTTACTAAATAAACATTATGAAGCAGCAGATTTTAGCTCTGAAGGAATAAATTTTACTGAGGATGATTTCTACGAAGTAATGGGTGGAGACTTTTCGACAGATTTCAAAAAATTCTTGTTAGAAAACTACGGCCATCTTCTATCTGAAAAAGAAGACAATGAAGCAATAGCAGAGTGGGTCTTAAAGTTTACTAAAGATAGTAACAAAAAGATAAAAATTGGCTATGAGATTTTAAAGTTGCTAATTCAATCGATTAGCTCAAAAGAAGTAGAAGTGAGAATCGAACTGTTTCTCCAGCAGCTTGGAAATTTAGACTCGGAAGAGGTAATAGCGCTATTACCGTACATTAACGAAGATATCTACCGTGCTATTGTCGATAACAAAAGACCTGTAGTGAATCAAACCCCGGTAATGAAAAGAATGCTAGACCTTTTGCAGGAACATAACTTTATTTCATCTTATACGAAAGTCTTCGGGGGATTTAGAGTTATTCCCAAGAAAAAGTAGTTATTCAAAATTAACTAACTAAAACGAGCGACTGCGCGGCAGAAAAACGCGCGATTAGCTCGCTGTAAACATGTTATGCAGCTTGATGCAAAGATTGAGCTTCTGCTATAGAATACTTTTCTTACAAGTATTTGTTCCTAAAGGGTTTGATGTATGGCAGTTATAAGTCAGCAAAAATTAAAGTCACTTTACGTTAGAAAACTCAAAAACCTTATTGAACTAAATATTGATTTTGAAGGGGCACCAGTTACCGCTATTCTTGGTCCAAATGGTAATGGTAAGTCTACGGTACTCCATGCTCTAGCCTGTGCTTATCAGCCTGTCTCTGATGGTGAAAACCTTAAATTTAGTAACTTCTTTCTTCCCAATACTGATGCTTTATGGGACGAATCTTACATGGAAATTACTCATACTTATCGTGATGGTCCAACACTGCATAGCAATGTTGAAACTGTGTATGAGAAAACGTCTCGTTGGAAACCAATCTATGCTCGTCAACCGAAAAGAGATTTGTTCTATATCGGTATTGATAAGTGTGTTCCAATGATCGAGATGGAAAAGAAGCAAGTAAAAATTAATTATGCGACTAGTGAAGTCGCAGAAGATGTGTTCACTACAATCCTGCAAAAAGCCTCTCTCATACTTAATCGTAGATACTTAAAATACAATATTCATACGGCTTCAGGAAAGGACTTTATGGGTGTTGAAGTTGAAGGTTTGAGATATTCAGCTTTGAGTATGAGTGCAGGTGAACAGAAAATATTCCATATTCTGACAACTCTTTACAATGCTCCGAATAACTCATTAATTCTCATAGATGAACTTGATCTCTTGCTACACGACAAAGCAATGATGACTCTCATTAAAGTTATCCATGCTAGAGCTACAGATAAGTCTTTGCAGGTTGTGTTTACAACACACAGAGAAACTGTAATTTCTCTTGCTAGTATCGTTAATATTCGTCATTTGTTGAGCACTCCTAATAAAACACTATGTTTCAATGAAACAACTCCTGATGCAATCAACCGACTGACTGGAGAGCAGCCCAAACCAATAGAATTGTTTGTTGAGGATGACCTTTCTGTTGCTATTGTCAGTAAATTGGCATCACAACTAGGAGGAAAACGATTGGTTTCAGTTCAGCGTTTTGGCGCTGCTTCAAATAGCTTTACAGCAGTAGCTGGTTTACTCTTTAGTCATCAGGATATTGAAAATACTTTGTTTGTATTAGACGGAGATGTTTACTCGACACCTTTAGAGAAGCAGCAACGCTTAAATAAGGTTATTACCGGAACAGATGAACTTGCTGAAAGATATAAAGCACAAGCTATCGAAGCAATAAAACAATATAACTTACCTCAAGGTGTAAAACCGGAGCCATATCTTCATAGTATAATCTGTGGAATTGGTCACTCTGATAACGAAGAGTTTCAGGAAATAATTGAAGCCGCTGCTGATATCGTAGTATTAGATGAAAGCCATAAGTACATCAATGACATTATTGAGCGGCTTGGTTTAGATCGTAAAGTTGGCTTGGCTAAGATTATAGATCTAATCGCAACGACTGATGCTTGGGATGGTTATACCTCGGATATCCAGCAATGGTTAAGTGGAAAAATTGAACCACTTTTAGAACACCGTGAACACGCTGCATAACAAAGCATTTAAAAGTGATTCGCAACGCTTGGAAGTTACGCTTCGCTCAAGTTTAGCCAAGCCCCGCTTACACCTTGATGCGGCGTTACGACTGTAAGTTAATGGCACATATGCGACTGTCAGATTTGATTAAGTCCTATTCTGAGGAGCAAGTTGAGACTGATTCAAGTAAAGGCATAGTAAACCAAATATAATATACTTATACGAACCTAAATTAATATTCGCCTACAATTCGTGCTCACAAACAAAGCCTGCGGCTGACAAAAGCGCAGGCTTTTTTGTTTTCAATAGGCGATTATTGGCTGCTAATTAAGTGGCTTTCCTGCAAGTCCATGCCTCACTATTATTTCACTTCTCTTTCCACCACTCTCACTTTATCGATAAACCTTCTCCATCCGTCTTACTTTGTTAGGTAAGGCAGTTGTAAAACGAGGAGTAAGGTCATAACTATAAGTCATAACAGGTTTCAACATTGCGAGGCAATATGGCTATCCCATACTCACTGCTAGATTTAGCGCCAATATCTGAAGGGTTTGGCGTAAAAGACGCGTTAAACAATTCAAAGTTAATGGCTGTGGAAGCTGAGCGCTGTGGCTATGAACGTGTGTGGTTAGCCGAGCATCACGGCATGCATGGTGTTGCCAGTTCTGCCACCTCAGTAGTGTTAACGCACATTGCTAACGCCACCGCTACCATTAAAGTTGGTGCGGGCGGTATTATGCTGCCTAACCATGCACCTTTGGTCATTGCTGAACAGTTTGGCACCTTGGCTGAATTATTTCCCAATCGCATAGAGCTTGGACTCGGTCGTGCACCAGGCACTGATATGGCAACCGCACGCGCGCTTCGTCGTAATTTGCAAAGCGATGTGGACAGTTACCCAGAAGATATTCAAGAACTTCAGCACTACTTGGGTACACCGCAAGACGGGCAGCCAATTGTTGCAGTACCTGGGGCGAATACACACGTCCCCCTGTGGTTGCTTGGCTCTAGCTTATACAGTGCCCAAGTGGCGGCAAAAATGGGACTCCCATATTCGTTCGCCTCGCATTTTGCGCCCGATGCGCT
>CERQ01022462.1_pt1 | contig 10483 bp, 9 predicted proteins | sample 530711 | NCBI WGS metagenome assembly CERQ01 (sample SAMEA2620882, study PRJEB7988) | marine metagenome | biome: marine biome (ENVO:00000447); feature: mesopelagic zone (ENVO:00000213); material: "saline water (ENVO:00002010), including plankton (ENVO:xxxxxxxx)" | depth 850 m | reverse complement strand
GTAGTAATTTTAATTTCAGAAGCTTCTTTTAGGCTAGGAAAAATACCGACAATAAAAGCATCGAATTGAAAACATTCTGAAGTGATTTCCAATTTGTTTATTGGTTTTTGTAATTTTTTTAAATTTTCAATATCAGGCATTTTACCCCATTCAAATTCGGGATTAGCTTGGGTAATTTTATGCTGATTTTGCAACACCATATATCGATGATTAATTTTTTCGAGATTGGTATGAAAAGGATATTCACTTTCTTTACTTCGATACTGTTTTGGATGCCATTGATGTTTTACCAGAATTTCCTGATCGTAAAAATATACAGAATGACCGGCATTCTTCAATCGTAAATGCACATCGGTATCTTCTGCACCCCAGCCATGATAAAATTCATCATAGCCATTGATTTTTTTAAGAGTCTCTGTTTTATATAAAGTTGTACCGGTGATTTCCTCATTTCCTAGAAAAGAGGCCTCAAAACCAAAAAAATCGTAATCTTTTAAAGATTCTTTTTGATCTAAGAAAGCGTATTGAAAATAAACAACCTCATAATTCTTTACCAATTGTTTACATTTTTCAATCATTTCCGGATGATATATCAAATCGATATCACCCATTAAAAAATATGAAGTCGTACATTTTTTTAGAGCGATATTAATTGCCTTACTCTTATTCCATAGTTGCCCATAGGTTGGCACAAAAATATAATCTATAAAGTCATATAATTTTACAAGACCTTCTATCTCGGCTGTAAATTTATCTGAACTTCCATAGTTTACCAGAAAAACTTTAAAATCCTGATCGCTTTGAATTTTTAAGGATCCTAAACAACGCTTTACGATTTTTAAATCGCGATTACGATATGTTAAAACGAGGCTAAGCATTAAAAGTCTTGATTAAAGAATCTAATTTGAAATAATATTTATTTTTACGAAGCAAATTAATAGTATGTTTTACCGTATTTAGATAGAAAAGTTTTGGGTAACCCCTTGTATTCAAAATAACAATCATTAATAAGCTTAATACGCATGATTTTTTTAAAAAATTTATTCTTTATTAGGAAAGCTAATTTTGAAGGTTGATTTAATTGAAATTTATTATATTCTAATTTGTTTTTGTTTTGATTAAATTTCACCTCATCCATCCCATTTTCATAAACATTACCCATATGGTAGGCGTAATTTTTAAATGTAGTAAGCTTCCATAAGTCCATATTTAATGGAGCTACATCTAATAAACGCTCGCTGTTATCCCCCATTTTAGCCGGAACAAATTTTTTTACATTATTTAAAATTTCTTTTCTATACGTTGCCACAAAATGGCTCGAACCTATACAAGCTTTCAATCCTCCTTTTTCAATTCCCAAAATATATTGCAAATAATAATGATCCTCATCCATATTCCATCCAATACTCTGATAAAATTTTTGCATCTTCTTTGGTTCCTCTACCTTAAAAAATCGCATTCTTTTTTTAAAAAAATTATCGAAAATCACATTGGTGCAAAAATTGGCATACATATTAAATTGAGGTACAATACCTACCATACCTGCTTTAGAAAATGTATTAAAAACCCTGATAGTTTCCTGTTGCCATCCAGACAAAAACATAGTATCGGCATCTGCAATGGTTACCAAGTCAAAATTATGCCCTACCATACCTTTATAGATTGCATTTAACTTCCCGATATTCGAGGTATTGATAAGCTCCTGAATTTTATTTTCACTTTTTAAAGCTGAAAGATAGTTTTCAACTTCAGCGCAACTTCCGTTGTTCACCACAGCGATATAAGTGTACTCTAAATCGACTGTATCAAATATAGATTGAAGGCACTTTTTAAAAATTTTAAAAGCATCTTTAAAGTAATCTTTTTGATTAGGGATATAAACCGGAATAAGGATTTGATGGAAAAATTTAACTTCCGATACAACTTTATCTTTATTTGGATTATGTCCTTTCCTCATCCGATAAAATTAGTATTCAAATTTTTCAGGCTTTTTTTTCTTAAATTCCAAAACAAAAAAGAAAAATTTAATTGCATAATACACGTCTATAAATAATCTTTTAGATCCGTTTAAAAATGTAGCCACAACATTATTAAAAGCTTGTCTCACTTTTATTTCCATATGCCATATTTGATAATTTCCTAACAAATCATTTTTTCTTCGAAAATAAGCCTGAGCTTTCGTTCTGCTTACCTCATAAGCAAATATTACCGGAGCAAATTCTATCTGATATCCCTTTTTAAGTACCCTTTTTGTCCAGTCTTTATCTTCAAAAGTGGGTACTTTATCATTGAATGGAATTTTCTCCCATACCTTTTTTCTAAATGCTGAACCTGTAAAAATTAAGCCCGACTTATTTGGGTCGTTCTCAGCATCTATACTCAGAATATAATTTCGATAATCATTTGGGGCATGCAAACATCTAACACCTGCCAATTTTTTATTAGTATCGAATTTTTCTTTTATTACATCAAAAAATTCAGGACTTACGGGATAAGAATGCGCACTAAATATTACTACAATATCACCTTTAGCCTTTTCAGCTGCAAAATTTGCACTCCCGCCATAAGAAAAGTTTTTTATGGTTTCAAAACGAGCATTAAATTTTTTAGTTACCCTTTCACTACCGTCTGTGGATTCATTATCAACTACTATTATTTCATCAATAGCATGAGAATATCTATTGGTTAGATTGAATAATAAAAATTCTAAATCTTTTGCTTCATTTTTGTTTCGGATAACTACTGAAATCATTTTTTAATAATTCTCTTAAATATTGTATATAATCTAAAAAAAAACGTGTTTTTCACTTTACTATTGAATTGTCTTAATGCTTCATTTTCCTGATATGCTAAAATTGGGTTAGGAAAATTTTCCTGATAAATACTTTTATTCTTCGTATAAACGTAATCATATAATCCAAAATAATATTCTGGGTTATTTTTAAAAGTATTTGTAAGACTACCGGTACTATGCTTACGATAAAAATATAAGACTTTTGGAATATGCTTAATTTTCGATTTATGATTTAAAGCCCTAATCCAAAAATCCCAATCTTCAAATGATTTCAAGTTTTCATCATAACCTTCAGCTTCAGTCCATAAATCTTTTTTAAAAATAGAACAAGCGATGAAACAATTTTGCAATAATAACTGTTGATAGGAGAAATTTGGAAAAACAAGTTTTCCACTTCGTATTCCAAAAAATTCAACATCAAATGAAATTAAATCGAATTCTTCAGATTGAATTGATTTATTAAATTCAGTGACTAAATCTTTATGAATTATATCATCTGAATCTAATGGCATTATATATTTTGTAACTGCAAGAGATATCCCCAAATTTCTTGCACTGGCAAGTCCGCCATTTTTTTTACTAACTACTTTAAAACGATTATCTCTTTCAGACCACAAATCAGCTAGCTTCTTTGAATTATCTGTAGAACCATCATCAACTATAATACATTGCCAATTAGCGTTAGACTGATTTGAAACAGAAATAAATAATGCATTTATAAATTGATCACCATTAAAAACAGGAACAACAAACGTTAACTTAGGTACCCCAGAAAAGTCTTTATCTACCATAGATGCCAGATTAATAATGAAAATTTTTTTTCATTATATTATTGAACTGAAAAATTAAAATTCCTTTGACATCATTTAGATGCCAATAAGTTATTATAAACTGAATGCTTAAAAAAAGGAAATCTATGTTATTCAAGAATTTTTTTCTTCTTAAAGAAGATAAATTTTTAAGATTATTCGAAAAAGTACTTTTATCCTTGAAAAGGAATTCTTTTCCTATCTTATAAAAAAATTTTCTAAAAGAAATATATAATTTCGGATCTTTCTTCATACAATTCAAATAAATATTAATTAATTTGAATAAACTGGTTACTACATTATTTTTATAAGAATCACTTATTATTCTCTCATTTTCGGGCATACGATAAAAATTATCGACCCTGTTTAAAAAATCAAATTCATACCTTTGTTGTATTAAAATTCGAATATAGAGTTCTACATCTTGAAATCTTGCGAGTTTTTCATTAAACCGGTTTTCGTGGATAACCCTTCGGCTCCACATCACACTAAGAGTAGACCACCAAGGGAAATTGTAGCTAGCAAATAAATATAAGCAGTGTTCTGTTTTAGATGAAGTGCCATTTATTGGAAATTTATTATTTAAATCACTTCGTAATCTTGCGGTATCCGCACATACGAAATCTAGCTTTGATTCAATAAGTTTATTTTTTCTTAGCTGAATACACTGTTTCTCTAAAAAATCATCACTATCAAGAAAAATTAGTAAATCACCTTTACTTAATTCAAATCCATAGTTTCTACAAGCATTTGCTCCTTTAGGTTTGTTATCAGGACGATGATGATATTGTATACGAGCGTCTACTTGGGAATAAAATTTCATCAACTCTTCTATATAATCGGTAGAACCATCATCTACTACAATACATTCCCAGTTTTGATAGGTTTGGGCGATAACAGACTCCAGTGTTTCACCAATAAAATGAGCCCGATTATAAGTTGGAATGATTATGGAAACTAAAGGATTATTCATTTAAAATTAGATCATATAAAGCTGTAAGCTTATTCCCTAATACTTTCGAATCATAATTACTTAAAACAAATTTTCTTCCCTGTTTGCCCATTTCCTTTCTCAACTCTTTATCTGCTATAAGCAATTCTATCTTATCAACAAAACCAGCTATATTTTTTTCTTCAACCACAAAACCTGTTATATCATTTATCATTCCGTATTTCATTCCTCCTACATCTGAAACTATAACCGGTAATTCCATCGCCTGCGCTTCTTGAAGCACCAAACCCTGAGTCTCGGCACGGCCATGCTTATCATGTATTCCTGGGAAAACAAAAAGATCAGATTTATCCATATAATCTAAAACATTATTCTGAGCAAGTGCACCTCTCAACTTTATACTATCTTCTAAAGATTTTTGATTTATATACTCTTCCAATTGAGAAAACATTTCTCCTTCTCCTATAATATTAACATTAATTAAATTACCATTTCCAATTAAGTTTTCTGCAATTTTCACTAACAAATCTGGAGCTTTCAAAGGAATTAGCCTGCCGACAAATAAAATATTCAATTTTTCATTTTCCTTAAAATTATTTTTTTTAAAGTACTGAGTATTTAAACCAACTGGTAAAATTTCAATTTTATTACCTTGAGCTATTCTTTCTAAAAGAGTTTTGGTATAAAAACTATTAACCGTTAGCAAATCGACCTCATCAAATAGTTCTTGATATAAATAAACATATTTATCTAGGAATTTGGGGTTAATATCATATCCGTGAAAAGAGGTAATAAACTTCGCATCAGAAAAAAAACCAAATGATTTCATTTCAGCCACGTATTTCCCAGAAGGACCAAAATGAGCATGAAAAATATCGAAGGAAGCGTTTTTGACGATCCAGCGATAACGAGTATAATTTCTAAGGTTTAAAGCTTTTTTACCATATTTTTTAAAATTGAAAATCCTGAAAATTTTTCTAAAACTAATATGCTCGTGATTTTTCAATAAAAAAGTTAAAAACTCAATAAACCGTCCTATTTTCGAAATCTTCGTTTCTTCCCAATAAATAGTTTGATCTATTAATTTATAATCTAATATGTTCTTATGAATTATAGAATTAGTATTTTTATTAAAAGAAAAAATAGTAACATCATATCCTTCATCAATAAGATTTATTATCTGATTAACAACAAACGTCTCAGATACCGACGGAAAAGATTGAACTATAAAGGCTATTCTCAGTTTTTTCATAAAATCAATCTCTAATAATTCTTCGTCTTAATCTTTTAAAAACTTTTCTAAAAACTAATTTGGACAATATCTTTTTATCAACATGTTTTAAGCCTAAAAAATATAACTCTAAAAATGTTTTATAATCTGCTGTATTAAAAGTAATACATAAGAACATTTTTAACTTTCTTAGTTGATATTCTTTTTTATTTTTTTCAGTTAAAAACGGTTTTAGCAAATCACCGTGTGTTTCAAATAAATGGGATATACAATTCAAATAATTTTTAACATGTTGAGTGTTAACCATACTAAATGCTCTGGATACAGAAGCTTTATCATGAATATTCCAAACAGTCGTATTTTCCGGTATCTGATAAAAAGAATATTGTGCTGCAATTCTTAACCACAAGTGGGTATCTTCCCAAACATTAAATTTTTCTGGGAATTTATGTTCTTCTAAAATATTTCTATGAAGACAAACCGAGTTAATCAATAAAAAATTTTCCCAAATATAGAATATAGGGTTCTTAAACTTTTTTTCATCATAAAAGTCTCTATATACCAATTTCCCATCTCTATTTTCTACAATACCTGTATAAAACATGGCTACCGGAAAATCTTTATTGATGATAGTATCATACAAGGTTTTTAAGTGATAGGGATAGTACTCGTCATCACTATCTAAGAAACAAATGTACTGCCCGACAGCATTTTTAATACCAAAATTTCTCGCAATACTCCTCTCTTCATTTTGTTTATAATAATATCTAACCCGAGAATCCGTAAACGAAGAAATCACTTCTTGCGTATTATCTGTTGAACCATCGTCTACAACAATACATTCCCAGTCATTAAATTCCTGATTTAATATCGAATTAATTGCCGCACTTAGGTATCGGGCTCTATTAAAGCTCGGTATAATTATCGAAAAAAAAGGAGATTGGTGATTCTTATTCATGAAAATAGTCTAAAAATTATAGAATGTAATTTTCTTGAAAATCTCTTATTATCGGTAATTTCAAATTTTCTATATCGGTAAGAGGTAAATTTCTTCTGTTTCTCAATAAATTCAATATAAGTCCTATATATAGGTTTAGGTACAACTTCCTCAACAACCTTCTCCCTCTCTTTCCCCCTCAAGATCAAATTATTACTCATACCAGTCATATCAAAATACGCGACAGGCATATCGATATATTTAACATGGGCATTATTCAATCCTAAGGCTATTAAAAAGAATTTCCAGTCTGAAACGATTTTTAGAGTATCATCGTATAATCCATATTTTTGAAACATTTTTCGATTTATAAAACACGCGCCGTGATTTATTGTTCCTGTAATAAAAGTTTGAAAATTTATTTGCTTACCAGCAACTCCTTTATCTAACTTCAGGTCACCATTTGGAAAAGACTTTATTAAATCTCCATAAACAAAATCACTATCAATTAATTGTTTCTGAACCTCACTAAACACACTTGAATTACAAAGCCAGTCTCCGCTATTTAAAAAATATAAATATTTGCCTTTTGCTATTTTGATACCTTTGTTCATGGCATCATAAATTCCCTTATCATTTTCTGAAATCCAATAATCTATATCTTCATTTTTCTCTTTTAAGTAGTCTTTACTTCCATCTTTAGAGCCTCCATCAATTACAATATATTCGTAATCTTTAAAATATTGATCTAAAACACTTTGCACTGTTTTTTTTAAACCAGACAGGTTATTTAGATTGATTGTTATAACTGTGATAAGAGGCATTGAAATTGAAAATTATAAGAATAACATTAGATATAGTTAAAATGCCTTAATTCCTTAAAAGACTCTTTCTCAAAATAATCAATTAAATTTTCAGGTATTTCATCTTTGTAACTTCCGATTTTCCCTTTACGGATAAAACCTTCTTTAGGTTTCCACTTTTTATCTTCCCACCCAAATTTTTTCTCTCTATCTTTCATTTTTTGAAAAGCATTTCCCTCAACTGTTCTCTCCAAAACTTCATTAGGACGTTCCAAGCCTATAAAATTTAAAACTCTTTTGAGTTGTAAATAAGGATTTTCTATAAGATCTTCATATTTTAAAATAAGGATTTCAGCATCATATGGATTATTAATCCATGCCTTTGTATGCTCATGCCATTTTGAATAAGACAAATGATTTCCATCTATTATTAGATCTTCAAACGAACATTTACGTCCTAATTTGTTATAATACGAATAATAGGAAGCTATTGCATCCCGCCCATCTCGCACTAAATGTATTACCTTTTTCATGTTAGGAGATGGCAGGTTATGACTCTTAAAAAAAGTAATCTCAGAATATCTCTTATAATACTTTTTTGCATGAACATCGGGAACTAAATCCTGAATCAAAGAATCTTGCGCATAAGATGGTTCCAAACCATAAATTAATCCTGCTATCAGGTTTTGCATCCACGTGTTACCAGATTTTGGATAACCTGCAATAAATACATCATGCGCTAATGTATTTTCTATTGGTTCTAAATTTAATTTTTTAAGTTTTTGGTCACTTCTTTGCTCACTTACATTTTCTATCTTATCATCAATATGTAAAAGACCATAAAGTTTATTTTTAATAATCTTTTTTAAATTAATTTTCATAAGACCATCTTATTTTGGGAGCTACTAATCCAGGCCATTTTTCATTAAAATTAGATCCTCCTGCATTATCCCTAATAATATTTAATTCTAACAAATCTACCGGCTTAATAAAATATTTTTTACCAGGTATTCCCGCATTAAAATTTAAAATATAATTTCTATCGTTTAACAAATAGGACGGTATACTAAGTTTTAGGATACTAATCCCCATAGGACAATTGTCTTTTGTAATAAAATGAGAACTCGTCATAAAAACAACTTGATCGTCAGTTGTTTTCACTCTTAAATTAACTCTCATCCCGTTGACTTCAGTGAAAGCTTCAAAAACTATTCGAATAAAAATCTCTTCTGATTGATCAAAAGTTGATCTTATTCTATTCTTAGAATCAAAAATTTCTATTTCTCTTATTTTAAATTCTTCAGTCCCTAAATCTTTTTCATTAAATGTAATTTTCCCAGAGTTTAGCTGAACACTTTCTTTATTCAGGTAAAAATCGATTGCTTTTTTTATATCTCCATTATATACTGATGTACCACTTTCCAAAATAAGTGCCCTATCACATAAAGTTTTAACACTCGCCATATTATGACTTACAAAAAGTACTGTTCTTCCTTCACCACTAGATAAATCCTGCATTTTCCCGATGGCTTTTTTTTGAAATTCAGCATCACCAACGGCCAATACCTCATCGACTACCAAAATTTCCGGTTCTAAATATGCAGCAACTGCAAAACCTAGCCTAACACGCATTCCACTGCTATACCTTTTAACAGGAGTATCAATATACATCTCACATCCGGAAAAAGCAATTATTTCATCTATTTTGGATTTGATCTCCGGCTTCGTCATTCCTAAAATAGCTCCGTTCAAAAAAATATTTTCTCGACCAGTGAGTTCCGGATGGAAACCTGTTCCTACTTCCAGCAAGGAAGCTATTCGACCTTTGGTTTTAATACTTCCGGTAGTTGGTGCGGTAACCCTTGATAACAATTTTAAAAGTGTCGATTTGCCTGCGCCATTTTTTCCTATAATCCCTAAAACTTCTCCGGTTTTTACTTCAAAATTAATATCTCGTAATGCCCAAACATAGTCTTCGCTAGCTTTAGCTGAGCGATCATTTACCGCACCCACCTTTAAATATGGGTCTTCTTTTCCTCTAATTTGATGCCACCATCTATTAAAATCATGGCTTAATGTACCTGTTCCTACCGTTCCTAAACGGTACTGCTTCGAAATATTTTCAGCTTTTAGTATCACACTCATTATACCGTATCTATAAAATTCTTTTCCGTTTTATTAAATATTATTAAGCCGATGATAAAAAGCATGATACTTATTCCTACGGTATACAGAAACGAACCTAAATTAAAAATCCCTTCATCTAAAATCATATATCGAAATCCCTCTATAATCTGGGTTAACGGATTTAAACGAACGATCCATGCAATATCTGGCATCTTTGCTTCTACCTGGCTTAATGGATATGGTACCGCCGAAATATAAACCAATAATGAAGTTGCAAAACCGATGAGTACCGTAAGGTCTCGGTATTTAGTTGTCATTGCTGAAATGATCATCCCAAATCCCAATCCCATAAGGGCCATTAACAAGACATAAACTGGGAATAAAATAAGATTAGAATTAGGAGCAACTGAACTTCCCTGATAAATATAATAGATGTAGAAAAATATCAGAATTAATATCTGAATCCCAAATTTCACCAATCCGGCAATCACTTTGCTCAATGGTACAATAACCCGGGGAAAATACACCTTTCCAAATAATCCTGCATTTTGATTAAAGGTATTAGAAGTACTCGTAAAGCATTGATTAAAATAATTCCATGCTGTGATTCCGGTTAAGTTAAATAAGAAATTTGGAACATTCCCTGTTGAAACACTGGCAATATTATTGAACACCAGGGTATAAATAACCGAAGTAAATAAAGGTTGAATAAAAAACCAAAGCGGCCCAAGTATAGTTTGCTTATAAACTGTTGTGATATCACGCTTTACGAACAAAATCAATAAGTCCCTATAACGCCAAATTTCCTGAAAATTAAGATCAATTAATTT
>CERQ01007535.1_pt1 | contig 10495 bp, 7 predicted proteins | sample 530711 | NCBI WGS metagenome assembly CERQ01 (sample SAMEA2620882, study PRJEB7988) | marine metagenome | biome: marine biome (ENVO:00000447); feature: mesopelagic zone (ENVO:00000213); material: "saline water (ENVO:00002010), including plankton (ENVO:xxxxxxxx)" | depth 850 m | reverse complement strand
TTAATTATTAAAAATGATCTCCGTCGTACCTTCAAAAGGCCTTAAAATTAAAAAACTCGATGAAACACTGTTAGCTCCGGATGAGCCTGCTCCATTTATAATCCTTAATCCGGATGCAGTTGTTCCTGTACTGTTGGTTTGTGATCATGCCAGTCATAGATTCCCACGTTCGCTTGGAACAATGGGTCTTGACTACCTGAATAGACATAGCCATGTTGTACACGACATTGGAGCAGGCGCACTTGTAGAGATGCTTGCCAACACTCTGGGAGTAACTGCGGTGCTCTGCCAGTATTCGCGTCTGATCGTAGACTGCAATCGCGAATTAGTTGATCACAATGCGTTTCTTAAATTTAACGATGGTGTTGACATACCTGCTAATCACAACCTCAGAAGTGATGAAAAGGAGAAACGAGCATCAGAAATCTACTGGCCCTATCACAACGCTATTGAAGGTCAAATTGGTCGCCTGAAGGATCAGGGTATTAATCCGGTCTTTATATCCGTTCATAGTTTCTCCCCTGTTATAAATGGTGAAGCCCGAAAATGGGAAATAGGCGTTCTCTGGGACAAGGACTCTACAACAGCTGAGTTTTTCTTAAGCAATCTCGGTGAAGCCGGTTATTTCGTTGGAGACAATAAACCATACTCTGGTAAGGATCCTGAGGATTTCACAATTGATCATCATGCTGAACCAAGTGGATTGCCACATGTAGGTATTGAAATAAGGCAAGATCTTATCCATCATAGTGACGGCATTAAACGTATATCGGGTATTCTGCAGAAAACCATCAACCTGGTTGCTATGCAGGATAGACCAATCGATATTGAGACACAGAAATCTTTCAAATGACACTTAAAGAGCCACAATTCACACTAGGTATCGAAGAAGAATACTTGCTGGTCGATAAGGAGACCCGTGGTCTTGTCGCTGATCCACCAAAGTCTTTATTGGATGAATGCAAAGAATTGCTCGGTAGTCAGGTCACTAATGAACTTCTTCGATCGCAGATTGAAATTGGAACAAAGGTATGTAATAACATCCAAGAAGCTCGTGAAGACCTTGCGAGATTGCGTAAGGGTGTCATAGAGGTAACAGGGCGACACGGTATTGCTCCGATTGCTTGCTCAACACATCCGTTTAGCCAGTGGTTCGAACAAGAGCATACACCAAAGGATCGTTATACATTACTAACAGAAGAAATGCAGGCGGCAGCACGGAGGATGGTTATTTGCGGCATGCACGTACACGTCGGTATTGATGACGATGCGTTGCGCATTGATTTAATGAACCAAGCTGCCTATTTTCTCCCTCACCTACTGGCATTATCCTGTTCATCACCGTTTTGGCATGGTGACGATACCGGGCTCAAGAGTTACCGTCTAACCATCTTCGATGCTCTACCTAGAACAGGGTTACCTGAAAAATTCCAGAGTTATGCTGAATATGAGCGACACGTTGAAATATTAGTTAATGCTGGTGTGATCGAAGACGCGACTAAGATTTGGTGGGATCTCCGACCAAGTGCAAAATTTCCTACACTTGAAACACGGATTATGGATGTGTGTACACGCATGGATGATGCTGTCTCCCTGGCGGCTCTACTTGTTTGTATCATACGTATGTTGTACCGGCTAAGACTCAAGAATCAGCGGTGGCGTGACTACAGCCCTATGCTGGTCAGGGAAAATCGTTGGCGCGCGATGCGCTACAGTTTCGACGAAGGACTCATTGATTTTGCAAAAGGTAGTATTGTTCCGTTTAATCGCTTACTAGATGAACTCTTAGAACTTACCTATAAGGACGCAAGATCACTTGAATGTGAGTCGGAAGTTACTGCTGTAAAGGATATTTTGAGCCGTGGGACAAGCGCTCATCGCCAACTTAAGGCTCACGAATTGTCGATTGCTGCCGGCAACAACCGTGAGGATGCGCTGAAAATTGTTGTGGATCAATTAATCAGCGAAACTACGGAAAATCTATAATTCTCGAAAAATAACCGACACCCGTCATAGTGAAGTAATGCGATCACTGCATTGAGTATTTCACTCCAAAGATGATCATGCGTCCTCTTGAAGGTAATCCTAGCTGAGGCAACACAACTGCATTAGTTAAGTTATTAATCTCTGAGTAAAATGTCCAATTACGATCTCGTTGGTAAAATAACTTCAGGTCAATCTCAGTTGATGCTTCAAGTGTCACGATTTCACCAGTAATATCTTCATCCAAAGCTTTTCCTATCCTTTGAATGAGTAATCGACTTGAAATATTGTTTCGCAGAATATAATCCATCACAAAACTAAGCTGATATTTTGGACGGCGAAGAATTTTTGGTATTTCATTATTATCATTTCTTTCAGCTTTAAAAGTCTGCCAACTAGCTCCAATTTCAAAATGCATTATTTCAGAGGGATCCCAATCCGCAAAGACATCAAGGCCACGACCCTTAGATCCTTTGAGATTGTATCTTTGATCTAGAGCAAGACTATCTACAAAAACTATCCTTCTGGATAAAGCGTCATCTATTTTCGTAGCCCATGGTGTTAGGGAAAATTTTATGGGATAGTTTTCCGGAAACCATTCAAAAGCAATATCGCTGAGAGTTGCGGTCTCCTCTCGGAGCATTGGATTTAATAAAAATTTACCTAATGAAGTATCATAAGATTCACGCAATGTCGGCGGTCTTGTCCGTTTCCCAACGGTAGCTGAAATAATAAAGTTTGGTTGTATCTTCCATTGCATAACCGCATTACCCGCCCATTCGGAAAGATCTTTTTGTGGCTCGTTTCCCCCGGTCTTCGGTGTTTTACTTTGATCATAGGATATACCTAATGAAACATTTATATTTTCGTATAAAGCTTTATCAATTTCCCAACCAAAACTATAAAGATCTTGTTGAAAATCCTTTTTTGCACCATTTACTAAAGGAGAGAATGTTGTGTCCACCTGTTGGTGTAATGTGCTTTGCATATTACCAACAACTCTAGAGCCAATTCCCTTCCAATTCCCATCGAGTACAATTCTCATACCAAAAGTACGATCTTTATCCTTTTCCTCTTGATCGATTTCCTGATAATTTATGTTGGTATATTGGTTAATGGTTTGAGAAAAATCTTGGTGCCAAAGAGTTGTTCTTAAAGAAAATCCATTTTCAAAACTGTGGTTTGTGTTGAGTGTTAGCTGGGTTAGATCCCAATCAGGATAACGCCAATAACGGGGCAACTTAACAGTGGGATTGATGTGACCAGCAGGCGCTATACCATATGATGAATTCACGGATAGTAATGATAATTTAAAAACATTAGCTTCATTTTTATAGCCCAATGACCCCCAAAAAGTCTTGCTATCTAGATCCGTATTTTTTTGTTTCTTACCACTTGTTGGCGCAAATGGAATAGTTTTTTTGTTAGCTATAGGTATACCATCGTATGCTCGATAATTACCTGCAAATGCTATTGAGAAATCATCTATATTAGCTCCGCCAAAAACGTCATGGGTTTGCATACCATGATTTCCAAATCCAGATTGGAATCTACAAAGAAGTTTCTGACAGGAGGATGGCGTTGATATTTCAACAGCCCCTAACATGGCACCGGAACCAAATTCAATGGGAGCTGCACTTTGAATAATCTGCACACGATCTACCATTCCGGCAGGCAATATACCTAAATTAGCTCGCCCATCCCAAGGGATACTTAATGGTGCTCCATCTAAATAAATGGCGGTTTGCCTTTCACTAGAACCACGCAATCTAAGAACAGCTTCTCCTCGAGAATTAGTTCTAATACCTACAGTTGGTAGACCATGAAAAATATCTGTTAACGCTAAAAATCGCTTTTTTTCAAGATTATCTTTCTCAAGTATTATTGTTGGCTGTAAAGCTCTATTTTCAGTCTTTTTTGCTACGAGGACGATTTCTTCTATGTCCTCTGCATTAAGATTAGGAATGCAAATCACAAAAAAAAGCCCTAAGATTGATAAAGCTTTATTCATACGGCAACTAGTTTGAAGGTAAAGAAATACCTAATTCTCCAGAGACGCCTTTGACTAACTTTCCATTAGATGTTTGCACCCTCAAAGGAACGCTGCCAACTTGGATAGGAATAGACATTGATCGAACCATAACCCCTCTTTCTGTTGTCAGGCCAGCGGATGCAATTAAGAAATGCCGCCCTTCTTGTTTAGGTATTACTAGTACTTGTTGGGATGGATAACGCCCATCCGAAAGCGGCGTTAATATAACTTCACTGACTTGTGATACGGCAAAATCTATTTTATCCGGCACATTAATTCGATAACGCATAGTTATTGCCTTGTCCTTCATTGTTGAAGCAATATCTAAGTTAACTCCTAGAGCTTGGCCAATCACTGGCGTTCCTACAAAAGAGTATTTAATTGATATTGGGGCAGTACGTTTTAAAGATTGCTTTTGTAGTTTCTTGCTCCCATGATTGTTCGTCTCAACTATCAAAGCACTTGAATTCTCAATAGTCATATCTGTCTTTTGCCCATTGCCACAAGCATTTATCAAAGACGATAAAAATATCAATAAAATACCATAACGCATATACATCATACCCATAGTGTGTCACAGAGTAATTGAGACATCAAAGCAACTTCTAGCAGGAAAATCTTCACGAGTCTCGGTATCTGAAAATCGCCATTCAGCAATCTCCATAACGTAATCACCGACCGGTAAGATTTTATCTTGAATTTGTTCTATATTAGCCTGACAACTCTCAGCGGTAATGACATTCACACCGTTTTTATCGACATAAAAATCTGGATCACTATGCTTATATATTTCTGGCGCTGCTGCGGTTTGACAATTATATCCCTCGCTAGGTGTCGATGACGGGTCAACAGTTGTAACCACAAAATCCAATCCAACCTCTTGATCTAATGTAAATTTAAGAAAACGAGTTTCAGATAATTTATTACCATCCCTATCAGGATCATATTGACTATTGCTACAAATCTGTATTGGATTGCCTATAAATATTTCAGTGTAGACAGGTAGTACATCGGTGGTCTTTCCAGTCTCTCCATCGTTAGTTTCACCAATCCCATACATGTTGATATCCTGATAATTAATATTTTCTTTATCCAGGAGAAGATCAACAAGTGCTGTATCGACGCCATCCTGTTCTTTTAGAGCATCAAAAAATGAAAATACGCTTGAATATGCAGCCAGATTTACTTTGTGGTCTGTCAGTACTTTATACATTTGATTAAAACCGATGCTCCCATAATCAACTCCATCAGTGCCAATATCCCAAAGATCATATAACATCAACGTAATTGAGTCCTCGCTATACCATCCAGGATTTGGCCCGCTAGTATCGGTTTCTATATTAAATTTTCCCCCTGTTATTTCATCACCAAACCAATAAGTATCACAATAGATGGGGTCATTAAGCGCCATCGCCGCGAATGCTGTTGCTGCGCCTTCACTGAAAGCAAGTCGCATATCGAGTAACTCAAATAAACCATGACTACCCCCCCAACTGTCGTCACGTGACAGGTTACCTACAAAATAATGAAACCACTCATGAGCAACAACATGCTTATCAAACTCGTCAGTATCAACACCCTCTTTTCCCAGTAAAAATATATGGTTATCCTCATAAGAAAAATACGAAGTTTCTATACCGCCTTGATCAATATTACCTTCTTCGGTTGTATTATCAGTACTCCAAAAAATATCGAGTGGAGGATATGTAATCGATGAATCTACTGATGCCAAAAATGTCATCATGGCGTAAATTGTATCTAAAACAGCAAAAGGTGCGGCAGATCTTGGGGCTGTATAACTTGAAACGTCCCAACCAGTTTTAGCTAATAGATTTTGAATTACATTTTGTCTTTGAATATTGATGATATCGCTATCTAAAAAGTACAGTGGGCGCTGATTAATTGGCTTATCAATTTCAACAGTGTTATCCCTTATTTCTACGTCCCAAGATGTTGTATCATTTTTTTTAAGTTCGGCGCGAACCCGAACAAAGATATTAATCTCGACAGGTATTTTTACAGTATACAATCCGAATTCGTCTGTAGTGGCGGATGAAAGCAATGTAGTTGAATCAGCATCGATGATTTCAATCGTCGCATTTCGTATTGGCTTGACACTCATATTCGTAAAATCTAAGCCTTCACAATCTGAATTGAAGGTCGGAAGTTCATATCGAGCATAACCGCTGAGACTAATTTCGGTTGCTTTGTTGATTGTCACTGTAACATCATCCGTTGATACCCCTCCTTTGTTGTCACTTACTGTCAGTCGAAAAGTTAAATTTTCAGAAGTTTTTTCTTCTAAATGAGGTGCAAAAAAGCTCATATGACTTTGATTGATATTACCCAATGTAACGCTCATTCCAGATAACTGTGCCCATAAATAGCTAAGTGAATCACCATCAGGATCGTCTGCAGCAGCTACAATTTGCACAATCTCTCCCTCAATCACTGATTGGTCTACGCCTACACTTACTGAAGGCACTGAATTTGTTTGTGTAATTACTGGTGTACTCGTTGATACTGCATTAGAAACAATATTATCTGAACCTCCACCGCCGCCGCCTCCGCAAGCATTAAGCAAAAAGAAAGTTAATAAAAGAAACCAACTTCTTTTAAAAGAACTATTAAATACTTTCATTCTAGTCTTACCACGCAGCAATTAATCTTCACTATTATTTTATTGCGAATAATTCTCATTTGCATTAGTATTCAATTCGCATCACATTTTTTGATTAAGAAAAACAATATATCGTTTTAAAAAATAGAATTATAGATTTGTTTAAAAAAATTATATTTTGGTCGCATCTTACTATTGGGGTTACCGCTGGAATGGTAATCCTTATGATGTCGATAACTGGAGTCCTTCTCACTTACGAACATCAAATTCGGTCATGGTCACTTTCACAAAGGTATTCTTTAGAACCAAGCAATGATTTTCAAAAAAAACTACCCCTGGCTGAGATTATAAGTATAGCTAATGCCTCCTCTGATAACAGAGAAATCAACGCTTTAATAGTTACCCCTGAAACTACTGATCCAATAACTATTTCTTACGGAAAAGGTAACTACATTTTTATCAACCCCTACTCGGGTGAAGTTATGGGAGACCATAAACAAGGTCCCCACAAGTTTTTTGATTTGGTATGGCGTTGGCACCGATGGTTTAACATGAATGATGATACAAGAAGTTATGGTCGCGCAATAACTGGTGCAGCTAATTTAGGATTTATCTTCTTGATTGTGAGTGGATTCTATCAATGGTTTCCTAAAAAATTTAATTGGCTCTCATTGCGAAAAAAAGTTTTTTTCAATAAACGGGGGTTGAATAATAGTAAAATAAGAGATCGTAATTGGCACGATGTATTGGGCATATGGTCAGTATTACCATTACTTATTATCACCCTAACAGCTACCACATTTTACTATTCATGGGCCCAGGACATAAGAAATTGGCTCACAGAAGAATCGATTGATCCAAGTATATCCCAGTCAATAAAAGAACCATTGGTAACTTTTTCGGAACAACCTCAATCACTTGAAGAATTACTGATTATTGCTGGACAACAATCAACTGAATGGAAAACAATTTCCATTGAGGTACCCAAAAATAATTCCTTTACGACTAATTTTACGATTGATAAAGGCAATGGCCGTCAACCTCAAAAGAAAAGTACGGTAGCCCTTAATAACTTTACTGGTGAAGTTATCAAATGGGAGCCATTCTCACAAAAATCCAAATCAAGCCGGTGGCGATCTTACATACGTTTTCTACACACTGGTGAAGCGCTTGGCTGGTTTGGCCAAACTATTGCAGGGCTCGTATCTCTCTTTAGCTGCATTCTGGTATGGACTGGTATTGCATTAACTTATCGAAGATTCATAAAATAATTAAAAGGAAGAGCAATGTTTAAGAAAATACGGCTTTTTATTCTCTTAATAATGTTAATTCAAGATATTTTTGCAGAAAACAATATAAACCCTTCGCAAGAGATATTAGAAAACATAATTATTACAGGAACCGTTGAAGACGTAGCAGGTTCAGCAAATGTAATTGATACCAAAGAACTCCAAAAATTTTCTGCTTCTGATGTGCTGCGTGTTTTACAGAGTGTTCCTGGAACATACATTCAGGAAGAAGATGGTTTTGGTTTGCGCCCTAATATTGGTATTCGGGGTTCTGGTATTGATAGAAGCGGTAAAATAGCACTACTTGAAGATGGCGTTCTTATTGCGCCTGCACCTTATACAGCTTCTTCAGCATACTATTTTCCCACCCAAAGACGAATGAGCTCAATTGAAATTCTTAAGGGACCTTCTTCGGTTATTGTCGGGCCTAGAACAACTGGCGGGGTAATTAATTTTATCTCAACGCCCATACCTGAATCAAAAGGTTCTAACGCAATGATAGATATGCGGACCGGTACACACGATACCACTGATACACACGTATATCTCGGACATCGTGGTAATCGTTTGTCTTGGTTGATTGAAACAGCTCAAATGAAGAGCAAGGGCTTTAAATTGATAGATGTTCCGGATGGTCTTAACCAAAAATCTAGTGGTTATGACATTCAAGATTACATGCTAAAACTACAATATGATAATGATGTTTCCGAGGAAATTTATCACAGTTTAAGAATTAAATTAGGATCAACGCAGCAAACATCGAATGAAACATATTTAGGATTAACTGCAACTGATTATAGATTAAATCCATATAGACGATATGCCGCTTCAAGCCGTGATCAATTTAATGGTGATCATGAACAAATTCAAGTTAGTTATGTGCTTGATTCAAACAATAATTGGCGCGCAGAAGTTACCTATTATGATAACGATTTTCATCGTGATTGGTTTAAACTTCAATCCATTAATGGAAAAAGTCAGTCAGCAATACTTAATAATCCAGATGTTTATGCAACAGAATATGATTATATAACTGGTGATGCAGATAGTGCAGACGACATCATTAAGTTAAGACATAACAATCGTTTCTATAATTCACAAGGTATTCAAGGAAATATTTCATATAATTTTGATCTTACTGATATAGATTTCACCATGAGGGCAGGATTTAGAATTCATGAAGATTATGAAGATAGAAAACAAAACGAAGATGGTTTTCGCATGGAAAAGAGGGAGCTTGTTCTCACCAGTTTAGGAATTCCAAGTTCTAAAACAAACCGTTTTAGTAAATCAGAAGTTACCTCGTATTTTCTTGATGCAAAGGTTAGTGTTGGTAATTTTATACTAACCCCTGGTGTTCGCGTAGAAGATATTGAAAATGCTCGATATGACTATGCAACTTCAGATCCTGAAAGGGTGAATGAACCTACAAAGATAAAAACAAGATCAGAATCTGTAACCATTCCGGGTATGGGTATCTTATATAAATTAGATAATAATACTCGGCTTCTTGGTGGCATTCATAAAGGATATCAACCGCCTGGTGCTGGCAGCAAAGCTCGGCCAGAAGAAAGTATAAATGTTGAGATTGGCGCTAGAGTGAGCTCATCTCGTGGAAAACTAGACGCTATATACTTTCTAAATAATTACAATAATATTGTTGGTACCGTCACAGCCTCAACTGGTGGTTCAGCGGAAATTGGAGCCCAATATGATGGCGGTAAGGCTACAGTCAAAGGCTTAGAATTAAGTGCTGCTTACAATTTTTCTGTTACAGATACTCTTCATATGCCATTACAAATACAGTACACACTTACAAGTGAATATGAATTTGATAGTACCTTTTCGAGCGGTTTCGATGGATGGGGTGATGTCTTAAAAGATGATGAAATGCCATATATCCCAAAACATCAAATGCGAATTTCTGCGGCATTAGAGAATGAGCATTATTCATTTAATCTTGCCTCTAATTATATTGGCAAAAGAAGATCTGTTGCTGGCCAAGGAAATTATATTGAGTCAGAAACCATACCCGGACAATTAGTATGGGATGGGATGGCACGATATAATTTTACAGATACCTTAAATGGGTATATCAAAATTGATAATCTTTTTAATCAAAAATATCTTGCATCTAGAAGACCCGCTGGTCTTCGCCCGGGATTAAGCCGTACAGTTTATATTGGTATAAATTATCAACTCTAAAAAAAGATTGAATTCTAAAAAATATAAATCTAAATAATATTGACAATCATTCTCATTTAGATTTTAATAATCATTACGATAATAACTAGTATTTTTGACACCAATGTATATATGCGTCTGTAACTCAATCACTGACACTCAAATCCGCGCAGCGGTCACAAAAGGCTATGCAACGCTGGGTGATCTGCGAAAAAATCTAGGAATTGCTACTTGTTGTGGAAGTTGCATTCCTATGACAGAATCCATACTTGACGAAAGTCACCATGAGCACTCAAAGCCAAGATTATACAAGCCTCTCACCGCCTAACATCAATCAACTATTAAAAACTTAATACTGGCTTATCATCAGCCGCAATTATTTATAAC
>CERQ01039711.1_pt1 | contig 10503 bp, 11 predicted proteins | sample 530711 | NCBI WGS metagenome assembly CERQ01 (sample SAMEA2620882, study PRJEB7988) | marine metagenome | biome: marine biome (ENVO:00000447); feature: mesopelagic zone (ENVO:00000213); material: "saline water (ENVO:00002010), including plankton (ENVO:xxxxxxxx)" | depth 850 m | reverse complement strand
ATGAAGACGATGCCGTTTTCCTGCACCGATTCCAGCGCGGCGGTCTTGACCACATCGTCATCGAGCAGCTTGTCCGCCTCTTCCGCGATCAGCAATTCATAACTTTCCGCGACCGTCACCCTGCGCCGAACCCGGCGCCCGCCAAACGCCTTCATCAGCCCGGACAGATCCATCATTCCGCCCAGCGACTGACCCGGTTGGCCGGGCATTTCCATGCCACCCAGGGGGTTGGAATTGTCCTGCAATTCCAGCTCGATCATGGTGTCGTCCAGTTCGCCGCGCTTCAGCTTGTCGCGAAACATCTGCCGGGTGCCGTCGCGCGCGCTTTCGCCGGCCAAAGCCTCGACCACCCGCTCCTCGGCAAGGGCATGAGCCTTGGCCTTCACCTCGTCGCGCATCCGCTCGCGGGTGTCGATCATGGCCGCGTCGGCCAGATCGCGGACGATCTGTTCCACATCGCGACCGACATAGCCGACTTCGGTGAACTTGGTTGCCTCGACCTTGATGAAGGGCGCATTGGCCAGTCGGGCCAGCCGCCGGCTGATCTCGGTCTTGCCGACGCCGGTGGGGCCGATCATCAGGATGTTCTTGGGATAGACCTCGTCACGCAGGTCGTCGCCCAGCTGTTTGCGCCGCCAGCGGTTGCGCAGCGCGACAGAGACGGCGCGCTTGGCCTCCTTCTGTCCGATGATGAAGCGATCCAGCTCGGATACGATCTCGCGCGGTGTCAGGTCGGTCATGTCATGCCTGCTTTGGTCGTCAGATATCCCGGGGGTGAGGCCCGACACGGGCCGATGGGGCGCCGCCGCCTTACCCTTCCAGGAATTCGACGGTAAGGTTTCCGTTTGTATAGACGCAGATATCGGCCGCAATCGCCATCGCCTTGCGGGCGACTGCCTCGGCATCGAGATCGGTTTCCATCAGCCCCCGCGCCGCTGCCAGCGCGAAGTTGCCGCCCGATCCGATGGCGGCCACGTCATGTTCGGGTTCCAGCACATCGCCCGCGCCGGTGACGACATAGATCTGGTCGCCATCGGTCACGATCAGCATCGCCTCGAGATTGCGCAGGTACTTGTCGGTGCGCCAATCCTTGGCCAGGTCCACGCAGGCGCGTTGCAATTGTCCGGGCGCGGATTCCAGCTTCTTCTCCAGCCGTTCCAGCAGGGTGAAGGCGTCGGCGGTCGAACCGGCAAAGCCCGCCACGACGTCGCGCCCGCCCGGCGCCAGCCGCCGCACCTTGCGCGCGCTGCCTTTCATCACCGTCTGGCCCACGCTGACCTGACCGTCGCCCGCGACCACGACCCTGCCGCCGCGCCGCACCGCAAGGATGGTGGTGCCGTGCCAGCCGGGAAATGTCTCATCCGCCATCGGAAGTCTCCGTCTTCTGTCCGGACCCAGATATGAAGGCGCCCCGATGACTGCAAGCCGTTCCATCCCGTGCAGGGCTCTGGCAGGCTGCTGCGCGGGTCTGCGGGCAGGGTGGTTTTTCGCGCCGGCGCCGGCCGGATCCACATTCTCAGGGGCGACGGCGGATCCGGGCTTCCAGTGTGCGGCCGAGCCGGAAACCTGGCGTCAATCTAAACCGCCTTGGCCCTGGGTGCCCGTTCAGAGATCTCCAGGCCACCGAGGTTCTTGCCCCGCGCCGTGACCCGCGCGACGACAACGGTCGCGAATCCCTCCAACTCGCCGGAATCCGCGTCGGTGTGCGGATTATGTCTCGGAGATCTCGGCCGCTCCCAGAAACTGGGACAGGATCGCTGCCACCGCATCGGGCGCGTCGGCGTGCAGCCAATGGCCTGCGTCCTTGACCTTGACCACGCGGGCCTGGGGAAAGCTGGCGCGCAGCGCCTTCTGCCCCGCCTTGCTGAGGTAATCCGACCGCGCCCCCGCGATTTCGAGGACCGGCCCGTCGAAGGTCCCCTGCGGCAGGTCCTCCGGCCAGCCCACCAGGTCGGCCATCGCCGCGCGCAGCGCAGGCAGGTTCAGCCGCCATGCCGGCGGATCGGCCTTCAGATCCAGCGATTGCAGCAGAAAGGCGCGGGTGCCCGGCTCGTCTACCAGCGCGGCCAGAAGCCGGTCGGCGTCGCTGCGGCGTCTCAGATTGCGCAGGTCCAGGGATTCCATGGCGTCGATATGGTGGCTCTGGTCGTGGCGATAGGCGATGGGAGCGATGTCCATCACCGCCAGCTTGCGCACCATCTGCGGCCGCGTCAGCGCCAGCGCCATCGACGCCTTGCCGCCCATCGAATGACCGACCAGATCGGCGCGCCCGCCGAGAATTCCGATCAGCTCCGCCAGATCGCCTGCCATCGCCGCATAGCTGTGATCGGGATCTTGCGGGCTGTCGCCGTGATTGCGCAGGTCCGCCGTCACCACCCGTCGCGATTCGGCCAGCCGCCGGGCCAGAGCGCCCAGATTGCGGCCCTGACCAAACAGGCCGTGAACCAGAAGGATGGGAAGCCCGCCTTCGGGCCCGATCGAGACGTGATTCAGCTTCATGTCGGCAGCCTACGGCGTCTGGCGCCCGCCCGCCATCCCGCGTAGCCTGTGGCCATGGCACGGGATGCGCAGAGTTTCGAAGAGATCGGCGACATGGCTGCAGAGGTTTCGCACATGATCGCGGCCCGGTTCGGTGGCGCCAGGCGGGGCGAACGGCCACCGCTGCGGATCATGCTGCGCCGCCGCGGCGGCGCCCTGCCGCGAAGGCTGCGCAAGGCCGGCGCCCGGCTGGCGCGCGCCGAAACGCTGGCGCGTCAGCCCAAGGTCGCCCGGCAGATGGATCTGGCCGGGCTCAGCCGCGACCGCGACTTGTTGATCGCCCACTTGCAGCCTCTGGGCCAGTTCAACCGTTGGCAGGGCCGCGCGATCAGCTTTGCGGCCTCGGTCGCCTTCGGACTGCTGGTTCTGGGCGCGGCGATCGTCTGGCTTCTGGTGTGGCGCGGCAGGCTTTAGCCTTGCACATCGTGCAACCCGGCTTGCAGGAACAGGGGGTTGTCAATGCTGCGCCGCAGCATGATCTTGGCTCCGACATGTGCGAGAGACAATGATGCCCGAGAACCGAGAATTCCGGAACGCGATTCTGGCGCTGGCCATCGGCGCCTTTGCCATCGGCACGTCCGAATTCGCCGCGATGGGGCTTTTGCCCTATTTCGCTGCCGATCTGGGCATTACCGACCCGCAGGCGGGCCATGTCATCAGCGCCTATGCGCTTGGCGTCGTGATCGGCGCGCCGCTGACCTCGATCATGGGCGCCAAACTGCCGCGCCGGCGCTATCTGGCGGCGCTGATCGCCTTTTACGGGATCATGAACCTTCTGGCCGCGGCACTGCCGGGGCTGGCGGCGCTGACCGTGATGCGGTTTCTGGCCGGTCTGCCGCATGGCGGATTCTTGGGCGTCGCGATGCTTTATGCCGCCGATGCCTTGCCGGCCGGACAACGCGCGCGAGGGGCTGCGCAGGTGTTGATGGGCCTGACGATCGCGAATATCTTTGGCGTTCCCCTGGCCGGCGCGATGGGGCAGGGGATCGGCTGGCGATGGGGTTTTGCGCTGCCGGGCCTGATCGCGCTGATCTCGGCCTGGGCGATCCTCAGACTGGCGCCGCGCGTCGGCGGCGATCCCGATGCCCGCCCGCTGGACGAATTGCAGGCCCTGCGCAATCCGCGCGTGCTGTGGACCCTCGCCGTGGGCGCGATCGGCTTTGGCGGGCTGTTTGCGGTCTATTCCTACCTGACGGCCGCGATCCTTGCCACCAGCGACGGTCCGGGCTGGGCCATCCCGCTGGCGCTGGCGGTCTTCGGCCTGGGCGGGACACTGGGCACGTGGTTCGCCGGGCGCGTGACCGAGCGGCTGGGCACGGCCCGCGCCGCCTATGTCAGCCTTGCCGCGATGGCGGTGACGCAGGGCTTCGCCGCGCTGGCCGTGGGAAACTGGGTGCTGATGGTCGTTTCCAGCTTTCTGCTGGCGGCGGGGGCGGGACTGGTGATCCCGCTGCAGACGCGGCTGATGGACGTGGCGGGCCGGGCGCAGAACATGGCCGCGGCGATGAACCACGCGGCGTTCAACGCCGCCAACGCGCTTGGGCCTTTCCTGGCCGGTCTGGCGCTGACCGCAGGATGGGGCTGGCGCGCGCCCGGTCTGGTGGGAATCGCGCTTACGGCTGCGGGTGCGGTGGTTCTGATGCTGGCTTTGCGACAGGACCGGGTCTCCGCGGCGGTGGCAGATTGCGCAGGATGACCTGCCGCGAGGTCGAGGCGAATTCGCGCCGCCAGGTCACGAACAGCACGACCGCCACGCCGGCCAGCAGCGCCCAGGGCCCGGCCAGCCAGGTCAGTGAGCCGAGGGCGAAATAGACGCTGCGCAGCCCGGCATTGAAGCTGCGGGCGGCGGTGATGTTCAGGTCCGCCGCCTGCATGGCGCGATCCCGCGCCGCCGGATCGGCCGGATCGTTGGGCACCGCTGCCATCATGATCGCGCAATAGCCGAACAGCCGGTGCGCCCAGACGAATTTCAGGAAGGCGTTGACGACGAAGAACATCGTCACCAGCAGCTTGACCTCCCACAGGATGGTCAGGCCGCGATCCAGATCGAATTCGCGGGCCAGACCGCGCAACGGGTCGGTATTGCCGATCAGCGCCAGGATTCCACCGGTCGCGATCATGCAGGCGGATGCGAAGAAGGCCGTGCCCTCGCGCAGGCTGGCCAGGATATTGCCGTCGAAGATGCGTGGTTCCCTGGTCAGGAAGTGCAGCATCCATTCGCGCCGGAACCGCGTCATCAGCACCGAGACCGAGGGCTTGCCGGCCGGCGGTCGCTCGGTCATCCAGCCGATGCCCCACCAGGCGGCGAACAGAGCCAGCACCGCCGCCAGATCGGCGGGATCGAAACGCGTGGCGAAGGTCATGTCGAACTGCATGAGCCTGGTTTAGGCTGCCGGGTCGCGCCTTGAAAGCCCTGTTCGCACGCCGCGCCGATGCGGTATCCGGCAGGTCGGCGCAGGCGGCGACAGCACCCGGCAAACGGCGGCGGGCGCGGGCCTTCACGATCGGTTGCGCCGGGTCTTGAAGGCTGCTTTCGGTTCCCTAGATCTATTCTGTCCGGCGGCCTTGAATGGCGCCGGCAGGACGCCCGCCCGGAAACCGGGGGGCCTTAGACCGCATCGCTTATGAAAGGATGTAACCCATGCGCAATTTTGATCTGACCCCGCTCTATCGTGCCTCGGTCGGCTTTGACCGTCTGGCGGACGTGATGGATCGAACCCTGTCCGCCGATGTCGCGGCCCCGACCTATCCGCCCTACAACATCGAGAAGACCGGCGAGGATGCCTATCGAATCTCGATCGCTGTGGCGGGTTTTGCCGCCGATGATCTGTCGGTCGAGGTTCGTGACGGCGCCGTGATCGTCTCGGCCCGGAAGGCCGAAGAGGATGACGGCCGGTCCTATCTGCACCGCGGCATCGCGACCCGCGCGTTCGAGCGCAAGTTCACCCTGGCCGATCACGTCCGTGTCGATGGCGCCAGCCATGCCGACGGAATGCTGCATATCGATTTGGTCCGGGAAGTGCCCGAGGCGCTGAAACCGCGCCGGATCGAGATCGCCAAATCGGCGCCCAAGGTCGAGAAGCTCGACGCCTGACCGCGCCGAACCCCGCAGCCTGTCTTTTCCCCGACAGGCCGTTCATGCCCGCCGCGCTCCGTCGGCGGGCATGATATCGGCGATGGGTGTCCGGCATCTTTGCTAAAGTGGCGGAAGCGGTGGGATTCGAACCCACGGTGCGGTTTCCCGCACGCTGGTTTTCAAGACCAGAGCCTTAAACCACTCGGCCACGCTTCCGATCCGCGCGGATTAGACTGCCGCGCGCGCGGGATCAACCGGCCTTAGCGGTTCAGCCGGACGACATTCGCCGCGCCGGAGATCTCGACCGCGCGGATCCGGGCAAGCTGGATGTTCGACAGCGCGAGTCCGGCGGTGATGGCGTCGGTCGCCGGAGCGGCCGCCATCGTCGCCTGCGCGCTGTCCGGAAGCGGAGGCACGCCCACGAGACGCAGGCGAAGAATGCCATCTTCGTCCGGCGCGGCTCGGCCCGAGGGCTGCGGACGGGCGGTGATCAGCGCGACCTGGGAATAGCCCTTGCTCGGCGCCATGCCGGTGACGACAAGCAGCCGCCCTTCGTTCAGGGGCTGCCAGCCCGCCGACAGGATCTGCGCAATGCCTGGCCGCTGATCGGCGTTCTGCCCGTATCCGCCCTCGGGAGCCAGCGTGGCGGCCTGGCGGCTGCCGCCGCCCGAAAACCAGCCGAAGGGGTTCAGCCCGCTGTAGCTGAAACGGCCGCCGCAGCCAGAAAGAAACAGGGCCGGGATCAGCAGCGTGGCGGACAATCTTGTCATGGCGGTCCCTCGGGCGATGTCACTTTGCCAAAATCCTAGGCGAAAGCAAACCGCGATGAAAGCCTCTTTGACCTTGCCGCCCGCGCGCGCTAACCCCGGCATTGCCAGCCGAAAGGATCGCATCATGGCCACCGCCGCCTTTGAAGAGATCGCCGAGACCTTCGGCTTTCTCGACGATTGGGAAGATCGCTATCGCCATGTCATCGAATTGGGCAAGGCGATGCCGCCGATGGACCCGGCGCTGCAGGTGCCCGCGACCAAGGTCGAGGGCTGCGCCAGCCAGGTCTGGATCATGCCGATGATCGAGGGCGGACGCTTTGACTTTCAGGGCGACAGCGACGCGCTGATCGTGCGCGGGCTGATCGCAGTGCTGCACGCGCTTTATGCCGGGGTTCCGGTGAACGAGATCGACGCCATCGACGCGCAGGCCGAACTGGGCCGGCTGGGGCTGGACGAGCATCTGTCCTCGCAGCGCTCGAACGGATTGCGGGCGATGGTCGCGCGGATCAGGCAGCTTTCCGCCGCCGCAGCGTGATCCAGCCGCCGCCCAGAACGCGGGTGCTGTCGGGGGCATAGAAGACGCAGGCCTGTCCGGGGCTGACGCCCTCCTCGGCATCCAGCAATTCGACCTCGGCCCGGGTGGCGTCGCGCGGGCGCAGGATCGCCGGCCGCGGCGGCCGGGTCGACCGGATGCGCACCATGACCGGGATCTCGCCCGTGAAGGGCTGATCGCCCAGCCAGTTGACCTCGCTGACGGGCACGATGCGGGTGGCCAGCGCCGATTTCGGGCCGACAACGACACGCCGCGTCTCGGGCTCCAGCCGCACGACATAGAGTGGATCGTCCAGTCCACCGATGCCAAGGCCGCGCCTCTGGCCGATCGTGTAATGGATCACGCCGCGATGACGGCCGAGAACCGTGCCTTCCATGTCCACGATCTCGCCCGGATCGGCCGCGCCGGGGCGCAGCTTTTCGATGACCGCGGCATAGTCGCCGTTCGGAACGAAGCAGATGTCCTGCGAATCGGGCTTGTCCGCGACCGACAGCCCGAACCGGGCGGCCAGCGCGCGCGTTTCCGCCTTGCTTTCCAGATGGCCCAGCGGAAAACGAAGGAAATCAAGCTGCTCTTGCGTGGTCGAGAACAGGAAATAGCTTTGATCGCGGTTTATATCGGCGGCCATGTGCAGTTCGGCCCGGCCGGCGCCGTGCTTGCGCTGGATGTAGTGGCCGGTCGCCATGCAATCGGCGTCCAGATCGCGGGCGGTGTCCAGCAGATCGCGGAATTTCACCCGCTCGTTGCAGCGGATGCAGGGCACGGGCGTCGCGCCGCCCAGATAGGCGTCCGCGAATTCGTCGATGACCGATTCGCGGAACCTGTTCTCGTAGTCCAGCACGTAATGCGGAAAGCCCATCCGTTCCGCCACGCGGCGGGCATCGTGGATGTCCTGGCCCGCGCAGCACGCACCCTTCTTGGCCAGCGCCGCGCCGTGATCGTAAAGCTGCAGCGTCACGCCGATGACATCGTAGCCTTCGGATTTCAGCTTTGCCGCGACGACCGAACTGTCAACGCCGCCCGACATGGCCACGACCACCCGCGTCTGTGCGGCGGGCTTGGCGAAGCCAAGGCTGTTCAGGTCTGACGCCCGCGCAGGTGCGGGGGCAAGGTCGGTGGCGGTCATGGCATGATCCCGGATATCGGATTGCATCGAAATATAGGCAAATGCCCCGCATTCTCAAGGCGAACCCCGAGGAAATGCCGCCGCGGAATAACCGTGGCTTAAAATCTTTGGATCATGGTTGGCAGACGCGATTTAAGGACCGTGGAATGTTCGTGAAAAAGACCGAAGGCCCCCGCACCGTGACATTGCCGGATGGCGCCATCCTGACGGTGGCGGATCTGCCGCCGCCCGAAACCCGCTGGGTCGCCAGCCGCAAGGAAACCGTCGTTGCAGCCGTGCGCCATGGCCTGATCACGCGCGAGGATGCATTGCGCCGCTATGGCCTGTCCGAAGAAGAATTCGAGGCCTGGCGCAAGGCGGTTGAAACCCACGGCCGCGCCGCGCTGAAAGTCACTGCCTTGCAGCGCTTTAGACAACCTTAGGTTGCGTAATGCGTTTTTCTGGGTTTAAGTAACGGGATATTAACCTTGTCGCCGGATGGTCGGCCAGGGACCAAGAACAATCGGGGACAATTCAGGCCATGCGCATTCTACTGGTAGAGGACGATCCCAACACCGCGAAGGCGATCGAACTGATGCTGACGGCGGCCAGCTTCAACGTGTTCCGCACCGATATGGGTGAGGAAGGCATCGATCTGGCCAAGCTTTACGACTATGACCTGATCCTGCTGGATCTGGATCTGCCGGACATGCACGGGATGGAGGTTCTGCGTCATCTGCGGCTGGCGCGGATCGACACGCCGATCCTGATCCTGACCGGGTCCGACGACACCGAAAGCAAGCTGCGCGGCTTTGGCTTCGGCGCCGACGACTACATGACGAAGCCCTTCAACCGCGAGGAATTGCAGGCCCGTATCCAGGCGATCATCCGCCGCTCCAAGGGTCATAGCCAGGCGATCATCCAGACCGGCGAGATCGTGGTCAATCTGGACGCGCGCTCGGTCGAGGTCAGGGGCCGCTCGGTCAACCTGACCGGCAAGGAATACCAGATCCTCGAACTGCTGAGCCTGCGAAAGGGCACGACGCTGACCAAGGAAATGTTCCTGAACCATCTCTATGGCGGCATGGACGAGCCCGAACTGAAGATCATCGACGTCTTCATTTGCAAGTTGCGCAAGAAACTGTCCGAGGCACTGGGCGGCGAAAATCACATCGAGACGGTCTGGGGGCGCGGCTATGTGCTGCGCGATCCCGGTCCCGCCAACGAAGAGCGGCTGGCGATCGGCGCCTGAATGACGGATCAGCCAAGAGACAGCCGGGTCGCGGCGGCGGCCCGGCTGTCTCGTCTTCCTGCCGACGGCAGCGACGACCGCGGCTTTTAGCAGCCGCCCTGGCGTCGTATAGAAGGGGCGGACAGCACATTGATCCCCCTTCAGGCAGGTGCGATGCATGACGGAAGAAAGCGATTCCAAGCATGTCCGGACGCGATCGCCGCGAAGCCGGATCGTCGAACTTGACCAGCAGCAGGCGGCTGACGAGATCGCCGATCTCTCGGCTCGGATCGCGCGGGCGAACGAAGACTATCATACCAGGGATGCGCCGCGGATCTCCGACGCGGATTACGATTCGCTGAAACAGCGGCTGGCCGCGCTGGAACAGGCTTTTCCGGATCTCGCCCATCCTGACAGTCCGACCGGCAAGGTCGGCGCGAAACCGGCCGAGGGATTCGGCAAGGTTGTCCATGCCCAGCGGATGATGTCGCTGGCCAATGCCTTCTCAAGGGCCGAGGTCGCCGATTTCGTGGCCCGAATCCGCGGCTTTCTGAACCTGTCCGAGGAAGCGCCGCTGAAGATCGCCGCGGAACCCAAGATCGACGGATTGTCGCTGTCGCTGCGCTATGAAAGGGGCCGCCTGGTCCAGGCCGCCACGCGCGGCGACGGCGCCGTCGGCGAGAACGTCACCGCCAATGCCCGGACGATTTCGGACATTCCCACAATCCTGAAAGGCGCGCCCGAGATCCTGGAGGTCCGCGGCGAGGTCTACATGAGTCACGCGGATTTCGCCCGTCTGAACGCTCAGGACGGCGGCCGCGTCTTCGCCAATCCGCGCAATGCTGCTGCCGGCTCTTTGCGCCAGATCGATCCGGCTGTGACAGCGTCGCGACCGCTGCGCTACTTTGCCTATGGCTGGGGCGCGGTCTCGGCGCCTCTGGCCGACAGCCAGATGGATGCGGTGGGCCGGCTGGCGGGACTGGGCTTTCAGACCAACCCGCTGATGACGCTGTGCGACGATCTCGAGTCCATGATCGCCGTCTGGTCGCGGATCGAACAACAGCGCGCGACACTGGGATATGACATCGATGGGGTGGTCTACAAGGTGAACGACCTGGCCTATCAGGCCCGGCTGGGTTTTCGTTCGACCACGCCGCGATGGGCTCTGGCGCACAAATTCCCTGCCGAAACCGCCTGGACTCGCCTTGATCGCATCGAGATTCAGGTCGG
>CERQ01017848.1_pt1 | contig 10517 bp, 9 predicted proteins | sample 530711 | NCBI WGS metagenome assembly CERQ01 (sample SAMEA2620882, study PRJEB7988) | marine metagenome | biome: marine biome (ENVO:00000447); feature: mesopelagic zone (ENVO:00000213); material: "saline water (ENVO:00002010), including plankton (ENVO:xxxxxxxx)" | depth 850 m | reverse complement strand
CATGAAGACGGCAGCCTCGATCTGCTGGCCACCGCCCCGGTCCCGCTGGAAGGCGCCGTCGCCGTCAAGGCGCTGGCGCACTGGATCACCACCGGCCTGCCGCTGGTCGCGGCATCGCCCCTGTTCGGCATCCTGCTGCACCTGCCGGGTCAGGCAATGCCCTGGCTGATCATCTCGCTGCTGATCGGCACGCCCGCGCTGTCGATGCTGGGCGCCTTCGGCGCCGCGATCACCATGGGCCTGCGCCGGGGCGGGCTTCTGCTGTCGCTTCTGGTCCTGCCGCTGTATATTCCCACGCTGATCTTCGGGACCGAAATCGTGCGCCGCGGCGCCGACGGCGGCGATCCGGGCACGCCGATCCTGTTTCTCGCCGGCATCACCCTGGCGGTTCTGGCGCTGGTCCCCTTTGCCGCCGCCGCCGCCCTTCGCATCAACCTTCGCTGATGTGACTTGAGCCCCGTCCGCGCCGCCGCTAGGGAATGTCCATGTCGATCTGGGAATATGCAAACCCCGTCAAGTTCATGCGCCTGTCCGACGCGATCCTGCCATGGACGGTGGCCGGCGCGGCGATCTTCACGATCGGCGGCGTCCTGTGGGGGTTCCTGACGCCACAGGACTACAGGCAGGGCGCGACGGTCAAGATCATCTTCCTGCACGTGCCCTCGGCGATGATGGCGATCAACATCTGGGTGATGATGCTGGTCACGTCCCTGATCTGGCTGATCCGCCGCCACCATGTCAGTGCGCTGGCCGCCAAGGCGGCTGCCCCGGTCGGCGCCGTGATGACCCTGATCGCGCTGGCCACCGGCGCGATCTGGGGCCAGCCGATGTGGGGAACCTGGTGGGAATGGGATCCGCGCCTGACCTCTTTTCTGGTGCTGTTCCTGTTCTATATCGGCTATATCGCGCTGTGGTCCGCGATCGAGGATCCCGACAGCGCCGCCGACCTGACCGGCGTTCTCTGCCTTGTCGGATCGGTCTTCGCGCTGCTGTCGCGCTATGCGGTTCTGTTCTGGAACCAGGGCCTGCACCAGGGCGCCTCGCTCTCGGTCGCGCCGGGCGAACGGATGAGCGCGGTCTATCGCTATCCGCTGTATCTGTCGATGCTGGGCTTTTTCCTGCTGTTTCTGGCGCTGCTGCTGATCCGCACCCGGACCGAGATCCGCCGCCGGCGCCTGGCCGCGCTGCAAGCCCGGGAGACGCGCGCATGATCGACCTTGGCAAATACGCGGTCACCGTGCTGGCCGCCTATGGCGTCACCGCCGCGCTGCTGATCGGCATCGTCTGGCAAAGCGCGGCCGCCAATGCCCGCGCCCGCCGCGCGCTGGAAAAGCACCAGGGCCATGGCTAGGGTTTGCCGCCTTGTCGCGATTGCGGCGCTGGTTTTGGCGGCGCTGTTGCTGTGGAACATGGATCGCGTCAACCCCACAGGCCCGTCCCCGGCCCTGATCGGCAAAAAGGCCCCGCCCCTGCCGGCGACGGTGCTGGCGGGAAAGCCCGGACTGACCGACCCGATGCTGCGCCAGCCGGGCCTGAAGCTGGTGAATTTCTGGGCCAGCTGGTGCCCGCCCTGCCGTGCCGAACATGCGACGCTGACAACCCTGTCAAAGCAATTGCCGGTCTATGGCGTCGATCTGAAGGATTCGCCGGCCGATGCGGCCGCGTTCCTGGACAGATACGGCGATCCATTCCGCGCCATCGCCGCCGATCCCGCCGGTCGCGCCGCGCTGGATTGGGGTGTGACCGGCCCGCCCCAAACCTTCATCATCGACGGCAAGGGCACGGTGCTGTTCCGCTTTGCCGGCCCCTTGCTGCGCGAGGACTACACCAACCGGTTCCTGCCCGAACTGGAAAAGGCACGACAGGCCGCGAACTAGACGGGGCGCCCCTGTCGCCAACAGCAAGCCCCGCGCCCGTTTCCGACGGCCCTTCAGGCAGTCCCGGACCGGGGGCGGGTGCCGGTCGGAACCGATGCGGCTTGCGCGCGAGGGTTGCGCGCGACAAACTGATCTCAATCCAACGACAATCAGGGAGGTCAGCGATGACACGCACCGGAATTCTCATGACGCTTCTGGCGGGCAGCGTCTGGACCATGCCCGCGATGGCCCAGCAGGCCGCCGACAGCGTCGATCCCGAAGCCGCGACCGCAGCCCGGGCGCAGGCCACCCCCGAAGCTTTTGCCGGCCTTGGCGAGGCCGCCCGCGCCGCGATGGATGCGAAACAGGCGGGCAAGCCCGTCTCGGCGCCGAACTGGATGGTGGCGGCCGCCAACCCGCTGGCGGTGGAGGCCGGCGCCAAGGTGCTGGAGGCCGGCGGCAGCGCCGCCGACGCCATGATCGCGGTTCAGGCCGTGCTGGGTCTGGTCGAACCGCAAAGCTCGGGCCTCGGCGGCGGGGCCTTCCTGGTCTGGTATGACGCCGAAAGCGGCGAGGTCACGACGCTGGATGCCCGCGAGACCGCCCCCGCCGAGGCCACGCCGACGCTGTTTCAGGACCAGAACGGCGAGCCGCTGAAATTCATGGAGGCGGTGGTCGGCGGACGGTCGGTCGGCACGCCGGGCACGCCGGCGCTGCTGGAAGAGGCGCATCGCCGCTGGGGCAAGGCCAATTGGCGCGGGCTGTTCGGTCCCGCCATCGATCTGGCCGAGAACGGCTTTGACGTGTCGCCGCGCCTGGCCTCGCTGGTCGCCGAGGAAGGCGAGGCGCTGCAACGCTTTGGCGCGACCGCCGATTACTTCTTTCCCGGCGGCACTGCCATCGCGGCCGGCGATACCTTGAAGAACCCCGCCTATGCCAAGACCCTGCGCCGCATCGCCGCCGACGGCAGCCGTGCCTTCTATACCGGCGAAATCGCACAAGACATCGTTGCCACGATCCGCAACGCCGAGGGCAATCCGGGCGTCCTGTCGACCGAGGATCTGGCGCGCTACAAGGTGATCGAACGTCCTGCGGTCTGCGTCGAATACCGCGACAACGAAGTCTGCGGCATGGGCCCCCCTTCGTCGGGCGGGCTGACCGTAGGGCAGATTCTGGGCGCGCTTGGCGGCTATGATCTGGCCGGCCTGGGGGCCGACAACCCGGAAAGCTGGCGGCTGATCGGCGATGCCTCGCGCCTGGCCTTCGCCGATCGCGGCCGCTACATGGCCGACAGCGACTTCGTGCCGATGCCGACCGAGGGTCTGCTGGATCCCGATTATCTGGCCGGGCGCGGCCAGCTTCTGTCGGGCGACGACGCGCTGCCCGAGGTCAGCGCCGGATCGCCGGGCTGGAGCCATGCCTGGCTCTGGGGGCAGGACAGCGCGATCGAGTTTCCCTCGACCTCTCAGATCTCGATCGTGGACGGGGACGGCAATGCGCTGTCGATGACCACCACGATCGAGAACGGCTTCGGTTCGCGCCTGTTCACGCAGGGCTTCCTGCTGAACAACGAATTGACCGATTTCAGCTTCGAAACCCGTGACGAGGCGGGTTATCCGATCGCCAACCGCGTCGAACCGGGCAAGCGGCCGCGTTCGTCGATGTCACCCAGCATCGTGATGAAGGACGGCAAGCCGGTTCTGGTCATCGGCTCGCCCGGCGGCAGCCGGATCATCGGCTACGTCGCCAAGGCGATCATCGGTTACGTCGATTGGGGTCTGGACGTGCAGCAGGCAGTGGCGTTGCCCAATATCGTGAACCGCTTCGGCACGATGGATGTCGAGGCGGGCACCGATGCGGCCGCCCTGGTTCAACCGCTGACCGATCTGGGCTTCGAGGTGAATGAGACAGAGCTGAATTCCGGCCTGCATGGCATCGCGGTCACGCCCGACGGCCTCGAGGGCGGGGCCGATCCGCGCCGCGAAGGCATCGCCATCGGCGGCTAGCAGGAACTGACGCGGCGCGGCTGGTTCCGGCTGCGCCCACCCGCCGGGCCGGGAATGCGCGGGGCCTAGGCTGCGCTGTCCTGCAGATCCAGATCGAGGGTCCTTCCGGCGAACCGGATCTCGGCCAGGCGGTGGGCGGCGATCAGGATGGCGGCGTCGGGCAGCCAGTCGCGGATGCCGTGCAGAACCCGCGCGGCGGTGCGGGCGTCCAGCCCCTCGGTCGGCTCATCCAGCAGCAGGATGCCGGGGCGCTGGATCAACACCCGTGCCAGAGCCAGCCGGCGCGCCTGCCCGCCCGAAAGCCCGGCGCCGCCCTCGCCCAGAACGTGATCCAGCGGCAGATCGAGCCGGCAGCAATCCAGCACGGCGCGCAGATCCGTCTCGGACGCCGCGGGCGCGGCCATCCGCAGCGTGTCCCGCAGACTGCCGGCCACGAGGGCGGGCCTCTGGGTCAGGTAGCCGATGGTTCCCCCGCGACGGATTTCGCCCTGCACGGGGGGAACCAGCCCCGCGACAGCGTTCAGAAGACTGGTCTTGCCCCGCCCGCTGACGCCTTTCAGCGCGACCGTCTCGCCCGGTGCGACAGACAGGTCCAGCCCGGTCACGACCGGCGGCAGACCGGGCGCGGCGGCCACGGCAAGACACGTCAGGGCCAGCCCGGCCGGCCCCGACACGTCCGGGGCGGCGGGCGCGGATCGCGGTTCCAGCAGCGGCGCGATGCGGGCGGCGGCGCCGCGCATCCGACCCAGTTCGGCGATGCCGCGCTGCAGCGCCAGGGCCAGTTCGCCCATCGCGAGGGCCGCGAAAACCGCCAGGGCGGCCTGCGGGGCCGTGATCTGCGCCTGCATTGCCAGGCGTCCCGCCAGCCACAATGTTCCCGCCAGCGTCATGGCACCGGCGGCCTGCAAGGCCGCGGTGGCGCGATGTTCGATCCGCGCCTGTGCCAAGGCCGCGGCGCGTGCCCTGCGATCCTGCGACAGAACGGTTTCGCGCGCAGCAGTCAGCCGGCCCGCCACGGCCAGCCAGTCGCGACCGCGCAAATGATCGACCGTGGCCGAGCGCAGCGCCTGTCGTCGCGCTTCGGCCTCGGACGAGGGACCGAAAGCCGCCTTGCCGGCCCATGCCAGCACCGCGACCGCGCCGGAAAAAGTCGCCCCCGCGACCCACAGCGCGACCGAGGGTGCGACCAGCAGCCACAGACCGGTGAGGACCGCAAGCGCCGCGATCAGCAGGGCCAGCAGCGGAAAGACCAGCCGGATCGCCAGGCCATCCAGCGCATCGACATCCGCCGTCAGCCGATTCAGCGCCTGCCCGCCCCTGAGCCGCGATTGCAGCGTGAAGTCGGCCCGTGACAGCCCGTCCAGCAACCGCACCCGCAACCCGGCCAGAACCTTCAGCGTGGCGTCATGCGTGGCCAGGCGTTCGCCGTATCGGCTGCCGGTGCGGGCAATGGCGAGGAACCGGATCCCGGCCGAGGGACGGAACACGTCGAACACCGTCCCCAGCCCGGCCAGCCCGGCCATGCCCGCGGCCAGGATGAACCAGCCCGACAGCGCCAGAAGCATGATACCGCTGAGAGCCACGGCGGCCGACAGCGCGAAGCCGCGCAGGATCGCGCGGCGCTGGTCGCGCCAGAACAGCGTCGCGATCGTCAGCAGCGGTGTCATCGTCCAACCTCGATCCGGCGCGGCAGCGCCTTGATGAGCCGCGCATCATGGCTGGCCGCGACCAGCGTGGCACCCTTGCGGTGCATTTCCAGAAGCCCGGCGATGACGGCCTCGGCGGTGCCATCGTCCAGATCGGCCGTCGGCTCGTCGGCCAGGATCAGCGCCGGCCTGCGCAGGGCGGCGCGGGCGATGGTCAGCCGCCGCGCCTCGCCGCCCGAGACACCGGCGCCGCTTTCCCCCAGGCGCGTCTCCAACCCGTCTGGCAAACGCGCGACAATGCCCTGGGCGTCGGCCAGGCGCAGCGCATCGGCGATGGCACCGGGAGTTGCGGGCCGGCCGGAGGTCAGTTCCTCCCGCAGGCTTACATCGCGGAAATGCGGCTTTTGCGGGATCAGCGCCAGTGCCGCGCGCCAGTCGTCGGCGTTGCTTTGACCAAGCGGCACCCCGTCGATCCGCAGCGCGCCATAGCCCGGCAACAGCCCGGCAATCGCCAGCAGAAGCGCCGATTTGCCCGCGCCCGAGGGACCGGTCAGCGCCACCCCCTCGCCCGGCGCGATGATCAGGTCGGGCAGCGCATGGCCGCGCAGCACCAGCCCATGCGTGGTGACGGTGCCGGCAAGCGCCCTGCCCGCATGGCCCGCGCCCAGAATCGCGGGCACGGGCACGGCGGCATCGGCCAGCAGATCGCGGGCGACGGCCTGGGCCGCGATCCGGTCGTGCCAGGCGGCGGCCATGTCGCGCAGGGGCTGAAAATAGGCCGGGGCCATCAGCAGCAGGAATATCGCCTCGGCCAGCCCAAGATCGCGGCCCCAGGTGCCGAAATCCAGCGCGCCCAGCAGCGTGAAGCCCACGAAGACGGCCATCATCGCCACACCAAGCGCCGCGAACAGTTCCAGCACCGCACCGGACAGGAAGGCGACGCGCAGGACGGCCATCGTGCGCGCCCGCAGCCGGTCGGCGCGCAACGTGAAATCCGCCAGCATCGCCCGCCGCGCGCCCAGCAGGCGGATATCCACCAGCGCGCCGATCCGGTCCAGCATCAGCGCATTCAGATCCGAGATCTCGTCCATCTGCCGTTTCGCGGCATCCCGCGCCGCCAGACCGATCAGCGCCATGAACATCGGGATCACCGGCCCGCTGATGGCCAGGATCAGCCCCGCCGCCCAGGACAGGCCGGTGCTGACCGACAGGATCAGCAAGGGCATCACCGCCACGCGGGCACGAACCGGGTGCCAGCGCAGCAGATAGGGTCGCAGCATCTCGATCTTGTCCACCAGCAAGGCGGCGGTTGCCGCGGACGAGGGCGCGGCGGCCTCGGGCGCGCGGCGATCGGCGCGGCACAAAAGCGCGGAACGGGTATCGGCGATCACCGCATCGGCGGCCGCCTCGGCCCGGCCTGCCGCCCAGAGGCCCGAAACGGCGCGCAGGATGCCGATCGCGGCCACGCCGCCGGCGCACCAGCTCAGGGCCACGACGCGCCCGGTGGCCAGCCCGGCCAGCGCCCAGGCCAGCAGCGCGGCCTGCGGCAGCCACAGCGCCTCTGCCAGTGTGCTCAGGGATGCGGACAGACGCAGGGCGCGTTGCTGCGAAGCCGCCATGCGGACCAGTTCGGCGGGGATAGGAGCGGGTTCGCGAGCCATGCCGCCGGTCTCGCGCGGACGGGGCGGGCCGTCAATGCGCCGCTGCGTCGCGGCGACCGCGCGGCCGGCGACGGGCTGTCACGCGCAACACGCGCCTGACGCCCAGCGGCAGCGACCGGACCGGGCCTGCCCGGTCCGACCCCCCTTTTTTTGCCCTTCCGCCGCGGCGTCCGGACTCGCCAACCGGCTTGGGCCGCGCAGCCGGGCCACAGGTCCCGCGCCCCGTGGCACAGGGCATGGATGCGCGCTTGACGCCTGACGGGGCGCGCGGCAAGCAGGCGGAATGATCGACCTGCGCCCCGTGGCCCATCCCATCGGAAAGATCCTGATCGTGCTGGGCGCGGGCATGACCCTGCCAATGGCGCTGGATTGGTGGGACGGCAATCCGAACTGGACCATCTTTCTGCAATGCAGCCTGCTGACCATGGTCGCGGGTCTGCTGACGATGGTGGCCACCGGAGGCGAGGAACGCTCGCTCACCATCCAGCAGGCGTTCCTGGTCACCTCCGGGCTGTGGGCGGTCCTGCCGATCTTCGGCGCGCTTCCCTTCATCCTGGGTCAGCCCGAGGCCAGCCTGACCGACGCCTATTTCGAAGCCATGTCCGGCGTCACCACCACCGGGACAACGGCGTTTCCGGCGCTGGATGACCTGCCCAGGGGCGTGCATCTGTGGCGCGGCATCCTGCACTGGAGCGGCGGGCTGGGGATCGTGGTGGTGGCGATGGTCTTTCTGCCTGTGATGAAGATCGGCGGCATGCAGTTCTTCCGCTCGGAAGGGTTCGACACCCTGGGCAAGATCCTGCCCCGCGCCGGACAGATCGCGGCCGAGATGACCCGGCTCTACCTGTTTCTCACCGCCGCCTGCATCGTTACCTACCTGTTGCTGGGCATGACCGGATTCGATGCGGTGATGCACGCTTTCAGCACCGTTTCGACCGGCGGATTCTCCAACTATGATGCCAGTTTCGGCCGCTATCTGGGCGCGCCGGAATGGGCGGCGTCGGTGTTCATGATCCTGGCCTCGATCCCCTTCATCCGCATGGTGCAGGCGATGCGCGGAAATTTCGTGCCCTTGTGGCGCGATGTCCAGATCCGCGCCTATCTGCGCTGGATCTTCTATGCCTGCGCGATCATCGTCGTCTATCGTCTGCTTTACGTTCAGCAGGACGCGCGCCCGGCCGAGGTCATCCGCGAAACCGTCTTCAACACGATCTCGACCTTTTCGGGGACGGGATTTTCCTCGACCGACATCACCCAGTGGGGGCACCTGCCCTTCGCGATCCTGATCGTCTGCGGGCTGATCGGCGGCTGTACCGGCTCGACCGGCTGTTCGGTCAAGGTTTTCCGCTATCTGGTCCTGTTCGAGGCCGTGCGCGTGCAGGTCCGCCGGATGCATTCGCCGCACCGCATCTATGCCCTGCGCTACGAGGGCCGGCCGCTGGACAAGGATGTGGTCGATTCGGTCATGGCCTTCTTCACGCTTTTCATGCTGTCCTTCGGTCTGCTGATCGTCGGACTGTCGCTGACGGGTCTGCATCCGAAGACGGCGCTGACCGCGGCCTGGACGGCGATCGCCAATGTCGGCCCGGCCTGGGGGCCGGAGGTGTCGGAAAACGGCTCGATCGCGGATTTTCCCTTGGCGGCCAAGTGGATGATGATCTTCGGCATGTTTCTGGGGCGGCTGGAACTGATCTCGGTCCTGGTCCTGTTCTTGCCGCGCTTCTGGCAACGATGACCGTCAGAGCCGTTTCTCGAAGAACAGATCGGGATAGGGATCGTCGTTGAACCGCGGGATCGCGGTCCAGCCGAGGCGCCGATACAGGGCCACGGCCTCGCGCAGCGCGCTGTTGGTGTCCAGCAGCAGACGCGCCCTGCCCTGTGCGCGGGCACAGTCCTCGATCCGGTCCATCATCCGCCGCGCCAGCCCCAACCCGCGCGCCGAGGGCGCGACCCAGACGCGCTTGACCTCGGCGCTTGTGCCGTCCGGACGGCCCTTCAGGCCGGCGCAGCCGATCGGCATGTCCTCGGCGACCGCCACCAGAAACACCCCGCGCGGCGGCATCATGTCCGCCGCCTCGGGATCGCAGGACAGCGACACGTCGAAGCCGCGCGCGAACCGTCTGGCAAGTTCGCCGTAATATTGCCGCAGACAATGCAGCGCCGCCGGATCGCGCGGATCGACCTCGCGCAGCGCGATCCGGTCACGCCCGAAAGCCGTCGCGATCAGGTCCATTGCCTCCAGCAGGGCTTGCCTCTGGGGATGGCGGTCCAGCAAGGCCCGGGCGCGATCATCGGCGATCGCCTCGTAGGCGTCGAATTCGGCCCGCCCGGCCTCGGTCAGCCTCGCCCGCCGCCGCCGTGCATCGCCCGGATCGGCCGTCATCGCGATCAGCCCCTCGGCCTCCAGCCCGCGCAGAAGCCGGCTCAGCAGACCGCTGTCCAGTTCCAGATCGGCGCGGATCGCGGCCACGTCCTGCCGGCCCCGGCCGATCGCATTCAGAACCCTCGCCGCGCCAAGCGGCCGGCCCCGCCCCAGAAACGACCCATCCAGCGCCCCGGTCTCGGTCGTCACGGCGCGCTGGAACCGGCGCAGGCGCAGAACGGGATCATCATACATCGCAAGCCTCGCGATCCTTACCTGACCTTGGTCAGCTAAATCCGATCGCGATGCCGCGCAAGCCTGGATGTTGCCGATCGGTCGGCCGCAGCGGAGGCTGCGGTGAGGAAACGCCCCGCCGTTAATATTTCCTTGTCCGCCGAACTACCGCAGGGCCCCCGCGTTGTCACGACAGACATCATCACGGAGGACGACGCATGATTACCCGCAAAGGATCGGCCAAATGGGACGGTGGGCTGAAGGATGGCAAGGGCCTGGTCTCGACCCAGTCCGGCGCATTGTCCGATCAGCCCTATGGCTTCGGCACCCGGTTCGAGGACAAGCCGGGCACCAATCCCGAGGAATTGATCGGCGCGGCCCATGCCGCCTGCTTTTCCATGGCGCTGGCGATGATGCTGGAACAGGAAGGCATCTCCGGCGTGAGCATCGAGACCAGTTCGAAGATCGGCCTGGACAAGGAAGGCGAGGGGTTCGCGGTCAAGACCGCCCATCTGGTGACGACGATCGGCGCCGACGGCGATGAATCGAAGGTGCTGGAGGTGGCGCAGAAGGCCAAGGAAGGCTGCCCGATCTCCAAGCTGCTCAACGCCGAGATCACCATGGAGGCATCCGTTCGCTGATGCTGATCCGGATCGGGCACGAATTCATCATCAAGACGGCGCAGGACACGCCGCTCATCTGCATGACCGCGCCCCATGTGGCGCGGCATGCCGATTTCGTCGCGCCCGAGG
>CERQ01022668.1_pt1 | contig 10523 bp, 9 predicted proteins | sample 530711 | NCBI WGS metagenome assembly CERQ01 (sample SAMEA2620882, study PRJEB7988) | marine metagenome | biome: marine biome (ENVO:00000447); feature: mesopelagic zone (ENVO:00000213); material: "saline water (ENVO:00002010), including plankton (ENVO:xxxxxxxx)" | depth 850 m | reverse complement strand
GCTGCTCGTGAAGCTCCTATAGCTGCACCTAATTTATCAGCTATGCCTTCTAATAAACTGAAATTTTCCCCGCTTTGCATACCTCTACCACCAGATATTACAATGTCAGCTGCAGTTAATTCAGGCCTGTCTGATTTAGCAAGTTCTTCTTTTATAAAACTAGAAATACCTAAATCATTATCAATGGGAACATCTTCCACACTTGCTGATCCTCCAGTTTCAGAACAAGCATCAAATCCTGTTGTTCTAACTGTTAAAACTTTTAGCGGATCAGAACTTTGTACAGTAGCAACGCAATTTCCAGCATATATAGATCTTTCAAATGTATCTTCATTCACAACAGAGCTAATATCTGAAATTTGTGCTACATCCAATAAAGCAGCTACCCTCGGCAAGAAATTTTTTCCGTTAGTAGTAGCAGGAGCTAGAATATGGGAATAATTCTTTCCTATCTCAGCTACAAGTGATCCAATATTTTCAGCTAAAAAATTTTTATATGCTGGCTTATCTGCTACTAGTACCCTGTTTATACCCTCCACAAGAGAAGCTTTCTCGACTACTGAAGAACAATTAGAACCAGCTATTAGTAAATCAATTTCAGAACTAATCTCCTTAGCAGCTGTAACAGTATTTAAAGTAGCTCCTTTAAGTTCAATATTATCATGTTCAGCAATGACTAAAATACTCATGTAATCACCTTTGCTTCATTTTTTAATTTGTCCACTAGTTCATCTACATTTTCTACTATCACCCCTGAAGCTCTTTCAGGCGGAGGGGAGACTTTAAGCGTTTTTAGTCTAGGGGAAGGATCAATATTTAATTCTTCAGGAGAAAAAATATCAAAAGGTTTCTTTTTTGCTTTCATAATATTAGGTAAAGAAGCATACCTTGGTTCATTTAATCTTAGGTCTGTAGTTACTATAGCCGGTAGATTTATCGATATGGTCTGTAATCCACCATCTACCTCTCGAGTAACTTCTATGGATTTATCATTTATTACCACTTCTGAAGCAAAAGTACCTTGAGGATAATTAAGTAGAGCGGCTAGCATTTGACCCGTTTGATTAGAATCATCATCTATAGCTTGTTTTCCTAAAATAACTAAATCTGGGTTTTCTTTTTCAACTACTGCTTTCAGTAACTTTGCAACACCCAAAGGTTCTACTTCAATATCAGTTTCTACTAGGATTGCACGATCTGCTCCTAAAGCTAACGCAGTTCTTAACTGTTCCTGAGATGCCGTTGTCCCAATAGAAACGGCAATAACTTCTGAAGCCTGACCTGACTCTTGAAGTCTCACTGCTTCTTCAACAGCTATTTCACAAAATGGATTAATAGCCATTTTTACATTGGCTAGGTCTACCCCTGATTCATCTGACTTTGCTCTAACTTTGACGTTATAATCAATTACCCGTTTTATAGGAACAAGAACTTTCATAAATTTAATTCCTTTATAATAGAGACATAAAATGAAGGCGTATTCTATAACTGCTTACCTAAGCATACAAATATAAAAATAAGTGATGGATGTAATTCAAAGAGAATCAATGGAGTATGATGTTGTAATTGTAGGTGCGGGTCCTTCTGGCTTATCTGCCGCAATTAAACTTCGTCAACTTTCAATAGAAAATAAAATAGATATTTCCATATGTATTGTAGAGAAAGGTTCTGAAGTAGGTGCTCATATTCTTTCAGGAAATGTTATTGATCCCAAGGCATTAAATGAACTTATTCCAAACTGGAAAGAAAAAGGAGCTCCTTTAAAAACTAAAGTTACCTCTGATTCTGTAAGATTTCTATTCAGTAAATCTATCACTATCCCAGTACCTCTTTTACTTACTCCTACTTTTAACAATCATGGTAACTATATTATCAGCCTTGGAAATCTGTGTAGATGGCTTGCAGAATATGCAGAATCCATGGAGATAGATATTTTTCCAGGTTTTACTGCCTCAAAACTTGAATATAAAGATGACAAAGTAGTAGGAATAATTACTGGAGATATGGGAATATCATCTGATGGTTCTCAAAAGGCTAGTTTTGAACCAGGAATAAAATTGCTAGCAAAATATACTATTCTTGCAGAAGGGTGTCACGGTCATCTAGGTAAGCAAATTATTAAAAAATACAATCTAGATGATAACAAAGACCCTCAACATTATGGAATAGGGTTTAAAGAGATTTGGGATATAGACCCATCTTTACACAAAGAAGGTTTAGTAATTCATACTCTTGGATGGCCAGCAAAAGGCACAGTCTCAGGGTCTTATTTCTACCATGGTGAGAATAACCAAGCATATATAGGTTATGTAATCCCATTAGATTATTCTAATCCACATTTAAGTCCTTATGACGAGTTTCAACAATGGAAGCATCAAGCATCTATAAGTAAATATTTGAAGGGAGGTACTAGAGTTTCTTATGGAGCAAGAGCTCTTATAAAAGGGGGATTTCAATCCAGGCCTAAAATGAATTTTCCGGGAGGTCTTCTCATAGGAGATAATGCGGGAACTCTCAATTTTCCAAGAATTAAAGGTACTCATACAGCTATGAAATCTGGAATGTTAGCCGCTGAAACCATATTTGCTTCTTACAAAGACAGATCATTGGAAGATGATTTAAATTCATATGAAATAAATTTTACTAGTTCTTGGGTACATGATGAATTATATAAAGCTAGAAACTGGAATCCCTTTCTTCATAAGTTTGGAACCTTATTTGGAGTAGCGTTTGCAGCAATAGATCAGTTTCTATTTAGAGGTAAATTACCTTTTACGCTTAGGGCACAAATTCCTGATCATGCTTGTTTAAAACCTGCAGACAAAACAAAAAAAATTAATTATCCAAAACCAGATGGCTCTATTTCATTTGATAAATTATCTTCAGTTTTCTTATCTAATACCAATCATGAAGAGGATCAACCCTGTCACCTAATTTTAAAAGATCCTTCAATACCTATTTCTAAGAATTTAGTTATTTATGATGAACCAGCACAAAGATATTGTCCTGCGGGAGTTTACGAAGTTATTGAAGAAAATGGTTCTCAGAAGTTTCAAATAAATGCTCAAAATTGTGTGCATTGTAAAACGTGTGATATTAAAGATCCTGCTCAAAATATTATTTGGGTAAGTCCGGAAGGTACTGGTGGTCCTAACTACCCTAATATGTAGTAAATATAAAGCTTTTTACTATATTTCTACCGTCTTTTTCGTCTAAAAAAATAATGAAAAAAAGTGTTGATTTTTAACTAATAAAGAGTAGTATGAATGGACTCTTTTAACCGACCTGGAAACAACTCGAGACGAGGAAAGGAGAGAAGAAAGAGTTAGAGGACGAAAGCCGAAAGCACTGATAGAAAAGGTACCAAAAAAATCTATCAGACCACCAAGATCAAAAGAGAAAATTGATCAAGGAGCTACGAAAAAAAGACTCAACGTAGACACTTTCGAACTCGAACTAAACAGAGCGAAAGCTCTGTTTTTTTATGGTTCTCCCAATTCAAAGAATTTATTTCTACTCCAAATTCCTACAATCTTTTTATGCTTTAATTTCCTAGTAACAGAAATATTCACTAACTTATAGTAAACATTTCTTGATAATAAACCCTCTAAATTTTCTCTTACTAGGACATAAGGAGATGGTTCTTGTGTAGAAGATTTGATTTCTACTCTTAAAGGATGATGCTCATCTAATAAAAAGTGATCATTTGTATTAGTCTTAAAACTAATAATTTGTTCTTTATCTCTTCCTGCAATTGAAAAATCTACTATGAGGAAGGGTTTATCTTCTACCTCGAGTTTGATTTTTTCTACCGGAGTCACCAAGTAATAATAGCCATCGTCATCTAACCTCAGCACTCTACTAAATAACCTAACCATTCTTTCTCTTCCAATTATCGAATCCATAAAATACCATTTTCCTTCTCTATCTATTCTCATATTTATATTTCTACAGATTGGAGGATTCCATAAATGAACTGGGGGTAGTAAATCACCCTCATATTTTTCTATCTCTTTAATTAGAGAAGCTGGGCTTATTTTTGTCATAAAAATTAAGAGGCTAAAAGAACAATATATGAATTGCAATTATAACTAATAAGGAGCCCATTAATCTTTCTAACCATGGTAAGTAATTTACATATTTTAAGATAAGAACTTGGTTAGTAAAAATAAATGAAATAAAACTAAACCAAAGGAATGTTGCAATCGACATATATAAACCATAAAACAACTGAAGTGGTTTTGAAGTAGAAGGATTGATAACTAATGTAAAAACAGTTATGAAAAATACAAAAGCTTTTGGATTGAGAATATTCGTTATTATACCTACAGTAAATGATTTCAAATTGACAATTGGAGATGAAGACACATTCTTTTCTAAGTTAAGAAAAGAAGCGTTAATAATTGAATTTAATCCTAAATAAGATATGTAAATTGAAGCTAAGATCTTTAACCAAGATAAAATCTCTGGTTTAAGGCTAAGTATTAATCCTATTCCAATTAAAGAAATACAAACATGAACTAAGATGCCTATAGATATTCCTAGACTTGTCCAAATAGCCCCTCTTTTCCCATATCTAAAACATTGTCTTACAACTAAAATAAAGTCAGGACCTGGACTTGCAACAGCAAATAAATGTAAAGAAGCTATGGTTAAAAATTCAACCACGTTAGTAAACTGTGGGCTCTACTTTTAGTTCTACGTTATATTTCTCTAAAATATCTTGGATAATCCTTGAAGCTAAATTAAGAATATCTTTGCTTTTTGCTTTTCCTGAAGATAATAAAACTAAAGCGTGTTTTTTAGAAATAGAAACTTCTTTCTCTTTATACCCTTTCCAACCGGCTTTTTCTATAAGGTAAGCGCTAGGCACTTTATATTGTCCATTGTTAAGTCTAAAAAACGGGATGCTCTTAATCTCTTTTTGTAGATCTTCAAAAGCAATTTGATCCAAAATTAAGTTTTTAAAAAAACTACCTACATTAGGTTGTTTTAATGGATCTGGTAGAATCCTGTTCCTTATAGAAGTAACGGCTCTACAGATTTGATTTGGAGTTGCTTTTGTTGGATTTATATCATCTTTAATTAAATAGTCTCTAAGGGATTTATAATGAGCATTAGTTTTAGATTGCCTACTAAGATTCAATTTAATAGATGTTATAAGATAAAAATTCTTGTTTTTTTTAAAAATACTATCTCTGTATCCAAATTTACACTCATTATTATTTATAGTTACTAGCTCACCATCTTTTAGATTAATAGCTTCTAGAGAAACGAGCATTGAAGATAACTCTACACCATATGCACCTATATTCTGAACAGGTGCAGCTCCAACCGTGCCAGGAATCAAAGAAAGATTCTCAAGTCCATATATTTTTTTTTCTAATGTCCATAACACACTTTCATGCCAATTTTCACCAGCACCTAGGATAACTTCTTCATTATTGCTGGCTCTGTTTTTAATATTATTTTTAAAAACGATGCCATCAAAATTACTAGTCAAGAGAATATTTGTTCCACTTCCTAAAATGAGAATATCTAAATTTTTAGATTTCGAAAATTTTATGGCTTCTTCACAATCATCTATAGATTTTAATTCACAAAAATAATTTACTTTTTTATCTATCATTAAAGAGTTATAACTCTTTAATGAGAAGTTATTTTTTATTTTTATCATCCAGTATTCTAGTTCTAGCTAATTTAAGATCAGCTGGAGTATCTATTCCTAAATAACTGTTGAGTTTACTAGCTAAAGCTAAAATTAGCTTACCATTCTCAAGTGCACGTAGTTGTTCTAGTCTTTCGTTTAATTCACTTGAGGTTCTTTTTAAAGAAACAAATTCTTCTAGAAACGAGACCCGAAAAGAATATAAACCCAAGTGCTTTAACCTGATAAGATTTTTATTTTTAAGAAAATCCTTCTTTCTAGAAAAACCTTTCACTTGTTTATTAATATCAACCCAAATTTTTACTACATTTGGGTTATCTTCTTCCTCTTTTTTTAGTTTGGTATATAAAGTACCCATTTCAATGTTTTGATAGTTTTCAAATAAATAACCTAATTGATTAATGTCTGCAGGGTCAACGAAAGGTTCATCTCCTTGAACATTTACTATTATTGTTTCCTTCTTTAATCCTAATATAGATGCTGCCTCTGAAAGCCTATCAGTACCAGAATGGTGGTTTACATTGGTTAATATGCTTTCAGCACCAAAAGAATTACAATTTTCTACAATGCTTTCATGATCAGTAGCTACAAATACACCTTCAGCATCACTAAAACTTGAATTTTCAAAGACTCTTTGAATTAAAGACTTTCCTCCTATATCAAGGAGTGGTTTGCTCGGTAACCGAGTAGATTTTAACCTTGCAGGTATTAAAACAATAAAAGACATCAGTTCACAATTCTTCCTTCGATAATTTTCGTGCTTTCTCCGGAAGTAAAACAGGAATTCCTTCCTTAATAGGATAAGCTAATTCACTCTCTTTACAAATTAGTTCCTCTCCTTTTAATACAAGTGATTTCTTTGATATAGGGCAAACTAAAATTTCTAATAATCTAGGATCTATCAAAGAATTCATATTTATTCACTTACCTTAATCTTTCTAGCAATTTCTTCAGCAAAACTTAAAGGCATATTTACTTCTACTTTTAAATACCAAAGATTTTTTAAGTTCATATTTGAACATCTAACAGCATCTTTTTCAGTCATGATGATTGGTAGATTATTTGTAAATATTAAATCACTCTCATGGAATTGATAATGATCTGGAAAGATATTTCGTAAAGTATTGAATCCTAAGTTCTTTAATAAATTAAAAAATTTAGAAGGGTTTCCTATTCCAGCAACAGCATTGATGTCCTTCTTTAAAGGCCAATCATTTAAACCGTAAGAAGAATTATCATGAATTCTAATCCATTTAATTGGTTTAAATTTAAATATGTAATCTTCTTTATACTTTTTATCTAAGAAAGAACTGTTTGAACTAACTATAAAATCAACTTCTCTTAACCTGCTTAATGGCTCCCTTAAAGGACCGGCGGGTAAAAGAAGTTTATTTCCCATTCCTCTATTACCATCAAACACTGCTATCTCTATGTCTCTACCTAATGAATAATGCTGCATCCCATCGTCACTAATAATGACATCACAAGAAGTATCATGTACGAGACTTCTGGCAGCTTCAGCTCTATTTGGAGAAACATATACTGGAACAGAAGTATTTTTAAAAATAATTAATGGCTCATCTCCAGAATTAATAACTGAAGTATTTTCAGTAATTAATAAAGGATAGCTTTTTGCTCTTCCTCCATAACCCCTACTTATTACACCTGGTTTATAACCTAATTTTTTTAAAGAATTTGTTAACCAAATAACTAATGGGGTTTTGCCAGTTCCACCTACCATTATATTTCCTACAACAATTACAGGGACTTTAGGTTTCCAAGATTTCTTCGGATTTTTCTTAAATTTGCTTCTTCTATTAGAAACAATTAAGCCTACTACAAATGAAATAGGCCAAAGCAACCACAACCAAGATCTTTTCTTATACCAGGAATTTTCTAGAAATCCTTTCTCGTCTTCTATAATACCTTCTTTTATTTCTAAGTAATCTTGTCGAATAGGCTTCTCTTTCTTTGTATCAGCATCTTTAAATTGATTTTTGTGTAAAGAAGCGTAATGACTTTTATTTAATAATAGATCTTTATGAGTGCCCTCTTCTACAATTCTACCTTCATCAAGTACAACTATTTTGTCAGAATTCTCTATTGTCGAAAGTCTATGAGCTATTATCAAAGTAGTCCTATTTTTTGTAAGTTCTTTCATAGCTTCTTGAATATATTGTTCAGATTCAGAATCAAGGGCTGATGTGGCTTCATCTAAGATTAAGATAGGAGAATCTTTGAGAATAGCTCTTGCAATAGCAATTCTTTGTCGCTGACCTCCTGATAAAAGAACTCCATCATCACCAACTAAAGTATCATAACCATCAGGCATTGCTCTTATAAAGGAATCAGCATGAGCCTTTTCTGAAGCCTCTGTTATTTTTTTAAAGTCTTTTTGTAAAGAACCATAGTTTATATTTTTTGCTACTGTGTCATTAAAGAGAGTAACATTCTGGCTTACTAGAGAAATATGTGATCTTAAGTTTTTAATTTCATAATCTTCCAACGAAACTCCATCAACTGAAATATCACCTGAATAGTTACTATAAAATCTAGGTATTAAGCTAAGTAAAGAGGTTTTTCCAGCACCAGATTTACCTACAAAAGCTATTGTCTGTCCAGGAAATATAGTTAAATTTATGTCCTTAAGAACATTTTCAATATTAACTTCATTGTCATATGAGAAAGAAACATTCTTGAAATTTATCTCACCATTAACTTTTTTTGTTTTATATATACCATCATTAGTCTCAGGGTCCTCGTCAAGTTGACTAAAGATGTCTGTTGCAGCTGCCAAACCTTTCTGAATTTGACTATTAACCTCTGACAATTGTCTTACAGGTTTTGCTAACATTGCAGCTCCACCAAAAAAAGCTATAAAAGCGCCTGAAGACATACTTATAACTACCTTTGGATCAAGAGCTAACCATGTAATTAATGCTAAAGCACTTGAAAGAAATATTTGAACAAGAGGAGAGGCTATAGCATTTGTGGCTTCTAACTTTAGATTTTGTACTCTGTTATTTTCACTAGCCTTTAGAAATCTATCATTTTCATATTCTTCTCCTCCAAACGATTTTACTTCTCTATAAGCATTTATTGCTTCGGAAGCAACATGAGTAACATCTCCCATTGCTGTTTGAATTTTATTGCTTATTTTTCTTAATCTCTTAGCTGCAACCGATACAATTACAGCTATAAAAGGACCTGCTATAAACAATATAAGAGCAAGTTGCCAATTTAATAGCATTAGATATATAACTAACCCTATTACTAATAAACCTTCCCTAATTAAGATCTTAACAGAATTAGTAACAGCTCCTGTTACTTGCATAACATTGAAGGTTATTCTCGAAACAAGATGACCAGATGCTTGGTTATCAAAAAAGGAACTAGGAAGGGTTGTTAGCTTATGAAAAAGCTCTGTTCTCAATGCATGAACAATTTTATTAGAAATAAATGAAAGCAAGTAGTTTCCTATAAAAAAACTAATACCTCTCAGTAAAGCTATCAAAACTAAAGCTAAAGGTAGAATCCATCTATACTCTTCAATTGGGTTATTCACAAAGTCGATGAGTCTCTTTAACCATTCAGTAGCAGCAACTTGAGACCCTGCATACACTGCAAAACTCAAAATACTTACAAAGAAATATAAGAGATAAGGCGTTAAATAAGATAAGAGTCTGAAGTAGATTTTCAACCCTGATTGATCCTTTGTAGTTGTACTTAACTTTTCCATTAATTAGTTTCGAGGTTTAGAGAATTACTTAAATTGTCGGCTAACTTAATATCATGAGTTGCTATCACTAAACTAAGTTTCTCTTCTTCTACTAAATCTAAGATTAATTTAACTATTGAATTTGCATTTTTATTATCTAAATCACCAGTAGGTTCATCCATAATTAAACAAGAAGGTGAGTTAGCAAGAGATCTTGCAACAGCCACACGCTGTCTCTCTCCTCCAGATAATTCACCAGGTCTATGGAACAATCTTTTTTCAAGTCCTACTCTAACTAATAAATCAGTAGATTTATCAATAGCTTCTTCTTTAGAGGCTCCTGAAATTATTATTGGTAAAGATACATTTTCTATGGCATCAAATTCAGGTAATAAATGATGCGATTGATATACAAAGCCCATATATTGATTTCTTATATAAGCTATTTTATTTGGATCTAAATTATTTAAGTTATGGTTATTAAAATTTATTTCTCCAGTTGTTGGTACGTCTAAACCGGCTAATATATGTAAAAGAGTAGTCTTACCAGAACCAGAAGGTCCTAATACAGCTAAAGATGAACCTTTGTTAAGTTTGAATTGCACTTCATTTAACACTTTTATAACCTTTTCTCCTTGAATAAACTCTTTAGAAACATTAGAGCACTCTAAAATAACTTCATTCATGTCTAAGCACCTCAGCTGGTTCTAATTTTGAAGCTAATGTTGCTGGATAATAACTTGCAAGTATAGTTAAGCTAATAGAGGCAAGGCATATAATACAAACCCAACTTAACCTAATATCTATAGGAAAATAATCTATAAAATAAATTTCTAAAAATCTTTTATTCAGAATAAATTCTAGAAATTCAATGATTGGTCCTAGAAATATTGTTACAAGTAATCCAAAGATCAATCCCAAAAAAGTACCTGTTATACCTATTAATGAACCAAAATATAGAAAGATTTGCTCTATTAAATTTTTTGTTCCTCCAATAGTCATGATGATAGCAATTTGGGATCTTTTCTCATTTATTGTCATTACAAGCATTGATACAACATTGAAAACAGCTACAAGAATAATGGCTGACAATAAAAGAGAAACTAAAAATTTTTCCATCTTAATAGCTTTAAATAA
>CERQ01019030.1_pt1 | contig 10562 bp, 8 predicted proteins | sample 530711 | NCBI WGS metagenome assembly CERQ01 (sample SAMEA2620882, study PRJEB7988) | marine metagenome | biome: marine biome (ENVO:00000447); feature: mesopelagic zone (ENVO:00000213); material: "saline water (ENVO:00002010), including plankton (ENVO:xxxxxxxx)" | depth 850 m | reverse complement strand
GTTCCAACATACCAAATTGCAGACAAAACAGGAACTGAGACAATTGCTAAAAATATAACTGGTAAAACTGTCCAAATAATTTCCAATCTAGTATTCCCATGAATCTGAGATGGAATCCTTTCAGAGTTTTTCTTTCTTCTATATTTAAAATATATATATACAATAGCTAACTCTACTGCTACTAATACAACCATTCCTGCCCACAAAATCAAATAAAACAAGTCAGCTTGCTCTTTTGCTACTGGGCCATGTGTATCAAAAGTAGATTGCGGACCATCATACCCTCCGCAGGCAATAACAAAAAGTAAGGACAGTAAAATTGGTAAGAATTTTTTTATCGTATTAAACACTAAATTATCTATTAGTAATATAATTCACATTTAAAAAATTGTAACAACAAGGACATCTATAGTCTACACATTTTATAGTTAATAATTAATAAAATATAATTTTTCTATTATAAAAATTACCTTCAAGTTAAGTTGATTTAAATATTCTGTATTCTATAAATAACCATGAAACAAATAACCATATAATCCCAGCCAAACTTAGATGCACTACCCTTAACCATCCATCAAATCCTGCGTGAACTAATCCAATACTAAACAAAATATGAAGTATAAATATCAAACCCAGTGACCTGGCAATAATTTTAACAAAAGAACCACGCATTGCAAATCTTCCAACTACATGAGAAATATATAATATCATCAGGCCAAAAATTAAAGCTAAATACCTGTGTAGCATATGTAAAAAATATGAACTTTCATTAAATCTTATCCATTGCCCCATACAATCAGGCCAAGACATGCAGGATGAATTAACTCCTAATCCCACTATCGCTGAACCGTACAACATTAAAATCAAAAGTCCAATCATAGTGGTATTTAATATATATTCCTGAAATATTTTAAGATTTGATATAAATGATTTTTTATTAACTTTTCTTATAGAAGAAAACAAATAAGCAAAAAGAAATAAGATTATAAATGAAACTCCCAGATGAATTAAGCGAATCCACCATGCTAATTCTGTCAAAACAGTAATTCCGCCTAAAACACCTTCCAAAACAACCAACAATAACAAAGATAAAGCTATAGATGATTGCGCTGATTTTCTTCCAAAAAATTTAACTGAAATAACATTAATAATAATAATTAAAACCCCGATAGAAGCACCAGAAACTCTATGTCCCCATTCTATAGCAGTATGAAAATCTAATTCAGGTACTATTTGACCATTACAAAGAGGCCAATCAGGGCATCCCAATCCTGATTCAGTGACCCTTACTATCCCTCCCAAAGTGATTTGGAATAAAACCATCAGAATCCCTAGCAAAGACACATAAGACGATATTTTTAATTTATTTCTTGATAAAAATTTATTAATCATTTAGTAAATTAATAAATTCATTTAAATCTATATCTGGAATGTTTTCGCCAGATCGAGTTCTTATTGAAAGTTTGTTTTGAGATATCTCATTATCTCCTATTACAATCATATACGGTATTTTTTGCATTTGAGCTTCCCTTATTTTTGCATTCATTCTTTCAGATGAATCATTCACCACCGAACGGAAATCTTTTTCTTTCAAAACATCAGAAATTTGATTACAATAATCTATGTGTCTATCAGCAATTGGAATAAACATAATTTGAACTGGGGCAAGCCACATTGGAAATGATCCTGCGTAATGTTCAACTAATACTCCAAAAAATCTCTCGATTGAACCAAGAAGTGCTCTATGTATCATAATTGGTTTAATCTCATTTCCTTCTGTAGATATATACTTTAAATCAAAACGTTCAGGTAAATTAAAATCGAATTGGACAGTAGTACATTGCCAAAGGCGACCAATAGCGTCTTCAATATGAATATCTATTTTAGGGCCATAAAAAGCTCCTCCACCTTCATCAAGTTCGTATTCAATTCCTTTTTCATTTAATATTTTTTCAAGGGTTTTTTCAGCAAAATCCCAATCTTTATCCTCTCCAACATATTTCTCAGGTTTAGTTGATAACGTAATTTTATAATTTTTAAAATCAAATTTATCGTAAATTCTAAATGTTAAATCAAGTACTGAATTAAATTCTTGTACCACTTGATCAGGCGTACAAAATATATGAGCATCATCCTGTGTAAATCCCCGAACTCTTAATAATCCGTGCAAAACACCTTGTTTCTCATATCTATATACCGTACCTAATTCACCTATTCTCATAGGTAAATCCCTGTAACTTCTTAACTTATTTTTATAATACGAAATATGAAAAGGGCAATTCATTGGTTTCAAATAATATTCATTATTATCCATATCAATACTAGAAAACATATTTTCCTTAAAATTATCTAAATGTCCACTCTTTGACCAAAGATCCGATTTTCCGACATGCGGGGTATATATCAAATCATAATTATCTTTAATATGTTCACTTTTCCAATAATCTTCAATTTTACTTCTTATAAAAGAACCTTTAGGATGCCATAAAATCATGCCAGAACCTACATCTTGTGAAATAGAATAAAGATCTAACTCATTACCAAGTTTTCTATGATCTCTTTTTGATGCCTCTTCTAATAAAAATAAATGCTTGTCTAATTCCTCAGTACTTTCAAACGCAGTCCCATAGATACGTTGTAACATCTTATTATTTTCATCTCCTCGCCAATAAGCACCCGCAGTTGAAAGCAATTTTACAGCTTTAATTTCTCCTGTTTTCTCAACATGGCCACCTTTACATAAATCTACAAAATTACCATTAGAATGACTGTATTCTGTAAGGATTTCATCTTTTGGCATTGAATTAATAATTTCTGTTTTATAAGGATTATCTTTATAAATAATCAATGCTTCTTTTTTGGATAATTCCTTTCCTTCAAATTTTGTGTTTCTTTTTATGGATCTTTTCATTTGCCGTTCGATTAACACTAAATCTTCCTGGGAAAAAGTTTGATCATTATCAAAGTCATAATAAAATCCATCCGATATAGCAGGCCCAATTGTTAATTTTGCATCAGGATAAATTTTTAATACCGCTTCAGCTAGCAAATGTGCCGCTGAATGTCTTATTTTATCTCTAAGATCTTGTATATCACTCATTAAAACAAATAAATATTGATTACTTTTTATATGATATATCAAGTATAAATTAAATTAAACTCTCATATAATAAAGTATAATAATTTTAAAAATATGATCATATAAATGGTTAAAAATATAATTTTAATATGCCTAAAATCACAAACATAAGTTCAATACAAGTTCTTGATTCAAGAGGAACCCCTACATTACGATCTTTTGTTACTCTTGATAATAAATATACTGGCATATCCACAGTTCCTTCAGGTGCAAGTACAGGGAAATATGAAGCAATTGAATTACGTGATAATAATTACCAAGATTTTTTTGGTAAAAGCATCAATTCATGCATTGAAAATATTCAAAATATAATATCGCCTAAAATTATCAATTCTAATTTTGATACAATTCAAGAATTTGATGAAGTTTTATTAGCTTTAGATAATTCTGAAAACAAATCAAATCTTGGTGCAAATACACTGCTATCTCTTTCAATGTCTTTTACAAAAGCTCTTGCTTTAGCAAATAATCTAGAAGTTTACAAAATCTTTGATGATAATTACAATTCTTATCAGATACCTGTACCTCTAATGAATATACTAAATGGAGGAAAGCATGCAATTTTATCTAGTGATTTTCAGGAATATATGATCATTCCTCTTGGATTTGAAAATTATTCTGATGCCATAAATTGTTGTGTAAAAATATATTGGACTATCAAATCTTATTTAGAATCAAATGGAAATCCAACAAGTGTAGGAGATGAAGGGGGATTTATTTCTCCATATAATAATAATGAAGAACCACTAAAATTGATAATTAAGTGTATAGAAAAAGCAGGCTACAAACCTGGTGTAGAAGTTTTCCTGGGACTTGATGTAGCAGCATCAGAGCTTATAGATAATAAAAAATATAAAATAATGCAAAACAATAAAAATAATTATATGACTTCTGAAGAATTACTTGATTTTTATATACATCTGGTAAAAAATTATCCTATAAAAAGTATTGAAGATCCATTCGACCAAGATGATTGGGAAAATTGGACAAAATTAAATAAAGCAATTGGCTCACAAGTTCAAATTGTTGGAGATGATCTTTTAGTAACATCTATAAATAAAATAAAAACATCAATAGCAAAAAATTCTTCAAATACCGTACTAATCAAACCAAATCAAGTGGGAACAATATCTGAAACTCTAAATGCAATAAATTTTGCTCATAAAAATAACTTAAATACAATCATCAGTCATAGATCAGGTGATACAGAAGACAGTTTTATTGCCGATCTTGCAATAGGAACTCAATCTACCCAATTAAAATCTGGAGCTCCGGCAAGGTCAGAAAGAACGGCAAAATATAATAGAATAAGTGAAATTATAGCGCATAATAAAAGTATAAATTATCTTGGATTACAGGCAATGAAAATTTAAAATAAAAACAAAGGGGTTTAAATGAGTACTAAAATTGGAATAAATGGATTTGGCAGGATAGGGAGGAATGTTTTCAAAGCAATTATGAAATATCACAAATCTTTAGAAATAGTTGCTATAAACGATCACTCAGGTGCAAAAACCAAATCTCATTTATTAAAATATGACAGTATTTACGGAATATATGAAAGCCATATTAGCTATGATGATGAAAACTTAATTGTAGATGGGAAAAAAATAAAATGGACCTCTCATTCAAACCCTGATGAAATAGACTGGAAATCTTCAGGAGTTGATATAGTTATTGAATCATCTGGAAGATTTAGATCAGCCAAAGATACTATAGGTCATATAAATGGTGGGGCCAAAAAAGTAATAATTTCTTCCCCAGCTAAAAATGATGACATAACCATGGTTTTGGGAGTAAACGAATCTGAATATGATAAAAAAAATCATCAAATAATATCAAATGCATCTTGTACAACTAATTGCGTGGCTCCTATGGTTAAAGTTTTAAATGACAATTTTGGTTTCGAATCAGGATTTATGTCTACTATTCATTCTACAACAAATGATCAGTCTATATTGGACAGAGGCCACACAGATCTTAGAAGAGCAAGAGCTGCTGGAATGAATATAATACCTACTACAACAGGAGCAGCAAAATCTGTAGGAGAAATAATCCCGCAATTAAAAGGTAAAATTAATGGTTTGGCATTTAGAGTTCCCACTTTATATGTATCATCTGTAGATTTAGTATGCAATCTTAAAAGCAAAGTTACAAAAGATGAAATTAATAAAGCTTTTAGAGATGCTTCTAATTCAAATTTAAAGAAGATATTAGAAATAACTGACGAACCATTAGTTAGTGTTGATTTCAAACAAAATCCTGCAAGTTGTATCATTGACTCTTTATCCACCGAGGTTATCGGTGAAAATTTAGTAAAAGTAATCGGTTGGTATGACAATGAATGGGGTTACAGTTGCAGAACAGCAGATATGGTTGAATATATAACTAATATCTAACCCTAGAATTTGTAATAAATATATGTTAAATTATTCAGACAATCGTTAAGAATGACAGGTTAGGCGACTGGGCCAACAATCCTGTATGGCAACCTTGATGTAAAGGTGCCCCAGATCATACGTGACCTTATGAGAGGTAAACATTAAAAATTGATCTCTCCACTAAGGAGAGATTTTTTTTTAAGGAAAATTAAATAATGACTAAAAATATAAAAAAAGAAGAAACTACAATTTTTCAAAAGATGACTGAGCTCTCAATAAAAAATAAAGCTATAAATTTGGGGCAAGGATTCCCTGATGAAGATGGCCCAATCGATATAATAAATAAAGCATCAGAATCACTTAATACTATTAGTAATCAATACCCTCCAATGAAAGGTTTGGCAAGTTTACGAAAAAATATAGCAAAACATTTAAATGCACATTACAAATTAGAATTCGATTGGGACAATGAAATTCTTATTACTAATGGAGCAACAGAGGCATTAGCATCTTCAATACTTGGTAACATAATACCAGGAGATGAAGCTATAATTTTCGAACCTGCTTATGATTCTTATAAACCAATAGTAGAAAAAGCTGGTGGTAAAGCAATATGTATACCACTTGAATCTCCTGAATGGGAATTTTCATATAATATATTAAAACCATATATAACCAAGAAAAGTAAACTCATAATACTTAACAATCCAATGAATCCTCTTGGAAAAATGTTTAGTATGGATGAATTGAAAGATTTGTCAAAAATAGCAATTGAAAATGACATGATCATAATTTCAGACGAAGTACATGAACACATTGTATTTGACAACAAAAAACATATACCTATCATCTCTTTACCGGGAATGGAACACAGAGTAATCAAAATTGGTTCGGCGGGAAAAACATTTTCACTTACAGGATGGAAAATTGGATTCGCAGTAGGTTGTACAGAATTAATTAACAAAGTTGTTGGCATGCATCAATTTATCACTTTCACTGTTCCTCCCAATCTACAAGAAGCTATAGCGTATGCATATACAAAACCTAATACATACTATGAAAACCTTCGAAACACTTTTCAGGCCAAAAGAGATTTGATTTATACTAATCTAATAAAAAATAATATAATAGCTGATCTTCCTGAATCAACTTATTTTATAAATATGTCATATGAGGAAAAATTCCCAAAATTCCAGCCAGAAGAATTTTGTATTGAATTAATTAAAAATGCAAAAGTAACAGGGATTCCAATTAGTGTATTTTACAACAAGAATGCTGAAGAATTGAAAAAAAGTAAATTGATCAGATTATGTTTTGCCAAATCAGATGATATTTTAATAAAAGCTTCCAATCAAATTGGTGAATATTTTAATTCTTATTAAGTATTTAAATTATATTTAACTGTTTCATAAATAAATGATGAAATATTCTCAACATTTTCTTCAGCATCTATAATTTTCCATTTATCAGAATCTTTTTTAGCCATAGATTTATAACCAGATCTCACTTTATTATGAAAAACACGATCCTCTTTTTCAAATCTGTCATTTATATTTATACCTTTACGTTTTTTCTTTTCTTCCCAACTTATATCCATATAAAAGATCAAGTCAGGAATGATATTTTTCACTACTTCATCATTTATTTGATTTATAAAACCAATATTCACCCCTCTGCCATAACCTTGATAAGCAATTGACGAATAAAAATATCTGTCGCATATTACTACATCATAATTTGCTAATGCAGGTTTTATTTTTTCTTCTATAATGGCAGATCTTGAAACATAAAAAAGTAACAATTCAGATAGTGGAGATAATTTCTGATCAGATTGTAAAATTTTTACAATCTGATCACCAATCACTGTACTACCAGGTTCTCTGAATGAAATATTTGAAATTTTATCAAATTGTAATTTGTCATTTAATAGTTGTTGCTGAGTTGACTTACCCGAACCATCCAATCCTTCAAATACAATAAATAAACTCAATAAATTAACCTTTTTTAATTTTTAAAATATACTACTCTTCTAGATTCACCTACATCTTTACTTGCAGATATTAATCCATATTTTTCTGCAATATTATGCTGTATTTTCCTTATATAAGCACTTTGTGGAGATAATTCCAGTTTCGAAATTTTATCTGATTGACTTAATTCTAAGGCAGTTCCTTCTGCTTCTTTCAATGCAGGATCATGTAAATCTAATGTTTGAGTAGATTGTTTTTTCAGCGTACTTAATAAACTAACTATTTGATTAAGTGTGTTTTTTCTTATTACATATAAAGGAATATTACTTTTATGCGCTTCAATTAAAAATTTTGTTCTTTTTTTATAAAAGTTTTTAGTAGTAACAATAAATTCTGCATCATGTAAATTGTGAGCAATTGATACATTTATACCTATTTCTTTAGATGCAGTTTCCAATTTACCTTTATTTACACCATAAGGATAAATAGAAATATTTTTTGAAATACTTTCTTTTTTCTTATTTACATCTGAAGGATAATGATTAGACCCTACACTATTTTTATTTTTTATATTTTTTAATATTTCTAATTTACCTTCATTATTTATCTTCCTTTCATCTGGCTTTATAGGCATGCCTCTTAACAATCGATCTACAACAGAATCTAATTTTTCATGAATTAATACATGGTTAAATCCTTTAATTTCTACTAAACTACTAAATGTAGGTGGCGCCTTTCTCTCTAATATGGTTTTCTGAGTTTTTCGTCTTCTTGCCTCATCATCACCTAAAGTCACTGCATCAATTCCACCTATCAAATCTGATAAAGTAGGATTTAAAATTAAATTGTCCAAATTGTTTCCATGAGCAGTTCCAATCAATTGAACTCCTCTTTCAGCAATAGTTCTTGCAGCCATAGCGTCTGCATTAGTTCCTATTTCATCAATAACAATAACTTCAGGCATATGATTTTCTACTGCCTCTATCATCACAGAATGTTGCATTACAGGTGAATTAACCTGCATTCTTCTTGCATTTCCTATGGCCGGATGAGGTATATCTCCATCTCCAGCTATTTCATTAGATGTATCAACGATGATAACTCTTTTATTCATTTCATCAGCTAAAAATTTTGCTACTTCGCGCAACATTGTAGTTTTTCCAACCCCAGGAGGTCCTAAAATTAAAACACTTTCCCCTTTTTGAACAATATCTCGAATAATATCTATAGCTCCCTCAATTGCCCTACCTACCCGTAATGTCAATCCTATAATTTTATTCTCTCTATTTCTTATTGCAGAAATTCTATGAAGTGTTCTTTGTATACCCGCACGATTATCAGGCATAAACTTACCCACACCTTTCTGAACATAATCTAAATCTTCTATCGATATTTCATGATCATCAAATATTTCTGAACCATCTGTAAATCTTGCTTCAGGAGGTCTGCCAAAATCTAAAACAATTTCATTGAGATTATCCACATTGTCATGATTAGATAAAATCTCATAAAGGTATTTAGGCAATATTTTAATTAATAAATTTAATTCTTTTTCCAACAAACTACATTTTTACTATTGATAAAAAATATTCATGCATTCTACTATCATTAGTTAATTCAGGATGAAAAGATGTAGCTAATAATTTCCCTTGTTGAACTGCTACAGGACCTGAAGGTTTATCTATAGAGCACAATATATCAACACTTGAATCATTTTCCACTACTATAGGTGCTCTTATAAAAACTGCAGGGAATTTTCCTTCAATTCCTTTAATAGTTAAATCTTCTTCAAAGCTATCTATTTGCCTTCCAAATGCATTCCTACTTACTTTTATATTCATTAAATTCAAGGGTTCTGGTCTATGATCAGTTAATTCTCTTGCCATAACAATCATTCCAGCACAGGTACCCCAAATAGGAAATCCTTCAGAGGCTTTCTCAACTAATTTGGTTCGAAAATCATATATATCTATAAGTTGAACAATAGTTGTACTTTCACCACCTGGAATTATGAGTCCATCCACATCATCCAACTGAGATGGTAATCTTATTTCAGAAACATCAGCATTATTTGACTGCAGCATATTTATATGTTCGGCATAGTCTCCCTGAAGAGCTAAAACACCTATATGCAAATCTTCACCAGCCTCTCTGTGCCAATTTTTGATCCTCAGGCATAGTTCGAACATCAAGGCCTGGCATTGAAGATCCAAGTCCTTTTGAAATTTCTACCAACATTTCCGGATCATTATAATGTGTTGTTGCTTTTACTATAGCCTTGGCCATAACATCTGGATTTTCTGATTTAAAAATTCCTGATCCAACAAAAACTCCTTCAACACCTATCTGCATCATTAACGCAGCATCAGCTGGAGAAGCAATACCACCAGCAGAAAAATTAACTACTGGCAATTTACCGGTATCATGAATTCCTTTAATTAATTCATAAGGAGCTTTTAAATCTCTTGCAAGAGCCATTAATTCAGTAGCATCCATAGTCTGAATCCTTTTAACCTCACCTAGAACTGCTCTGGCATGTCTTACTGCTTCCACTACATTTCCAGTACCAGCTTCACCTTTTGTACGGATCATCGCTGCTCCTTCACCAATTCTACGTAAAGCTTCACCAAGATCTCTACAACCACAAACAAAAGGAACTTTAAAATCATGTTTATTTATATGGTTATTTTCATCTGCAGGTGTTAAAACTTCTGATTCATCAATATAATCAACTCCCATTTCTTCAAGAATTTGGGCTTCAACAAAATGTCCAATACGAGCTTTTGCCATAACTGGTATGGTAACCGCATCAATAATTCCTGCAATCATACTAGGGTCAGACATTCTTGCAACACCACCATCTTTTCTTATATCAGATGGAACTCTTTCTAAAGCCATTACAGCACACGCACCTGCATCTTCTGCAATTTTAGCTTGTTCAGGTGTAACTACATCCATAATTACTCCGCCTTTTAACATCTGAGCTAATCCAGCTTTTACTTTCCACGTTCCGGTCTTAGTTTTATCAGATGAAACTTTCTTACTTCCAGATTTTAGTGCCATTTTTTTCTC
>CERQ01125514.1_pt1 | contig 10568 bp, 8 predicted proteins | sample 530711 | NCBI WGS metagenome assembly CERQ01 (sample SAMEA2620882, study PRJEB7988) | marine metagenome | biome: marine biome (ENVO:00000447); feature: mesopelagic zone (ENVO:00000213); material: "saline water (ENVO:00002010), including plankton (ENVO:xxxxxxxx)" | depth 850 m | reverse complement strand
CAATGGCTGATTGGCGGATCCGCGCGGGCCGGGTTTGACGGCGGCGCGAAGGGAGGATGAGGCAGATGAACATCGCCGATGACATTCTTTCGGTCGACGGGGTGATGACCCGCGCCCGCGCCGCGCAGGCCGGATACGAGGCTCAGGGCAGCCAGTCGCGCTATGACCGCGCCGCGCAGGCCGCCGCCTGGGCGATCATGGAGCCGGGGCGGAACCGCCTGCTGGCGGAACTGGCCGTCAGGACGACCGGCCTTGGCAATGTCGCCGACAAGATCACCAAGAACCACCGCAAGACGCTGGGCCTGATGCGCGACATCCGGGACGTTCGGACCTTCGGCATCATCGCGGATGATCCGGCCACCGGCATTACCGAAATCGCCCGCCCCATCGGCGTGATCGGCGCGGTCGTGCCCTCGACCAACCCGGCGGCGACGCCGGCCAACAACATCGTCAACGCGCTGAAATGCGGCAATGCGATCATCCTGTCGCCCTCGCCCAAGGGTGTGGCCTGCTGCGAGATGCTGCTGGATTACATCCATGCCGAATTCGACAAGATCGGCGAGGACAAGGCGCTGGTCCAGATGCTGCCCGCGCCGGGCAGCAAGGCCAAGACGCAGCGGCTGCTGGAAACCTGCGATCTGGCCATCGTCACCGGCAGCCAGGACAACGTGCGTCGCGCCTATGAAAGCGGCACCCCCGCCATCGGGGTCGGCGCGGGCAATGTCGCCGTGATCGTGGACGAGACCGCCGATCTGGCCGCCGCCGCCGCCAGGATCGCGGCATCGAAGACCTTCGACAACGCGACCTCCTGTTCGTCCGAGAACGCGCTGATCGTGGTCGACGCGATCTATGACGATTTCCTCGCCGCGATGGCGGCCGAAGGCGGCGCGGTCGTTCCCGCCGCCGAGGCGGGCGGCATCGTCGCAAGATTGTGGCCCGACGGACATCTGAACCGCGAGATCATCGCGCGCGACGCCGATGTCACGGTCGAGAAGCTGGGCCTGACCGGCCGGGTGCGCGAAGGCACGCGCTTTCTGGCGGTCGAGACCGACGGGATCGGCCCGGATCATCCCCTGTCGGGCGAAAAGCTGAGCCGGGTCGCCGCGCTGTATCGCGCGCGCGATTTCGCGGATGCCACCCGCATCGCCCGCCGGATCCTGACCCATCAGGGCGCGGGTCATTCCATCGGCCTGCATTCGGCCGATCCCGACCGGCCCGTCGCAATGGGCCGCGACCTGCCGGTCTGCCGGGTCATCGTCAATCAGGCGCATTGTTTCGCCACCGGCGGGGCCTTCGACAACGGGCTGCCCTTTTCGCTGTCGATGGGCTGCGGATCCTGGGGCGGCAATTCCATCGACGCCAATCTGCATTGGCGGCATTTCACGCAGACAACGCGCGTCGTGCGCGCGATCCCGCCCCGCGAACCGGAACTGGACGAGATCTTCGCCGGCTACTGGGCCGAGGCCGGGCGATGAGATTCGATCCCGACCGGCCGCCCGAAGGCACGATCCGCGACTGGCTGGATTCCCGTGCCGAGAACCAGGCACAGCGGATCTGCCATGTCTTTCCCGAAGATGGCGGCACCCTGAACTGGTCGGAACTGCGTAACGGCGCCGCCGACATTGCCGGGCGCCTGGCCGCGATGGGGATCCCGAAAGGCGCCAGCGTCGCGCTGATGATGCCCAATGGGCGCAACGCCGTGCTGGGCCTGTTCGGCGCGCTTTATGGCGGCTTTCGCGCGACGATGATCAACCTGGTCGCCGGGGCCGAGGCGATCGGCTATGCATTGTCGCATTCGCGGGCGGCGATCGTGCTGGTGGCGGCGTCGCAGCGCGATCTGCTGGACCGCGCCCTGCCCCGGACCGACCGCCCGGTGATCGTGACCGCGGGCGCGGACGGCTTCGACTGGCCAGGGGACGGGGCTGCCGGCGCGCCGCACCCGCACGGGTCCGGCGACGACGCGCTGCTGATGTATACGTCGGGGACGACCGGGCGGCCCAAGGGCGTGCTGCACAGCCATGCCAGCCTGCTGGCGGGCGGCTGGACCACCAGCGCGGCGCATGGTCTGTCGCCCGGGGACCGCGCGATGTGCGTGCTGCCGATCTATCACATCAACGGGCTGTGCGTGACGATCATGGGGCCGCTGGTCTCGGGCGGCGCGGCGATCGTCTGCGAACGCTTTTCGGCGGGCCGGTTCTGGACCCTGTGCGAGGAACACCGCGCCACCTGGTTCTCGGTCGTGCCGACCATCATCTCGCATCTGCTGCATGGCGAGGCGGCGCCGGATCCGGCCACGCGGGCACGAATCCGGTTCGGCCGGTCGGCCTCGTCCGCGCTGGCGGTCGAGGTCCAGAGCGCGTTCGAGCAGCGTTTCGGCATCCCGATCGTCGAGACCATGGGCCTGACCGAGACCGCGGCCCAGATCCTGTCGAACCCGCTGCCGCCCGGATTGCGCAAGATCGGATCGCCCGGCCGGGCGATCGGCAACGAGGTGGCGATCATGGATGCCGGGTTGCGGCCCCTGCCACCCGGAACCGAGGGCGAGATCTGCGTGCGCGGCCCGAACGTGATGCGCGGCTATCTGGACAATCCCGATGCCACGGCGGCGGCGCTGACGCCCGATGGCTGGCTGCGCAGCGGCGATCTGGGCCGGATCGACGCGGAGGGCTATGTCTTTGTCACCGGCCGGCTGAAGGAACTGATCATCAAGGGCGGCGAGAACATCGCCCCGCGCGAGATCGACGAGGCGCTTTACGCCCATCCCGACGTGATCGAGGCCGCCGCCTTCGCCCGCAAATGCGCCCGCTACGGCGAACGGGTCGAGGCCGCGGTGGCGCTGCGGCCGGGATCGGCGCTGACGATCGCGGATCTGGCCCGGCTTTGCGAGGATCGGCTGGGCCGGTTCAAGTCGCCCGATGTGATTCACCTGATGGACGAGCTGCCCAAGGGCCCGTCCGGCAAGATTCAACGCCTGCGGCTGGCGGACATGACCGGATGACGCCGCAACCCGTCCGCTTTGGGAGGAGAGGACGGAACCACAAGATCAACATTTGCCCTGGGAGGAGAAGAAGATGACCCTGAACGCCTTGCTGAAAGCCGCCCTGACCGGCGCCGGGAGCGCCGCGCTGATCGCATCGGCCGGAATGGCCGCCGCGCAGGAATACCCCGAACGCCCGATCGAGATGGTCGTGACCTTCGGCCCCGGCGGCGGCGCCGACCTGATGGGCCGGCAGATGGGGCGGCTGATGGAAAAGCCGCTGGGCGTGTCGATCCCGGTCTCGAACGTCGCCGGGGCATCGGGCAATGCCGGGCTGACGCGGCTGCGCACCGATCCCGCCGACGGCTATACGATGGGGACGCTGATCTCGCTGACCGTGGCGTCCTGGGCATCCGGGCTGGGCGACAGCAAGCCCGAGGATTTCCAGGTTCTGGCCGTGGTCCAGAACTCGCCCTCGTTCCTGTTCGTCCCCGCCTCCAGCCCCTACCAGACGGCCGAGGATCTGTTCGCCTATGCCAAGGAGAATCCGGGCGAACTGACGGTGGCGACCTCGGGCTATGGCACGCAGGACGACGTGACGCTGAAGCTGCTGGCCCGTGACGGCGTGCAGATGGAGAATGTGCCGTTCCAGGCGCCCGGCGAACGCTATGCCTCGCCCATCGGCGGGCATACGGCGGTGCTGTACGAGGAACCGGGCGATGTCGCGCAATTCCTGAAGGCCGGGCAGCTGAAGCCGCTGGTGGTGTTTTCCAAGGAACGCCACCCATCCTTTCCGGACGTTCCGACCTCGGTCGAACTGGGCTACGACATCTCGGGGCTGGACAATTTCCGCACCGTCGCGGTGCGCGCCGGCACCGATCCGGCCATCGTCGAAAAGCTGCAATCGGCGGTCGAGGAATCGGTGGCCAGCGCGGAATGGCAGACCTTCTGTGCCGAAACCTACAGCTGCATCCAGCCGGTCACGGGCGAGGAGGCCCAGGCGATGATCCGCGATTTCCTGCAACTGATCACGGACCAGCTGGCAAGCTGAGGCGGCAGGATGGCGATGGCCCCGAACATGCGAACCGAGGATGCGGCACGACAGGCCGCCGCGCCGCCGACCCCGCGGGCGCGGCGCGCCAAACGGTTGATCCCGGTCGCGGTGCCCGCCCTGCTGCTGGCCGCTTCGCTGGCTCTGCCGGGCTTCATGTTCAGTTCCGACCGGCGCCCGGACGTGCCCGGCCTTGGACCGGCGGCATGGCCGAACGCGGTGCTGGCGCTGCTGGCGCTGTGTTCGGCGATCTGGCTTTTCTCCGAGGTCTGGCTGCTGGTCCGGGGCCGCGTCTCGACCAGCCTTGCCACGCCGCATGACGAGGATGTCTATCATTACGGAAAGGCGCTGACCGGCATCCTTCTGGTCATCGCCTTCGGCTGGCTGCTGCCGATCGTGGGCTTCGCGCTGGCCTGCGCGGGATTTCTGCTGGTCTGGTGCCTGTATGGCGGCCTGCGCCATCCGGCGGTCCTGCTGCTGGTGCCGACCATCGGCACGGTGGCGCTGTTGTGGATGTTCATGGGTCTGGCGCTGATGCCGCTGAGCCGGGGCGCGGGCGTCTTCGACCGGTTCAGCGTCTGGCTGCTGCAACTTCTGGGCATCTACTGAGAGGGCGCGACGATGCAGACGATAGACCTGCTGATGGCCGGCTTTGCCTCGGCCTTCCAGATCACCGCCTTCCTGACGGTGGTCGCGGGCCTGCTGGTCGGCGTGATCGCGGGCGCGCTGCCGGGTATTTCCTTTGTCAACGCGATGGCGATGGCGCTGCCCTTCACCTACGCGATGAATGTGACCCACGCGATGCTGTTTCTGGGCGGGATCTATGTCGGCGGGGTCTTCGGCGGCTCGATCTCGGCCATCATGATCAACGTGCCGGGCACGCCGGCCTCGCTGCCCGCGACCTGGGACGGCTATGCGATGACGAAGAAGGGGCAGGTCAAGCGTGCCCTGACCATCGCTGTCACAGCCTCCGCCGTGGGCGGGCTGGTCAGCGCGCTGCTGCTGACCTTCCTGTCGGCGCCCTTCGCGACATTCGCGATGAAGTTCTCGCAGCCGGAATTCTTCGCCGCCACCGTGCTGGGGCTGGTCAGCGTCATCGCCATCGCCAAGGACAAGCCGGTCATCACCATGATCTCGCTGCTCAGCGGCATGGCCATCGGCACGGTCGGCGTCGATCCGCTTTACGGCCAGGCGCGGTTCAGCTTTGGCATCCCCGAGGTCGAAAGCGGCATCCGCTTCGTCGTGGTGATGATCGGGCTTTTCGCCATCGGCGAGGTGGTCGATCTGGTCGCCACCGACCGCGACCTGCGGCCCAGGAAGGCCGATGGAAAGGTCGCCGGCGCCAGCTTTCGCGACATCTGGAACGTCAAGGGCGCGATCGCGCGCGGCACCGCCCTGGGCTGCATGATCGGCGTCATTCCGGGCGCCGGGGCGACACCCGGCGCGGTCATCGCATACGGGGTCGAGAAACAGGTCAATCCGCGCGGCAAGGAATTCGGCACCGGGATCGAGGCCGGGCTGGCCGCGCCCGAGGCGGCCAAGAACGCCACCACCGGGGCGGCGATGGTGCCGCTGCTGACGCTGGGCATTCCCGGCAGCGCGGCAACCGCGATCATGCTGGCCGCGATGATGCTGCAAGGGGTCAATCCCGGCCCGCTGCTGTTCATCATGGATCCGTCGATGGTCTATACGATCTTCGCCGCCATGATCATCGCCAACGTGCTGATGATCGGCGCGGGCGTGGGCGTGGCGCAGATGTTCTCGACCCTGATGCGGACGCCGCCGGCGATCCTGGCCGGTTTCATCGTCATCCTCAGCCTGATCGGGGCCTACGGGGTGCGCAACAACATCTTCGACGTCTATGTCTGCCTGGTCTTCGGCGTCATCGGCTGGGCGATGAAGCGGGTGGGCTTTCCCTCGGCGCCGCTGGTTCTGGGGGTGATCCTGGGACCGCTTGCGGAACGCTATTTCCTCACCTCGATTGCAAATTCCCGTCAGGATTACACGGTCTTCTTTACACGTCCGATCAGCGCGACGATCCTGTCGCTGGCGCTGATCTTCGTGCTGTGGTCGCTGTGGCCCTCGGTCCGGACGCGGATCGGCCGCCAGCCCGCGCAGGCCAAGCCCAAGGAGCGATGATGAACCAGCCCCGGATCGACACCTCGCCCAGGGTTTCCGACGAAATCCGCAAGACCACCTGCTACATGTGCGCCTGCCGCTGCGGCATCAACGTCCACATGAAGGACGGCCGCGTCGCCTATATCGAGGGCAATCGCGACCATCCCGTGAACAAGGGCGTGCTGTGCGCCAAGGGTTCGGCCGGGATCATGCAGGTCAATGCGCCATCCCGGCTGCGCGCGCCCCTGCGCCGGGTCGGGCCGCGCGGTTCGGGCCGGTTTCAGGAGATTTCCTGGGACGAGGCTCTGGGCCTGGCGAAGGACTGGCTGACGCCCATTCGCAAGAACGATCCGTCGAAACTGGCCTTCTTCACCGGCCGCGACCAGTCGCAAAGCTTCACCAGCTTCTGGGCGCAGGCCTTCGGTACGCCGAATTATGCCGCCCATGGCGGATTCTGTTCGGTCAACATGGCGGCGGCGGGCATCTATACGATGGGCGGCGCGTTCTGGGAATTCGGCCAGCCCGACTGGGACCGGGCGAAGCTGTTCATGCTGTTCGGCGTGGCCGAGGATCACGACAGCAATCCGATCAAGATGGGCATCGGCAAGCTGAAGGCGCGCGGCGCGCGCATCATCGGCGTCAATCCGATCCGGTCGGGCTATAATGCGGTGGCCGACGAATGGCTGGGGATCACGCCGGGCACGGATGGGCTGCTGATCCTGGCGCTGGTCCATTGCCTGATGGCGGCGGGCCGGATCGATCTGGATTATCTGGCGCGCTATACCGACGCGCCGCTGCTGGTCGATGAGCAGACCGGCCTGTTCCTGCGCGATCAGGACGGCAGGGCGCTGGTGATCGACCGCGCCACCGGCGGGCTGGCCGCCTTCGACGGCAGGGGCGTGCGCCCCGACCTGAATGCCGCCCATCCCGGCCATCGCACGGTGTTGCAGCTGATGGCCGAACGCTATCTGCAACCCGAATACGCCCCCGAGGCAGTCGCCGACCGCTGCGGCATCCCCGCCGCCCGCATCCGCGCCGTCGCCGACGAGATCGCGCGCGTGGCCTTTGACGAGGCGATCGTGCTGGACCGTCCCTGGACCGATTTCCGGGGCGAGCGGCACGACACCATGACCGGACGCCCGGTGGCCTTCCACGCCATGCGCGGCATCTCGGCCCATTCCAACGGCTTCCAGACCTGCCGCGCGCTGCACATGCTGCAGATCCTGCTGGGTTCCATCGAGGTGCCGGGCGGGTTCCGCTTCAAGCCGCCCTATCCAAAACCCGCGACCGCCCATCCGAAACCGCATTGCAAGGTGACGCCCGACACGCCGCTGGACGGCCCGCATCTGGGCTTTGTCCACGGCCCCGAGGATCTGGCGCTGAAGGAGGACGGCAGCCCGGCCCGGATCGACAAGGCCTTCACCTGGGAAAACCCGATGTCGGCGCATGGGCTGATGCACATGGTGATCTCGAACGCCCATGCCGGCGATCCCTACCGGATCGACACGCTGTTCATGTATATGGCGAACATGTCGTGGAATTCGTCGATGAATACCGGCGGCGTCATGAAGATGCTGACCGATACCGACGAGAACGGCGATTACGTCATCCCGCGCATCATCTATTCCGACGCCTACGCATCCGAGATGGTGGCCTATGCCGACCTGATCCTGCCCGACACGACCTATCTGGAACGCCACGACTGCATCAGCCTGCTGGATCGCCCGATCTGCGAGGCCGGCGCCGCCGCGGATGCGATCCGCTGGCCGGTGGTCGAACCCGACCGCGATGTGCGCGGCTTTCAGACCGTGCTGATCCAGCTGGCGAACCTGATGAAACTGCCCGGCTTCGTGCACGAGGATGGCCGCCCGAAATGGCGCGATTATGCCGATTACATCGTCAACCACGAACGCAAGCCGGGCATCGGTCCGCTGGCGGGCTTTCGCGGCGATGGCCGCGAGGTGGGACGCGGGGCGCCGAACCCCGACCAGTTGAAACGCTATGTCGACAATGGCGGCTTCTTCGTCTCGCATATCCCCGAGGGCGCCGATTTCTACAAGCCGTGGAACATGGATTACCAGGATTGGGCCGTCGGCATGGGCCTTTACGACGCGCCGCAGCCCTACCTCTTCAGCCTCTATGTCGAGCCGCTGCGCAAGTTCCAGCGCGCCGCCGAAGGCCACGGCGAGCGCCAGCCCCCCGACCACCTGCGCGACCGGCTGCGCCGGGTGATGGAGCCGCTGCCGATCTGGTATCCCCCGTTCGAGGACGATCACGCCGATCCCGCCGAATACCCGATCCACGCCCTGACCCAGCGACCGATGGCGATGTATCATTCGTGGGGTGGCCAGAATGCCTGGCTGCGCCAGATCCACGGGCGGAACCCGATGTATCTGCCGCGCGGGGTCTGGGAATCGCACGGCTTCGCCGATGGCGACTGGGCGCGGCTCAGTTCGGTCCATGGCAGCATCACCGTTCCGGTCGCCCTTCATGCCGGGCTGAACGGCAGCACCATCTGGACCTGGAACGCCATCGGCAAACGCAAGGGCGCATGGGCGTTGGACGAGGACGCGCCCGAGGCAACGAAAGGCTTTCTCTTGAACCACCTGATCCATGAATTGCTGCCGCCGAAAGGCGACGGGATGCGCTGGTCCAATTCCGACCCGATCACCGGTCAGGCAGCCTGGTTCGACCTGCGCGTGAAGATCGAGAAGGTGCCGCCGCAGGACGAGGCCGATCCCGGATTCGCGGCCATCGCCTCGCCCGTCGGCCGGGGCCCGCGCAACCTGCGCTGGAAGGTGGGCAGATGACCGCGCTGCCGGAACGGACCGAACGCAAGCTGGGCCTTGTCATCGACCTCGACACCTGCGTCGGCTGCCATGCCTGCGTGATCAGCTGCAAGGGCTGGAACACCGAAAATTACGGCGCGCCGCTGTCGGACATGGATGCCTATGGCGCCGATCCGGTCGGCACCTTCCTGAACCGCGTCCACAGCTACGAGATCGAGCCCGAGGGCGGCGGCTGCGCGCAGATCGTCCATTTCCCCAAATCCTGCCTGCATTGCGAGGACGCGCCCTGCGTCACCGTCTGCCCGACAGGCGCCAGCTACAAGCGCGCCGAGGACGGGATCGTGCTGGTCAACGAGGATGCCTGCATCGGCTGCGGCCTGTGCGCCTGGGCCTGCCCCTATGGCGCGCGGGAAATGGATCAGGCCGCGGGCGTGATGAAGAAATGCACGCTCTGCGTGGACCGCATCTACAACGAGAACCTGGAAGAGGTGGACCGCGTGCCCGCCTGCGTGCGCACCTGCCCGGCCGGAGCGCGCCATTTCGGCGATCTGGGCGATCCGGACAGCGCCGTCAGCCAGCTGGTGGCCGAACGCGGCGGTTTCGACCTGATGCCGGAACAGGGAACCAGACCGGTCAACAAATACCTGCCGCCGCGGCCCAGGGACCGGCTGGATGGCGGGCCGGCCCCGTCGGCGCCGGCCCGGCAACCGCACGATGCGTCAGGCTTCTTCGCCTGGCTCGACCGCGCGCTGGAGAAGATCTGATGCATCCGGCCCCTTCCGTCATCATCTTTACCGTCCTGTCGGGCGCGGGCTTCGGCTATCTGGCCTTTCTGGGTCTTGGATTCGCCACGACAGGCTGGCCGGCCTTCTGGCAATTCGCGCTGGCCTTCGCGATGGCCGCGGGCGGGCTGATCTCGTCCATCTTCCACCTCGGCAATCCGCAGCGCGGCCTGCTGGCGTTCACCCAATGGCGCACAAGCTGGCTGTCGCGCGAAGGCTGGGCGGCGGTCACGACATTGCTGGTGATGGCGCTTTTCGCCATCGCCGCGATCTTCTTCGGCCGGGTGCTGCTGCCGCTGGGCATCATCGGCGCGGCCATGTCGGTCGCGACCGTGTTCGTCACCTCGATGATCTATGCGCAGATGAAGACGGTGCCGCGCTGGAACTCGCCCCTGACACCGGCCTATTTCATCGCCTGCGCGCTGACCGCCGGGGCGCTGCTGTCCGGATCATGGGCGCTGTCGATTCCGCTGCTGGTGGCCCTGGGGCTCTTGCAGGCGGTCTGCTGGCTGACGGGCGACGGCCGCTTCGCCAAACGCGGCCACGACATGAATTCAGCCACCGGGCTGTCGGGCCGGGTGCGCCTGTTCGAATCCCCTCACAGCGGCAGCAATTACCTGCTTCGGGAATTCGGCTTTCAGGTCGCCCGGCGCCACGCTGCCAAGCTGAGGCTGATCGGCATCGGTCTGATCGCGGTCCTGCCCGCGATCGTCCTTCTGTTCGGCAGGCATCCGGCCCTGTTCGGGCTGGCTTTCGCACTGCATCTGGCCGGCGCCTTCGTGTCGCGCTGGCTGTTCTTCGCCGAGGCGCGTCATGTCGTGCAGCTTTATTACGGGCGCCAGGCAGCCTAG
>CERQ01125270.1_pt1 | contig 10600 bp, 11 predicted proteins | sample 530711 | NCBI WGS metagenome assembly CERQ01 (sample SAMEA2620882, study PRJEB7988) | marine metagenome | biome: marine biome (ENVO:00000447); feature: mesopelagic zone (ENVO:00000213); material: "saline water (ENVO:00002010), including plankton (ENVO:xxxxxxxx)" | depth 850 m | reverse complement strand
CGCCGATCACTCGGCGATGGTCACCTTGGCCATGTAATCGGGATTTTCGACCGCGCCATTGGCGTCGGCGTCGCCCTTCTTGATCGAATTCAGCACGTCCCATCCCTCGATCAGCTGACCCACGACCGTATATTCCCCATCCAGAAAGGTCGCGGGCGCAAGGTCGATGAAGAACTGGCTGTTGGCGCTGTCGGGATCCTGCGCGCGGGCCATGCCGACCGTGCCGGCCTGAAACGAGACATCGCTGAACTCGGCCTGAAGGTCGGGCTTGTCCGAGCCACCGGTGCCCGCCATCGCGGTCTCGCCATCGCGCTGGCCATATTCCACGTCGCCGGTCTGGGCCATGAACCCGTCGATGACGCGATGGAAGACGACGCCGTCATAGGCGCCCTCTTTCGTCAGTTCGACCAGGCGGGCGACATGGTTCGGGGCCTTGTCGGCAAACAGGTCCAGGGTGAGCGTACCTTTGGGCGTGCCGTCGGCGGCGGCCACTTCGATCACCATGTTCGGGCCGGGGCCATCCTCGGCTTTCGGAGCCTCCTGGGCGAGGGCCGCACCGGCCATGAGCGCGAGGGCGGGGATCAGGATCAGGCTACGCATCGGCAGCCACCTTGACCGAGATCATCCGGTCGGGACTTGCGGGCGGTTCGCCGCGGGCGATCTTGTCCACGTGCTCCATCCCCTCGATCACGCGGCCATAGACGGTATACTGGCCGTTCAGGAAATGATTGTCGCCGAAATTGATGAAGAACTGGCTGTTGGCGCTGTTCGGATTCTGCGATCGCGCCGCGCCCAGCGTTCCACGGTCATGCGGCAGCTTCGAGAATTCGGCCGGCAGGTCGGGCAGGTCCGACCCACCCGTGCCCGCGCGGCCGGGATTGTAATCCTGTTCCATATTGGCGTGTTCCACGTCGCCGGTCTGAGCCATGAAACCGTCGATCACCCGGTGAAAGGCGACATTGTCGTATTTGCCCGCGCGGGCCAGCTCTTTCATCCGCTCGGCATGTCTGGGCGCCACGTCGGGCAGAAGTTCGACCACGACCGGGCCGTCCTTCAGCGCGATGATGACGGTGTTCTCGGGATCCTTGATCTCGGCCATACGGGCCTCCTTTCCACAGGTTCACCCGTGATCTAGGGCTTTCGCGGCACAAGGGCAACGCGCAAGCCCGTGACGGCGGGATCACGCTGCCGTCAGCCGACCGGCGCAGTTGACGCGCGCTTCGTCCTGCGGGACAAGCCTCGGCGACGGCAGAGATCGAAAGGACGCGCCATGGCAGATTTCCACACCATCGACGACATGGATCTGGAGGGAAAGATCGTGCTGACCCGCGTTGATCTGAACGTGCCGGTCGCAGAGGGCCGCGTCACCGATGCCACCCGGATCGAGAAGATCGTGCCGACCGTCAAGGACATCCAGGCCAGGGGCGGCATTCCGGTCCTGCTGGCCCATTTCGACCGTCCCAAGGGCCGTCGCGTCGAGTCGATGAGCCTGAAACAGATCGTCCCGGCGCTGGAACAGGCGCTTGGCCAAGGCGTCGTCTTCGCCGAGGACTGCATCGGCGGGCCGGCCAAGCGCGCCGTCTCCGCGCTGAATCCCGGCGATGTGGCCTTGCTGGAAAACACCCGTTTTCACGAGGGCGAGGAGACGAACGACCCGACCTTCGCGGCCTCGATGGGCGCGCTTGGCGGGGCCTATATCAACGACGCCTTTTCGGCCTCGCATCGCGCCCATGCCTCGACCGAGGGGCTGGCGCGGCTGCTGCCCGCCGGTGCCGGGCGCCTGATGGAATCCGAGATGAAGGCCCTGGATGCGGCGCTTGGCCATCCCGAACGCCCGGTGATGGCGGTCGTTGGCGGGGCCAAGGTCTCGACCAAGCTGGATCTGCTGTCCAACCTGATCGACAAGGTTGATCACCTGGTCATCGGCGGGGGCATGGCCAATACCTTCCTGGTGGCGAGGGGCGTCGAGGTCGGCAAGTCGCTGGCCGAGCGGGACATGGCCGATACCGCCCGCGAGATCATGGAAAAGGCCGACCAGAAGGGTTGCCGGCTGTATTTGCCGAAAGACATCGTGGTCGCGCAAGAATTCAAGGCCGGCGCGGAATCCGAGGTGCTTCCGGTCGATCAATGTCCGCCCGACGCGATGATCCTCGATGCCGGGCCGCAGACGGTGGCAGCCCTGTCGGACGCGATGGGACTGTGCCGCACGCTGATCTGGAACGGTCCGCTGGGCGCGTTCGAGATCGCGCCTTTCGACGGCGCCACCACTGCCGCCGCGCAAGAGGCTGCGCGCCTGACGCGCGAGGCCGGCCTGATCTCGGTCGCGGGGGGCGGAGACACGGTGGCGGCGCTGAACAAGGCAGGCGTGGCCGGCGATTTCACCTTCATCTCGACGGCAGGCGGGGCCTTTCTGGAATGGATGGAGGGAAAGGATCTGCCGGGCGTCGCCGCGCTGCGCGATTCGACGTCCTGACGCCAGCGAGCCGTCGCAAAAGATCAGGGCCTGCCGCAGAACAGCAGGCCCCGTCCTTTCAAGCCGACGTTGCGGATCATCCGAACAGCTTTTTCAGCCATTTGCCGAAAGGATCGCCCGAGCCGGAACCACCGGCTGACGAGGCTTGGTCGTTGCCGGCATTGGTATCACTGGCTTTGCCGTGGTCTTTCTTGGTATCGACATCATCGGCCTTGTCCTTGGCCTTCTTGTCGCCCTTGCCCTCGGTCACGACGGCATCATTGTCCGAACCGGCCGAATTTCCAGCCGCCTCATTGGCGGTCCGGCTGCCGTAGGAAATGACGCCCGAGTCGCTGTTTCCGCCATTCGCGACACCGCGATATTCGTTCGCGCGCGCCAGCCATTCGCTGAAACCGGTCTTTTCGGGTTGAACCTCGACCTTGTCAGGCACGGATTCGATGGCGGTTTCGCCGGCCGTGGTGATCGGACGCAGGAACAGGCTTAGCTGATTCGACCCGATCTGGGCCGCCGGGGCACCCGAACTGGCCGCGAGCAGCGAAAGCTGATACCGTCCGATAGGGGTTGTCGTAAACATCAGAACTCCTTCACTTGCTGTCTTAGCCCTTCCGGTATCGGGCGACCCAGCCATTTTTGCGAATGAATTCCGGTTAAGATTTTATTAACGAAGGCAAACCGCCTTGCGATCTTCCCTGGCCGGCTGCATTCTGGATGCGTTGCGCCGAAGCGCTTGAACCCGGTGGCGATGGCTTCTATACCCGGACCAGTCGCGGGTGTAGCTCAATGGTAGAGCAGCAGCCTTCCAAGCTGAATACGTGGGTTCGATTCCCATCACCCGCTCCAACGCCTCCAGGACATATCGGATCGGCCGCACGCGAACCTGTCACCGGGCGCCACGGGCCGGTTCCAGCGACATGGCCGGCCCCCCTTCGGGCGGATGCGTTTGACGCGGAAAGGCCAGTGGTCAGCCGCGCAGGGCACCCCCGGTCGCTTTCGTGACCTTGTCGATGATCTTCTGGCAGACTGCCTCGATCTCGGCGTCTGTCAGGGTCTTGTCGCGCGGTTGCAGGCGTGCGGTGATGGCGATGGACTTGCGGCCATCGTCAAGCCCGGTGAACTGGTCGAACACCGTCACGCGGTCGATCAGCGTCTTGTCCGCGCCCTGCGCCGCATTGACCAGCGTCAGCGCCTCGACCTGCGGATCGACGACGAAGGCGAAATCGCGTTCGACCGCCTGCAATTCCGACATTTGCAGCGTGGGACGGGCAGACGATTTCTGCTTCGGGAAGGGAATGTTCGCGATGCTGACGGTAAAGCCGACCGCCGGACCCTTCAGCTGCATCCGGCGCATCACCCTGGGGTGAATCTCGCCGAACGTGGCCAGCATGTTGGGGCCAAGCGCGATATTGCCAGCGCGGCCCGGATGCCACCAGCCGTCCAGCTTGCGATTGATCTGCGCCTTCGCGGGCGCGCCAATGGCCGTCAGCACCGCCTCGGCATCGGCCTTGGCGTCATACAGATCCACCTTGCGATGGCTGCCGAAAGGATCGCGCGGAGCCGTGGCGCCGACCAGCAGGCCCGACAGCCGGATCGCCTGTTCGCCCGGCTCGCCGCCCGCGAAAACGGGACCGATCTCGAAAAGCGCCATATCGGTCAGGCCGCGCGCCTGGTTGCGCGCCGCTGCCGCAAGAAGACCGGGCAGCAGATCGGGACGCAGATGCGTCATCTCGCTGCTGATCGGGTTTTCGACCCGGACCGAATCGCCGCCGCCGCCGAAAAGCAGCGCCGCGTCCTGGTCGATGAAGGAATAGGTGACGCATTCGTTATAGCCAAGCGCCGCCGCCTGTCGACGCGCAGTCCTTTCGCGGACCTGCAGCGGCGTCAGGATCGGCTTTGGAACCCCCGGCTGCGGACGCGGCAACGGCTTGCCCTGCAGTCCGGTCAGGCTGGCGATGCGGGCGATTTCTTCGACCAGATCGGCCTCGCCCAGCACGTCGGGCCGCCACGAGGGGACATGGGCCAGATCGCCCGACAGGCGAAATCCAAGCGCCTCCAACGTCGCCCGCTGCTTGGCTTCCGGAATGTCGAGGCCAACGAGGCTGCTGGTGCGGGCCGGGTCCAGCCGATAGGCGCGGCCGGTATCGGGCAGGGTGCCGGCGGTGACGATTTCCGAGGCTTCGCCGCCGCAGAGATCAATGACCATTTTCGTTGCTAGTTCAAGGCCATGAAGCGTAAAATTCGGGTCGATTCCACGTTCAAAGCGATAGCGTGCATCGGAATTGATCTTCAGCGCCCGGCCGGTGGCGGCGGTGCTGATCGGATCGAAATAGGCCGCCTCGATGAAGACCTCGGTCGTGAATTCTCCGGCGCCGGAAGCGGCCCCGCCCATCACGCCGGCGATGCTTTCCGGGCCGGTCTGGTCACAGATCACGACGGCACCGGCGGGCAGCGCATAGGTCTTGTCGTCCAGGGCAACGATTTTCTCGTCCCCGCGCGCCGCGCGCAGGATCAGATCGCCCCGAACCTTGGCCGCATCGAAGACGTGAAGCGGACGGTTCAGGTCGTAGGTAAGGAAATTGGTGATATCGACCAGGGCGTTGATCGGTCGCAGCCCGATGGCGCGCAGCCGCTTTTGCAGCCAGGCCGGCGAGGGTCCGTTTTTGACGCCGCGCACGACGCGGCCACTGAAGAACGGGGCTTTTGCGGCTGCGTCGTCCGCGATCGTGACCTTGATCGGGCAGGGGAAACTGCCCGTTACCCTGGCCTCGGGCAGCGGTTTCAGCCGACCCAGACCGCGCGCCGAAAGATCGCGGGCGATGCCATGGACCCCAAGCGCGTCGGGCCGGTTCGGAGTGATCTTGACATGGATCACCGGGTCGATCTTCTCGGGCGCATGGGCCGCCAGCCAGTCGGTGAATTTCTCTCCGACCTCTCCCGAGGGCAGTTCGATGATGCCCTCATGTTCGTCCGACAATTCCAGTTCCCGCTCGGACGCCATCATGCCGTGGCTTTCGACGCCGCGGATCTTGCCGACGCCCAGCGTCACGTCGATGCCGGGCACATAATCACCGGGCTTGGCCAGCACCACGGTGATACCCGCGCGGGCATTCGGCGCGCCGCAGACAATCTGTTTCTCGCCCTCGTCAGTCATCACGCGGCAGACCCGCAGCCGGTCGGCGTCGGGGTGCTGCTCGGCCGAAACGACCCTGGCCAGCGTGAAGCGGTCCAGCCGGGCGGCCGGATCGCTGACATCTTCCACCTCGAGGCCCAGATCGGTCAGCGCCTCGGTGATGTCGGTCAGCGAGGCGTCGGTGTCGAGATGCTCCTTGAGCCAGGACAGGGTGAATTTCATGTCGGATCATCCGTTGAGAGGCGCGGGCCGCGCGGGCCGGGTGTTCGGCCCGGTTCCTAGCGCAAGCGACGGGGGATTGGTAGGGGCGCGAAGGGCGCCGTTCGCGCAGCGGCGCGCCCGGCCCAGCGGCAGCGACCGGGGCGGGCTTCGCCCGGCCCGTCCCCCGATCTCAGCGCCGCGCGGCGAAGAAGTCGCGCAACAGGCGTTGCGCGGCCTGGGCGCCGATTCCGTCGTAGATCTGGGGCCGATGATGGCACTGGGGATGATCGAAGACCCGCGCCCCATGCGCCACGCCGCCCATGCGAGGGTCGTCCGCGCCATAGAACAGCGTGGCGATCCGCGCGGCGGCGATGGCGGCGGCGCACATCGGGCAGGGTTCCAGCGTGACCCACAGGACATGGCCCGGCAGACGCTCTGTTCCCGCCTTCGCGCAGGCCGCGCGCAGGGCCAGAATCTCGGCATGGGCGGTCGGATCGGACAATTCGCGCGTCCGGTTGCCTGCGGCGGCGACGACGCGGCCCTGCGGCGACAGGATCACCGCGCCCACCGGCACCTCGCCCCGTCCCGCGGCCGCGCGCGCCTCTGCCAGGGCTTGCGCCATATGCGATGTGAACTTCGCCATGCCCGCTTGTCGCAAGGCCGCGATTGCCGCGCAAGCGGGCAAGACAAGGCTTTCCATGCGGTGCCGGAAAGCCTAGAACGCCCCTTTTGCCACCGCAGCGATGCGCAGGAGAGATCGCCATGACCGACAATCCCGAAAATCCCGGCAAACCGGCGGATGCCGACCGCATCGCCAAGGTGATCGCCCGTGCCGGCCTTGCCAGCCGCCGCGAAGCCGAACGGATGATCCGCGAGGGCCGGGTGACGGTAAACGGGCAAAAGATCGACAGCCCGGCCCTGGATGTCCTGCCCACGGACCTGATCGTGGTCGATGGCCGGAAGCTGGACGAGAAACAGGATACGCGGCTGTGGCTCTACTACAAGCCGGTCGGACTGGTCACGTCGGATTCGGACGAAAAAGGCCGGCAGACCGTGTTCGATGCGCTGCCCCGCGATCTGCCGCGGGTGATGAGCATCGGGCGGCTGGATCTGACCTCCGAAGGGCTTTTGCTGCTGACCAATGACGGCGAATTGAAGCGGCGGCTGGAACTGCCCTCGACCGGCTGGCTGCGCCGCTACCGGGTGCGGGTGAACGGCAATCCCAGCGACCTGACCTTCGCGCCCCTGCGACGGGGCGCGACCATCGATGGCGAGGATTTCGCGCCGATGGAGATTCGGCTGGACAGTCAGCAGGGGGCGAATGCCTGGCTGACCGTCGGCATCCGCGAAGGCCGGAACCGCGAGATCCGTCGCGCGATGACCCATGTCGGCTTGCAGGTGAACCGGTTGATCCGCGTCGGCTATGGCCCGTTCAAGCTGGCGGGACTGGAAAAAAACCAGGTGTCCGAGGTCAGGCGCAAGGTGCTGCGCGATCAACTGGGCGGGTTGCTGACCGGCGAGGTCGAGGAGAAGGACCGCGAGATGCGCCCGCGTGGCGCCGCGGGCGACCGCCCCCTGCGTGGCAGGCCGGATGATCGGTCGGGCGATCGGCCCGAGGGCCGGACGTTTCGCAGCGCCGGCCCGGACCGGCCGCGCCGCGAGGATGGCACGGGACCGCGTGGTCCGCGCGGCAAACCGGAAGGGCGGGGCGGCCATGCGGCTTTCGCCGATCGTGCGGCGCGCGGCCCGGACGACAAATCCGCCGGGGATCGTCCCTCGCGGGGGGGCAGTCCCGGGACCAAGGATGGCCGTCCGCGCGGCCCTCGCACGGAAGGCGATCAGGGTGACCGACCGCGCCGCAGTTTTGCCGGCAAGCCTGGCAAGGGTCGCTTCTCGCAGGATGGCAAACCCTGGGACAGGAAGCCGGCCGACAGGACGCCGAAGAACGCCATGTCCGGGGATGACCGCGCCGGACATGGCACAGGCGAGGAAGGCCGCGACCGTCCGCGCCGCGGCTTTGCGGCGAAGCCGGCCGAAGGGCAGGGCGCGCGGCGGAGCTTTGCGAAATCCGGGCCAAGGCCGCAGGGCGCAAAACCCGGCGCCAAGGGCGGGCGTCCGCTTGGCGGATCAAAGCCGTTCAAGGGCAAGCCGGGCGGCGGCGGCCGGCCATCGGGGAAACCGCGCAAACCGTGAAGGTCCGCCCATCGACCGCAGGCGCAATCTCGGCCGAACCTCGTGCCCGGCGCTGGCGGGCGCCGGGGGAATGCCGACCGGGTGGATCATTTCGTCAGGATCAGCTTTCCCGCGCGCGTGATCCGCAGTTGATAGATTTGATCATCGAGGATGATCAGCGCCTGGTTCCCGCCCCGTGTCAACTGCGTCGCATCATGCTGCGGCAGACGGGACAGGGGGTGCGGGCTGGCCGGGGTGAAATCGGCGGGACGAATGGCGGTCATCTTGGCCTCCTGGATCTGGGTGATGCTTCCCTAAGATCCTGACAAAATGTCTCTGGTATGTCAAAGTAAAAGAGTCGGAATTATCCTTCTGCGCGATAAAGTGCCCCGCGTCAGCTTTTGCCCAGGCAGCCGATCAGGTTGTCGGCCATGCCTTTCAGGATGTCCGAGTAAAGATCGGGGCCTTGCGGCATCGTCCGGCCCAGCAGGTCAAACTCTCCGGCGATCCGGGCATTGGTGCCATCGATCACTGTCCCGATCCGACGCGGATCCTGTCCATATTCGGAGAAGGCGCAGATCGCGTTGGTTGCGGCGATCTGGTTGCGGATATCTCGCAACCGCGCGGCCGAAGGGTCGCTGGCATCGCCCAGCGTCACGGCAAGCGCCGGACTCAGGCCGTAGTGACGGGTGAAATAGCCATAGGCATCATGAAAGACGACAAAGGCCTTGCCCGAAAGGGGGGCCAGTTCCGCCGCAATCTGCCGATCCAGTGCGGCAATCCTCTGCTGCGCGCTTCGGGCATTGCTTCGATAGCGCGACGCATTGCCTGCGTCGTGGCTGGCCAGGGCCTCGGCGATCGCAGCCAGCCACAGACCGGCATTGTCGGGATCCAGCCATAGATGCGGATCGGTCTTGCCATCGTTGCCGTCGTTGCCGTAGCCACGGGTCTGGACACCCGGCAGCGCGGCAAGCTCTAGATTGCGGCTCTCCGCGCTCAACGATTCGGCGGCGCGATCCAGCCAGGGCGTCAGAACCGGTCCGACCCAGATCAAGAGGTCGGCTTGCTGCAAGGCGCGTGCATCCGAGGGTCGCAACTGATAGCTGTGCGGATCGGATCCGGCTGGGAGCAGAACCGGAATTTCTGCCAGATCGCCCGCGACCTGCCGGACAAGCGAGGCTGTCACAGGCGTATCGGCGACGATTCTTGTCGGTGCAGCCAAGGCAGGGCTGGCAAAGCCGATCAGGATCGCAATGAGAATTGAAAAGCGCATAGGTGACACCGTCGAACGAGTTGCGGGCCCTCCTCATGCAATGTTACAAGGTAACAAGTCAAATAAATTTGTGATAAGATAACATGAGCAATCAGGTTCCGGCGACCGCCTTTGTGCCACATGACCACCAGGCCTGCGCCGCCCGCGCGCTGGACGCGGCCGAGGCGCGTGTCGCCGCCGGGGGCGGGCGGCTGACTCCGGTCCGGCGGCGCACGCTGGAGATCCTGCTGGAATCGCACCGCGCGATGGGCGCCTATGACATCTTGCAGCGGCTGGCCGGTGCCGGGTTCGGGCACCAGCCGCCCGTGGCCTATCGCGCGCTGGAATTCCTGGTCCGGCACGGCCTGGCCCACCGCCTGCAACGGCTGAACGCCTTCGCGGCTTGCCTGCATCCCGGTCATGATCATCCTGCTGCCTTTTTCATCTGCCGCCAATGCGACAGGCTGGCCGAGTTTCCGGCCACGCAGGTCCGCGATGCCCTGGCCGATCTGGCCGGCAAGACCGGCTTTGCCATCGAGCGCGCGACGATCGAGGCCGTGGGACTTTGCCCGGCCTGCGCAACCGACAGGATCGCCCTATGAGCGCGTTGATCGAGGCGCGCGACCTGACCATCTGGCGCCCCGGCACGAAAGAGCCGGTCCTGTCGCATGTCGATTTCCGCATCGATCCGGGCGAGGTCGTGACGGTGGTCGGGCCGAACGGATCGGGCAAATCGACGCTGGTGCGGGCATTGCTGGGGCATATGCCACTGGCGGGTGGGCAGGTGGTTCGGCAGGCCGGATTGCGGATCGGCTATGTCCCGCAGCGGGTGCAGCTCGACACCGCGATGCCGATGAATGTCCGTCGCTTCCTGTCGCTGCCCCGGCGTATCGATGCGGCCGCTGCCTCGGCCATCCTGGCGCGGACCGGGGTCGAGGGGCTGGAGCGCCGCCCGCTGAGCCAGCTTTCGGGCGGGCAATTCCAGCGTGTCCTGCTGGCCCGCGCGCTGCTGCACGATCCGCATCTGCTGGTTCTCGACGAGCCAACGCAGGGGCTGGACCAGCCTGGCCTTGTGGCCTTCTACAAGCTGATCGACGAGGTGCGGCGTCAGACCGGCGCGGCGGTGCTGCTGGTCAGTCATGATCTTCTGGTCGTGATGCGGTCGTCGGACCGGGTCATTTGCCTGAACGGCCATGTCTGCTGCGAGGGCTCGCCCCGGCAGGTCAGCAGCGCGCCGGAATATCGCGCCCTGTTCGGGGGCGGCGCGGAAGGCATGCTGGCGCTGTATCGCCATGATCACGATCACGACCATGATCATGCCGTGGATCAGGCGCATCACCACCCGCGCGGCGCCAGCCCGGATGCTTGACGATTT
>CERQ01052483.1_pt1 | contig 10612 bp, 7 predicted proteins | sample 530711 | NCBI WGS metagenome assembly CERQ01 (sample SAMEA2620882, study PRJEB7988) | marine metagenome | biome: marine biome (ENVO:00000447); feature: mesopelagic zone (ENVO:00000213); material: "saline water (ENVO:00002010), including plankton (ENVO:xxxxxxxx)" | depth 850 m | reverse complement strand
CTAAGTACTGCATTGTCCACCACTAGGGTTTCATCAAAGGTATAGTTGGTGATGAGGGCAGTGTAGTAGTCTTCAGGTACATCGTCCTCTGAATTGGTGAGGGTTAGCGCAATGGCAGGCCATTCCTCGTTGTTCTGGCGACATACCTCAACGTCAACGAAATCGTCTAAATCACGGTCTTCGTAAATAGTTCTCGCGGTAGTGGTTGAGTAAACTACATTAGCAGCAGGCGAGGCCACAGGCACACTACTGATGTCTAAGGTGACAGTGTCACAATCGCAAGTACCGTCATCAACATAGTCTTGTGAAACAATTCTACGGTCGACAAGTTTATCCGCGGTAACATCAACGTAGGTGTGTATGCGTGGGTAAGGCTGCCCATTCCAGTAGCCAACATTTAGCATGGTGTACGTGGCTACATCTTCATAATCAATAGCAATATCACCGTTTGCATCGGCTTCATACACAGCCACAGCAGAGCCATCGCTGCCATGGCGAATCACCATTGCATCGGTTTGTGGCGTTATGTATCCACAGCTAGACATGTAGGTAGCATTGACAACATATTCGTAAGAAGGGTTGGTTGGATTGTCACCAGAATTTCCCGGAGGTGGCACATTCGTCTCGCCGTCGCTACCACCGCCGCAGCCTGCCAGTGCGGCAAGTATGCCAGCGGCTAAAAACGTATTTTTATACTTCATTCTCATTCCCTAGAAAGCATACGAAGTGCCCTTTCATGACAGGTCTTTGTGCGTGCGTCCTGCTACTAATAAAGCGACTCTAAAAATGCCTAAGATAACTGTTTTGGTTCGTTAATTATTCAAAAGAGAAAAGATACTAGCAGGGTTTAATGGGCAAAAGTAGAAAATATTTACGTAATCTTTACAGTTGGCTGGGGGGAAGAAGTGAACAAGTAAAAACGCCAACAGAAGCGAGTAATACGCTGCGGTTGGCGTTGTTTATTAGGGGGTAACTCAATTCAAACGGGTATGCTTTACTTAAATAAAAGCAAATGCATCACCGAAAAGATTTTCTAACTTAAGGCCGCGGGCGGTTAAGTCGTCGCGAATGGTTTTCGCCATCTCAAAGCGGCCTGCCACATACACTTGAATATTGGCGAAGTCGGCATGGTCAGCCATGACGGCGTGATGCACCCAGCCTGTGCGGCCTTTCCAGTTATCTTCGGCAAACTCTACCACGGGCACAAACGTAAAGTGTGAATGTGTGCTGGCTAATGCTTCTAATGCATCACTCAGGTAAAGATCGCTAGCATGCTTTCCTCCCCAGTACAGGGTAATCGGCGTGGTATCGTTACTGTGTAAGTGCTGCTGCAAAATAGAGTAGGTATAAGAGAACCCTGTGCCACCGGCAATTAATACCATAGGCAACCCATTTGACTGTAAAAAGGCGTCGCCATTATTCACGCTAATGGTAATTTCACCTTCAGCTTCCATACGTGCGAGCACTTCGCCTGCATAAGCATTACCTGCTTCAGCACCAATGTGTAATTCGATACGCGCATTGTCGTAGGCTGCATTAGCAATGGAAAACGGGCGCATATCTTTTTCACCCATCACCACCATAGCATATTGGCCAGCTTGAAAATCTAAAGGAGCGGGTGGTGTAAGCACCACTTTTTTTACGACGTCGGTTAAAGGCGTAATGCTTGCAACCTGACATTTAATGTGTGACATGTATTCTCTTCTTACCTTTGCTGTTAACGTTTAACCGAGGAAGCGTTCATAATACCAAGTTCGTCCCAGATATCATCTACACGTTTTTTCACCGCTTCGTCCATAACGATGGGTTCACCCCACTCACGGTCCGTTTCGCCGGGCATTTTATTGGTTGCGTCCATGCCCATTTTCGAGCCTAGCCCAGATACAGGAGACGCAAAGTCGAGGTAATCAATAGGTGTATTTTCTATCATTACCGTATCACGAGCGGGGTCCATTCGTGTAGTGATGGCCCAAATAACGTCGTTCCAATCCCGCGCGTTGACATCGTCGTCGCACACAATAACAAATTTGGTGTACATAAACTGCCGTAAAAACGACCACACGCCCATCATTACCCGCTTAGCATGACCAGGGTATTGCTTTTTCATCGTCACCACTGCCATGCGATACGAGCAACCCTCTGGGGGTAAATAGAAGTCGACAATTTCAGGAAACTGCTTTTGTAAAATTGGAACAAACACTTCATTAAGCGCCACGCCAAGAATGGCTGGCTCATCGGGCGGACGGCCTGTGTAGGTAGAATGATAAATTGGATCTTTACGGTGGGTGATATGCGTTACCGTAAAAACAGGGAAATCATCCACTTCATTATAGTAACCGGTATGGTCACCGTAAGGTCCCTCTGGAGCGGTTTCATCTTGTGCAATATAGCCTTCAAGAACAATTTCGGCGCTAGCCGGTACTTGCAAATCGTTGCTGATAGACTTAACAACTTCTGTTTTGTCACCTCGAAGTAATCCTGCAAATGCATATTCCGAGAGGGTATCTGGCACTGGCGTTACAGCACCTAATATCGTGGCAGGGTCGGCGCCAAGGGCAACTGACACCGGATAGGGTTCGCCAGGGTGAGTCTGACACCATTCACGAAAATCCAGTGCGCCGCCTCGATGCGATAGCCAGCGCATAATCAGTTTGTTTTTACTAATAACTTGTTGGCGATAAATCCCCAAGTTCTGACGTTTTTTGTGGGGCCCTCGTGTGACGGTGAGACCCCAAGTAACCAAAGGCGCTACATCGCCCGGCCAACAGCGTTGAACGGGTATTTGGGTTAAATCAACCTCTTCGCCACTTATCACTACCTCTTGGCAAGGGGCTTTTTTTACCGTTTTTGCTGGCATGTTTAATACTTGTTTAAACACCGGTAATTTTTGCCAAAGGTCTTTTAATCCTTTTGGCGGCTCTGGTTCTTTTAAGTACGCCAAAAGCTTACCCACTTCCCGCAGCGCCTCCACCGAGTTCTGACCCATGCCCATGGCCACCCGCTCAGGTGTGCCAAATAAATTGGCGAGCACTGGCATGGTATGGTTTTTAGGGTTTTCAAACAGTAACGCCGGGCCGCCAGCACGAAGGGTTCTATCGGCGATTTCCGTCATTTCCAAGTCGGTATCAATCTCTTTGGAAATGCGAACAAGTTCACCTTTGGCTTCCAACTGGTGAATAAAGTCACGTAAATCTTTGTACTTCATTTGAACAGGGGGTATCCGCAGACTAAAGTTAGAGGCAAGAATATACTATTTCGCCGTAAAGTCCGACCTGTAAGCACAATAAACGCTGACGGTTAATGCTTTTTAATGTAAGGCACGACGTAAAGGTACACAAAATGATCTGGACAGTCTGGGCAATTGATAGTCATATAGCCCTTCATGGACACAAGGATGTAGGCAATATTTTTGCTCTCATCCCGCAAATGCGAAAAATAAAATAATAACCTTTTTGCCTGAGGTAGAACTATGAACACGTTTAATCAAGATATGGTGGATGAACTAAACCTCATTCTTAAATTTCCCACTAACAGTTTATTGCAAGGGTTGAAAATACACCACGATGCAAGCCAATCCATGGTAAACGCAGCAAGTCGCTTATACGCTAAGGGTATGATTACTCAGCCAGACGGGGGATATTTAACCGACTTAGGTATAGATGTGGCCGATCATGCCCGGCACATTCAAGGTGCTTTATGTACCTCAAAGGGCGGTCACTAGTATAAATGCAGCGTTAAGAATTATCTTACGCTGCCGATAACTCGATTGTATGTTCAACCAACAGTTACAAACTTATGAAGCCATTTACACTATCAACATTGTTTGGGGTATTTTGCCTGGTGGTACACGCGCCCGCGCTGGCCAGAGAAGGTGAAACCTTAGAAGAAGTGCTTGCCGTGCAGCTGTATAGCCAAGATGCATTAATCAAAATGATTAATGAGAACACGCACCTAGATAAAGTAGTGGCAGACCGCTGTCAGCTCGTTCAAGACATAGAAGCCAGAGCCGATGTGTTAAAAGTGCCTGCGTATCAGTTTCTTTGGGGCGATATGTTGGCTTGGGGTGTGTGTGTCGATGCCGCGCCAGCCAGGGGCATTAGTTACATGGAAGATGCTGCCAATCAGGGCTTACCTGCTGCACTAGAACAACTAGGCCGCTACTACGCGAAAGGCACCTTGGTACAGCAAGATAAAAGCAGAGCCGTGGTGTATTTAAGAGAAGCCGCAGCGCTGAAAAATTTATCCGCGCAAATGCGATTAGTGGAATTGTTTTTAGAGGGCTACGGCAGCCCATACGATTATCAAGATGCTTATCATTGGCTACACCACTCGGTAACCGATGATAAAACGCAACATCAAAAAATAGCCACCTATTTAGCCCGTCTTGAAAAGCTTATGCACCCCAAAGCGGTGCGTGAAGCCAAACGTCCAACAGACAGTTAAACCTAACCTTATTCATCACCCCTGGTTTTCTCTTCGGTACCGCATCACTCAATGAGTGGGTGATGCCCGTGCGTCACAAAACTGCCTTAAAATTGTCACCCACAGGTCATTAATTGGTCGCAATTCGCCTCTAGATTCATTGCCTTCACAAAAATAAATTCGCATTCGCGAAAAACTAAAAACAACACACACAAATAAGGGACGACACATGTACCGCAAAACGCTATTGGCTAGCGCTGTTTTAAGCGCGCTCGCCACGCCTTCCTATGCGCAAGAAGTGCAAGATGAACAAGAATACATTGAAGAAATTACGGTAACTGCACAGATGCGAGAGCAATCCGTAATGGATGTGCCTGTCACCATGGACGTTATTTCTAGTGAGTTTCTAGAGCGTACAAACATCATGGAACTTGATGAGTTGTCGCGGGTGTTGCCTAATGTGCAAATACAAGAACAGGCGGTGAGTTTACCTTCGTTTAACATACGTGGCGTTACCGACGACACCTCATCCGTATCCAGTACACCTCGCATTTCTGTCTATCAAGATGGCTTTGATATCAGCAAAAAAACAGTATCGAGTGTGTCGCTTTACGACATTGCACGAGTAGAAGTATTAAAAGGGCCGCAACCTACATTGTTTGGTGTAGCGGCAGCAAATGGTGCCATTAGTATCCACTCACAACTTCCTACCGATGAAAAGGAAATGAAAGTACAGCTTGGCTACGATACGCAATCGGGTAAAGAAGCTGAGTTTATGTTCAACAGCCCAATTAACGATAATCACAGTTTCCGTATTGCGGGTTTGTATCGTGAAATGGATGGTATTGTTGAAAATAACGCATGTAGTGACGACAGTTACTATGGTAACGCGAACATGACTGACCATCTTGGCAACAGTGTTTCTTGTAACAGTGAAGATTTGCAAGGTGTGTCGGTTCAAGCGGTTCGAGGTACGTGGAAAGCCACTTACGAGCAACTTGAAGTGATTGCTCGTGCTTCTATGGAATACAACGACCAACCGGGCATTGCATTTAAGTCTGGTTCTATCGCGCCAAATGGCGGTGATACCAGCCCCTATACTGCGGCTGAATTTAGCATGGGTAGTGAACTGGGTATCGAGCGTACACTTCAAGCATACGATCTCACAGTTAACTACGACATCAATAACATGCTTACGCTACACGCCGACGCCTATTATAAAGACGTTGAAGTTAGCGAAGGGTTCGATGCGGATGGTTCAGCGTTACGCATTCAGGATGCATATTTTGATAACGATGCCACGTTGAACGGCGGCTCGGTGCGTTTGGTTTATGACTCTGGGGACAAGCTTGTTGGATTCATTGGTGCATCTACGTCTCATGATGATTCTATATTGCCTTACTATGTTATGGTCGACCCTTTTGTTCGCGGCACGTTTGACGCGGTCAAAGCGCAGCTTGAAGCCACTTTTGATATTCCGCTTGACCAAAATATTGCCACTGATGCTTCACTCGAAGAAATTGAAGCGCTGCGTGCTATCTTAGTGGGTTCATTGTTTAATACTGACGGTACGCCCATCTCTAACGATGCTTTTCCCGATACCATTATTCAGGGGCCGTATATCTTTGAGGCCGAGTTAGACATTAACTCTTACGTGGCTGAAGTTTCTTACTTTGTTACCGATAACATCAACGTAACAGCAGGTATTCGGTACATTGATGAAACACGTTACACCAAAAACACCTACACCTTAGATGCGGGTACCTTTGTATTTGAAGGGGAAGGTGACTTTGACGACACTCTTCCGCGTTTAGCCGTCAGTTATGATATGAACAATAACTGGAATTTTTACGCAAACTACGCAAAAGGCCGTCGTTCACCCGTAGTGAATGCCGACGCTTCTGGTGTAACCGTCACAAAAGCGGAAATTGTAGACAGCTACGACGTAGGCGTGAAATACCAAAGTGCTAACTTTACCTTTACCGGTGCCGTGTTTACCTATCAGTATAGCGATTACCAACAGTCGTACACTGATGCAGAAACCCTACAATCTATTACCGTTACTGTAGGTGATTCAACCATGTCGGGTATTGAAGGTATGGCCACTTACCAATATAGCGACACGCTTTCTTTTACCACAAGCCTGGGCTTTTTGGATGCAGAGTTTGCTGATGAAACCGCTGAGGGCACGCCATTCGAATATGGCGGTAACAAGTTTCGCCTAGCACCAGAAGTTAGCGGCGCGATAAACATCAATAAATTGGTCGAAATGGACAACTGGTTATTGGACTTTAACTGGCTAACTAGCTTCCAGTCGAAAGTGTATTTTGAAAGCAGCAACTACCCTGGCCTTTGGCAAGATACCTATTCGTTGACCGATGTCTCGATGAAAGTGTCTAAAGATAACAGCCCGTTCGCCTTTGAACTCTACGTAGACAATTTACTCGACAAAGAGTACCTCATTGATGCGGGTAATACCGGTGGTGGATTAGGTATTCCTACCTTTGTAAGAGGCATGCCTCGAATTGCGGGTGTTCGCTTGTATTACGATTTTTAAGCCACGAGCTTAAGTGATTAAAAAATCCCGCTTTATGCGGGATTTTTTATGTGCAGCATATGCCTGAATAGGCGAGCTCAAGTTTTTCACTGTTGGCTAGGCTGATATTTTTGTGGAGTAGGTAGAAGCAACTTTACCGGCTTTATCACGCACCGTATCTACAAAGTGCCAGGTAGCAACGGCGTGATCGTGAGTAAAGTTCACCGTCATAAATCCGCGCTGGTGGAGGTTGCAGTAGTTCAAGTCGGTGATTAATACAGGTAGGTCGCTGGCGAGGGTTTTCGCGGTATCGTCGTCAAATTTCAAGTAATTTTCCATACCCGGCGAGCTTACGCTAGATGTGCCTAGCTCTGTGGCGACGGCCGTGCCGTCATTAAGCGTTAACGTGTTGTGCCACGCATTGTGGGTATCACCGGCCAATGAAATCACCGGCTTATCGAGTTGTCGAATAAAGCTAAGTAATCGCTCACGCTCAACGGGGTAGCCATCCCATGCATCCAAGTTGTAAGGCATCAGCATACTCAGCATGTGAGTTTCCTCTGCAGAAATATCCTCACCGGCTTGTTGACGACGTTTAGCATTGGCTAAGGTGTGAACATGAGCAGGTACCTGTTCACGGGGAACACCATTAAAAATAGACGCAGGAAAATGCATGCGGCCTATTAATAACTGTTGCCCTAACACTTGCCACTTGGCTTCACTTTTGGTCATATTATTGGTAAGCCATTCACGCTGTGCAGTGCCCAACAGCCCTCTTGAAGGGTTGCTCATGGCGGCGACAAAACCTTGTTGATCGAAGGCGTTCGTTTGTGGGTCGCGAAAATCGCTGTAAACCAGTTGTTTGTCCCGCGCAAGCACACGGGTATCTAGCATATACAAATCCACTAACTTACCAAACGTAAATTGGCGATAAATCTCTAGACGGCTATCGCCAAAGGGGGGGCGAATAGGCAGCCATTCATAATAAGCTTGAACTGCCGCTGCCCGGCGCGCATAAAAGTCACCTTCATCAAGCTGATGATTTTGTGCGCCATCTTTATAGGTGTCGTTGGAAATTTCGTGGTCATCCCATACCACAATGAACGGCTTGCGTTGGTGAAGCGAACGCAAGCCTTCGTCGGTGCGATATAGCGCGTAGCGTTTGCGATAATCAGTTAATGTAAAGAGCTCTGTGTCATTGTCTGCAACAAAGGTACGCCCCATTTCTTCAGCGTGCTGAGTTCCGTAACCCTTGCCATCGTATTCATAGATGTAATCACCCAAATGCAACACATAATCAATGCTGTCTTGCTTGGCGGCTTCGGCATAAGGAGTAAAAAAGCCAGCAGGGTAGTTAGAACAGGAGAACACCCCAAAAGTAACATCGTTAACTGCGTCACCGGGCAGTGTTTTAGTTTCACCTACGGCACTGACAGAAGACGCACTGCGGAAACGGTAAAAATAGCGGGTACCTGGTTTTAGCCCAGTAACGTCAACCTTAACCGTAAAGTCTCGCGTCGCGTTTGATGACACTTCACCGCTGGCAACTAAAGTATTAAAGCTTTCTGACTCAGCCACTTCCCATATAATTTGCGCTTGATTAGTGTCATCTGAGGGCACGGCTCTCGTCCACAATATAACCGCTGTTTGCAATGGATCGCCGCTGGCAACGCCATGAGTAAATTTTGCAGCAACCTGCGGCTTAGCGGTAGATACACAACCCGCCAAGCCGGTAGATACCGTCAGCCCTACGCCCGCGAGAGACGATAATTTTATAAACGATCTTCTGTCCATAATGCCTGCTTATTTATTGATTTTTCGTTAATGGTTATTGTCAGTGGCGAAACACCGCGACATAAAATAAGAACGCTAATGTTATACAGGGTGTGTGACACTGGCGTGGCATTTCAAGGTTTAATCCCCTTGTAATTACAACGCAATGTTTTGCTGTAAATACTGTTATACTGTGTATCAATTGACCACATGAACCAAATTACGTGAATGTGTCTAAGAAAATCAAGCAAATGAAATACACGCATTCGCGAAACGAAACAACAAAAGGTAATTTATAAATACATGAGTGATGATCCGCATTATCAGCGCGAGAAAGAGAAGTACGAAAACCCGGTAGCAAGCCGAGAATATCTAATGAGCGTATTAAAAGAACACGACAAGCCATTGTCGTTTCTGGATATCTGCGCTTTGGTAAACGCCTACGAAGAAGAAGCCAGAATTGGCATCCAGCGCCGTTTGCGCGCAATGGAACGTGAAGGCCAGATTCAATTTACCAAACAGAAAAAGTACATACTCCAAAACCGTGATGAAATATTTAAAGGCCGCATTATTGGCCACAGAGACGGTTTTGGATTCTTGCGCCCTGAAGATAAAAGTGGAGACCTGTTCATTAGCGCAGGTCAAATGAACCTATTCTTACATGATGACATCGTGGAGGCGCGGGTAAGCGGCACCGACAGACGCGGGCGAAAAGAAGCCTTTGTTACCCAAGTTATCGAGCCTCGTAGCGAACCCATTGTTGGGCGTTACTTTGTAGAGCAAGGCTTTGGCATGGTAGTGCCCGACGATAGCCGTTTACAACACGAAATTGTCATTCCACCAGAGCACACCAACGGTGCCCGAATGGGGCAAGTGGTGGTTGTAGAATTGACCCAGCGTCCACGTCGGAAAATGAGCCCCGTTGGTAAAATAGTGGAAGTGCTTGGTGAACATATGGCGCCAGGTATGGAAATTGAAATGGCGCTGCGTACGTTCGACATTCCACACCAATGGCCGAAAGGGGTCACTAAGCAAGTAAGTAACCTGACAGAGTCGGTGCCTGATGAAGCCAAAGAAGGCCGTATCGATTTACGTCAACTCCCCCTTGTTACCATCGACGGTGAAGATGCCAGAGACTTTGATGATGCAGTATATTGCGAACCGTTAGACAACGGCGGGTGGCAATTGTGGGTGGCCATTGCCGATGTTAGCCACTATGTACGCACAGGCACGGCGTTAGATGATGAAGCGCAGCAGCGTGGTAACTCGGTGTACTTCCCTGATCAAGTTATTCCCATGCTGCCGGAAGTATTATCCAACGGCTTATGCTCGCTAAATCCAGAGGTAGACCGTCTGTGCATGGTGTGTGAAATGACCATTTCTGCTCAAGGGCAGCTGGAGGAATACCAATTTTACGAAGCGGTCATGAATTCCCATGCACGTCTTACCTACAATAAAGTATGGAATATTCTGCAAGGCGATAAAGATCTTCATCAGCGCTACGAAGCCCATGTGCCGCATTTACGCCATTTACACGATTTGTATCGGGCGCTTAAAAAGTCACGTCAACAGCGCGGTGCCATCGAATTTGAAACACAAGAAGTGAAATTTGTGTTTAACGCACAGCGCAAAATAGAAAATATTGTGCCCCTCGTGCGTAACGATGCACATAAGCTCATTGAAGAGTGCATGATTATGGCAAACGTCAGTGCGGCGTTAATGCTAGAAAAGCATGAAGCGCCCGCACTGTACCGTGTACATGATAAACCCGATGCAGACCGGTTAACCTCATTCACCAGCTACTTGGGTGAAATAGGGATACCCCATCGCATTACTGACGATGCAGAGCCCTCAGCCTTTACCGATGTGGTGCTGAAAACC
>CERQ01094969.1_pt1 | contig 10640 bp, 14 predicted proteins | sample 530711 | NCBI WGS metagenome assembly CERQ01 (sample SAMEA2620882, study PRJEB7988) | marine metagenome | biome: marine biome (ENVO:00000447); feature: mesopelagic zone (ENVO:00000213); material: "saline water (ENVO:00002010), including plankton (ENVO:xxxxxxxx)" | depth 850 m | reverse complement strand
GGCGGTCCTATAACTGGCGCGTCTATGAATCCTGCTAGATCATTTGGTCCTGCAATAATTTCATATTATTCTGGCATAGAGAATTCATTACAAAGCCACCATTTATACTGGATAGGTCCGATTCTGGGTGGATTAATTGCCGCATATGTAGAAAAAATACTAAATAATAACAAGTAAAATATTCTATAATAATTATAAATCAAATTGTCTTAAATCAATTATTTTAAATAATAGGAAAAATATCAATACGAAGAATCTAGATGGCAAGAAATTCGGGTTACAGAAGAAAGACACGATCGCTCCTTTCAAAAAAGAAACCATATCCAAAAGGACTAAGTTACTTACTTAGGGATTATAAATCTGATGATAAAGTAATTATTATTATTGATCCTACTCAGGTTAAAGGTATGCCGCATAGAAGATTTCACGGGTTGGTTGGTACTGTGAAACAAGCAAACAAGCGTTCACTAGAGATTGCAGTTCCAGTTGGGAAAAAACTTAAAACTGTTATAGCTAGATTTGAACATATAAAGCCACAAAATTAGGTGTTTGATATAAAAACAAAGAAATCCACTATTGTTAGTTTATCTGAGGTAAAAGATATACTCTCCAAACTTGATATTACAAACGCAGATCAAATTCAAAAAAGAACTTATGATTATGTAATTAAGTTTTCTAATCCTGATAAAAAAAAATTCAAGAAAGCATCTGAAAAAATTGTTGCTTTCGGATATTTGAATATAGAGGAATCATATCAGATTTTGAATATTAATCCAAAAACCCTTCCCGAATTACGCGTATTTACTAGTGGTTGGAAAAAATTAATTCCAACTGAAGTCATGGAACAAATACTTTCTATTGTTGAAAAAGTCTACGAATAATTCTCCTTTTTCTTTGTTTAATAAAGTTTAATACTAAAGTTTGCATATATATAGTGCTGACTCTAATTGTCCTATTCATTTTTATTTACATTTAATATTTATCGCGCCGAATATATTTCTAATTTTTAACTCTTTTATTTTGACTTGGTGGTTATATGAGTAGTATTCCTCAAAAAAGATATGAAGAATTTGCATTTATTCTCGATTTTCGAATAAATAGTAGATCTTCACTTATTAAAGGACGAGATGGAACAATAATTCAAGGTATTGGACTCGATCATTTAACTTTGTTAGAAATTCTTGGTTCTCCTGACGAATCATTTACAATTCGTGAAAAAATAGGAATTGGAAAAGATGGTAGATCTAAAGTTGTTAGTGTACTTGGAAAATTATTATATTCAAATCTCACTTCTGATTCAATTCATTCATTACCTGAAATCTTAGAAATTATAGTTAGTACTAATGAACCTTTTTATGTGAATTACTTCAATGACAGCCAGGCTCTAACTCCAAGATTACATTTTCTTGAAGTAATTCCAGGTATTGGAAAGACATTATTAAGTCAAATATTAAAAGAACGAGACATTAATAGATTTTCTAGTTTTTTAGATCTACAAGAACGAATTCATATTCGTGATCCTTCAAAACTTATTGCTAGAAGATTATTTGATGAACTTTCTGGTAGTACAAAATTAAACGTCTTTATTAGAAAGTAATTTATACAGACATAAATTGACAAATCGACAAAATTTTGGTCAGAACTTTCTAATTGATCAAAATATAATTGAAAAGATGATTAATTTAGCTGATATTACTGAAAATGATATTGTATATGAACTTGGTACAGGCAAAGCGGTTCTTACCGGGTTATTATGTGAAAAGAGCAAATATGTTGTTTCTTCTGAGATTGATAAAAATCTGTATGAATTAGCAAAACTTAAACTATCTAAAAATCAAAATCTTGATCTTAAACATATTGACGGCCTAAAATATACTGAAAATTTTAATATATTTATTTCAAGTTTGCCGTTTTCTGAATCTGAAAGATTTATTCGATGGTTAGCTGAACGTGATTTTAGAAGAGCTGTTGTAATACTTCAAAAAGAATTTGTTGATAAATTAACATCGAAATCTAATACTCCATATTACCGTGCTATTAGTGTTATATCGCAATATTGTTTTAATATTGAAGAAATCGAAATTTTATCCCCTAACTGCTTTATTCCAAAACCTAAGGTATATTCTAAAATTGTCGTTTTTACACCAAAAAATCAACTCAATTCTCTGGAGATGCAGTCAATCAAAAAACTCTTTTCATATCGAAGAAAAAAACTTGGTACTGCAATTAAGATGATGACCTCTAATCAATTTTATTCCCAAAATTCATCTAAATATAATATTGATCTTTCCCATCGCCTTGATGATTTAAGTCCTGAAGATATAGTATTAATAATTAAAAAATTCATTATAAATCAGGATTGATATATATTGAATATCTATGAACCTTCTCATGATACATATTTACTTATTGACACATTGAAAAATTTTCATGATCTTATAGCATTGGAAATTGGTGTTGGTAATGGTTTGATAACACAAGAGCTTGCAATGGTCAATGATTTTGTCGTTGGTATTGATATTGATCCCAAAGCAATTGATTTTACTAATCAACGAATTAAAAAAATGCATTTAACAAATCGAGTTGATTTATTATTGGGGGATGGTATTTCTATGTTCAACAATCAATTTTTTGATCTAGTAGTTTTTAACCCGCCATATCTGCCTCATGATCAATATACTGATATATCTACTGATGGAGGAATATATGGCATTGAAAAAACACTTTCTTGGTTGAATTCATCTCTAAATATTATAAAATCTGACGGTCGAGTAATCTTTCTCGTATCAGACTTATCTAATCCTTTCTACATTCTAGACCGTCTACAATTTGATGAATTATCTTCTATTAAATTAAATATCTTGTCAAAAACAAAGTTATTTTTTGAAACATTGTATGTACTTGAGGCAACCAGAACTAAAAATCATACATATAATATTCTTAATCAGTTGGAGGATTAATGTTTTTATAACGATGATTTCTGATAAAGACATTTCCATTTGTTTAATTGAACCATTGTATCCTCTTAACGTCGGTTATGTAGCCAGAATCATGAAAAATTTTGGTTTTGATAAATTATTGTTATGTAATTCAGATATTGATTTACAAAAAGCTCGTCCATTTGCATCTCATGGAGTGGATATTCTTGATAATTGTGCTCGTATATCTTTCAATGATTTGAATATGTTTGATACATTGATTGCAACTACTGCTATAACTAGTCAAAGAGGAATCAGTTCTAGACAATCTATATCTGTTTCTGAGCTTCGTGAATCACTGAATAACGTTGGTCAAAATATTTGTTTAATATTTGGACGAGACAATACCGGTTTAACTAATTACGAACTAGAACAAGTTGATATTGTTCTTCACATTCCAACTAATAGTAGCTATTCAACCTTGAACATTAGTCATGCACTTTCAATTATTCTTTATGAAATATCAAATACTACCTTTCATAGCCGTACAATTGCAAATAGAGATGCAATTAATATGATGACTAATACTTACATAGACATTGCTACTAAGTTGAATCTTCCAGAACATAAAATTCATTTGATTGAAAAAAGCTTAAATCATGTTATTAAAAGAGGAAAACCTTCTCCACGTGAAACTAGTATCCTCTTAGGTTTTGCTAAAAAAATACTATTACGATTGAGTTGAATTCTCTTCTTTTTGCATTACCCATACTTCTCTAATTATCTTTTGTTCTTTTGAATATTTCACAATGATTGGTTGATTGTTCTTATGAATCCTGGTAAATCTAAAACCTGATTCTTTAATCATGTGAAGTATATCCAATGAAATAAATTTTCCTTGATTTGTTTTTACACGTGGAGTGACTATTACTAATCTTCCATTTTCTCTTAATACTCGATTCATAGAAATCATTGCTTTAACATAGATTTTTTGAGTGATTTTTAATAATTCTCTGGTTTTTATCTCATTTGGATGACGCTTTAAGTTTGGTAAAAGAATTGGCTCAGTAACAATTCCATCTATTACTCTTTTTTGAAAATTAACTAATTTTTCCGCATCATTAACCATTATATTGTTATTTATCTTCTTTTGATTTTTATTAATCCATTGAAGATTCTTTCTAGTACCATCAACACATTCTTTTCGTTTATCTGTGCCCATTACATTTAATCCTAGAATTGATGCTTCTATTAAAAAAGTACCAGTTCCACAAAATGGATCTAAAACAGTTTGATTATTTTTTAATCCTAATAAATTTACAAGAATTCTTGCAATCCTTGGTGAGATGCTAATTGAAGAATCTTGAAATGGCCTTGATAAATCTCTTTTTATATAATTAGTTGAATTAAAAATCATTTTAGTTTTTCCAATGTAGAATTTTTTGCCATCATAAGCCAGAACTATTTCCGTTATGGTTTTTATTTTATTTACAGATATTTCTCTAAAATTATCTTCTAAAATATCATTGTTTATTTGTTTATTCTTTTTTACTAATTTAGAAATCTCTTCGTTTAAATACTCACTCATTTTTTTATATATTGCATTATTTGTTTTTTCAATTGAATAATAACTTAAACACCATCGTGCTTTTTCCTCTAACCAAACAAATTCATTATTTTGTTTGATATTCTTATATAATTTTTCTATCGATTCATCTTCTGCTGCAATCTCAATGATTTTATATACTCCTCCTAATCTTGAAAATTCTTTGAGTGATTCTATTTCAAGAATTAAGAAATTGTTGTTTTTTATAAGAATTTTATAAGGTGTGCTTTTTAAATTTAGGATAGTATTTATTTCATAATATGATAATTCTCCATTTACTAAAGTTAATAGATATTTTTTCATTTTACTATTTTTCCTCTCTGGAATATATTTAATTACACCTTTAATATTCTATATTAAATATGAATGGTAGCAACTATAGAACGCCTAATGGTATGCCTTTGAGTAAAAAATATGCCCCAGGTACGCCTGATATTAGAATAGCTCGATTTAATACTGGTGCTTCTAATTCTGATTATAACTTAAAACTCCAGTTGATTTCAAAGGAAAAATCGCAAATCCGTGACAATGCTATAGAAGCTGCACGTGTTTCTGCTAATAAATCTCTTACAAAACACATTGGCGAAACTAGTTATAGATTATCCGTTAGACTTTATCCTCATGTTGTAATTAGTGAAAATAGGATGCTTGCTACTGCAGGTGCAGACCGATTACAAGAAGGTATGAGACGTGCTTATGGTAAACCTATTGGTCTTGCAGCCCGTGTAAATATTGGATCAGTTATATTTGAGGTTAACACTTACAAAGAATTCTTAAATGAAGCTAAAAAAGCCTTGAAAACAGCTTCATCAAAACTTCCACAAACAACTTCTATTGCTACAAACTAATATGTTGTTTTTTTCTTAAATTCTCTGGTTTTAAATTTATATTAATTCAACAGAAAATCTATCTTCTAATTTTTTAATAATATTCTTAATTTCTTTTTCTCTCGCGTTTAATTCCTCTGAAAGCTCTTCTAAATCAAATCTATTCGACGAATTCAATCTTGAATATAGTATCTTTCTAGCTAATTCTTCATCTAGTGATTCCTGAATTATTTGATGTGCTTTTTGCAACACTTGTTGTTTTTCTTTTAATAAAGACATTTTTTCATCTTCTAAATATATCATCTGTTTATTTATTTCCTGTAATTTTAAATCTGTTTCTTTAATAATTCGTGTAATATCCACATCACGTTTTCCATGATTAATTTTAGTCGATTTTACGAATATTTTATCTTGATTCTTATTAGTATCCTCTAAACTTTCCATTTTTATATCCATAGAATTTCCTGTTATTCCTATACTCATATAAATTGGCTTGTCTAATTTGAAGTATTTTCTATCTGGAGCTGATAAAATACTTTTTGCTCTAAATGACACAATTAACCCTGAATTCTCTAATCTAATTAAATGCTTTAGAACTGCTTGTTGACTTACACCTAATTCTTTTGATAATTGTATAAAATATCTTGGTTCGCTTGCTAACAATAGTAATATCCTTCTACGTGTACTGTTGCCTAGAAGATCTAAAAACTCACCTATTTCTTCATTATTACCCAATATGAAAGTATTAACTAGTTCTGGTATAAAACTTTCACTATTAATGTTAGTAACAGATTGTTAGTTTCATGTATTTTCTAAACTAGATGATCTGGTTAGTTCGCTAATATGTTCTACCGTTTTACAAGTCGAACATGGATTGCTTGATGAATTATATCCACAAATATTACAACTTTGTAATTGTTTTGGATTAAGTTTTATATTCTCACAAATTTCAAACATAGACTTCATCAAACTTAGCTTTATGCCTGAATGTTTATTTTCAAAATTATCAAGCGAATTTCTAATTTCAGTTCTTATACCTTCATTCATGTGTGGGCATTCTAAAGTTTGAAAGCGTAACTCGTTTAAAAAACTATAAAATGCAATTTCAGTTTCATAAATTTCCATAAATGGTTTTATCCTACGAATCATGAATTCTTTTTTTGCTTCTTTTCTTGGATCTCCTGCTTTAATCCTATAAACATCACCACTAAATAGATTTATCATGAAACTTTGCAATATATCATCCAAGTTGTGCCCAGTTGCAATTATGTTTGCACCTACTTTTTTTGCACCTATTTCTATTGCTCTTCTACGTAATGGCCCACAAATTGCACAGGATGTTATTTTATTCTCTTTTCTATTTATTAACGCCTCGTCTAATCCAAAATTAAAAAGTTCTTTAAATGATAAAACTACTTGTTTGACACCTACTTTTGACGCAGCGTTTAATGCAATTTCAATTGCCTCCTCTCTGTAATTTGCAATACCTTCGTCTATTGTAATTGCAATTAATTCAAAGTCTTTGTATTCTTTTATTTTAATTAATATATCTAGTAACGCTAGACTATCTTTTCCTCCTGATACACCTATCGCAACTTTGTCTCCATAATTTATCATTTTATATTTCGAAATTGTTTTTCTAGTTTTTTCAATTAACGAATTATTAAAGCAATTTGAACATAGCTTTTCTCCTGAATATTTTCTGTGATATACTGCTTTCTCCTGACATTTCAGACACAAATTTACTTTCATATATGATTAAAGCAAATCTCTTGTAAATAGACTTATTCATCAGTTCAATTATTGAATATATGTGCCTATCTTAATGACAGAATCGATTATAGTGTTTTTTCAGTCTCTTATTTCATTGTTAGCTATACTTGATCCTTTTGGTTCTGTTCCTATGTTTTCTTCTTTAACTTCTAAATTAAGAAAAAAGGAAAGAATTAAAGTGGTGAATAAATCCGTCCTTTTGTCATATCTTATATTGATCTTCTTTGGTTTCTTTGGACAGTTTATTCTTATTATCTTAGGGATAACTATGGGAGATCTAAAAATTATTGGTGGAATAGTACTTCTTGTTTTTTCTGTTGAATATGTACTTGGTAGAAATACAAATTATCTTAACAAAAATACTAAAGCTAGTCTTGCAATCTTTCCCTTGGCTACTCCCATATTAGCCGGACCTGGTAGCATTAGTTATGTTTTGGTCATGTCTGGAATCTTTTTGAAATTAGCTGTAATATCTGTTTCATTGTTTATTTGCTTGATAACTCTCAGATTGGGATCAGGATTTATGCGTTTATTTGGCTCAGAAGGTTCATTAGCAATATCTAGAATCATGGGTCTATTAATTGGTGCTGTAGCTATTAGATTGATCAGAGAAGGCCTGGTCGATTTGATGATTATTTAGCTATCATAAAAACATTAAATTCATTTTCAAGTGATTATAATATAGATTATGAAAATAATAATATTACTATCAACATTTTCCTCTATTGATGAAGCAAATAAAATTTCTAAACTAGCTATTGAAAGCAAGATTGCTGCATGCGCCAATATCTTTCCTATTAATTCTATGTATTCTTGGCATGAGAAAATTGAAAACCATGATGAATATTTAGTAATCTATAAAACAACTGATAAGAAGATTAAACAACTTCGACAATTCTTAGAGGAAAATCACAGCTATGAAATTCCAGAAATTATAGATTTTGAATTGAATCATACAAATTCTAAATATCTTGATTGGATTATTCAATCTACCCAATCCATTTGATATCTCAGTAAGGCTAACACTCCTCCTAAAGAATCAATTTGTTTTCCTATTTCAGTTGAACTATCTAAAAGGAAAGTTCTTCCCTTAAATTTTTCTATATTATTTAATAATTCTATTACGTCGTTTTCATTCCTCCCCTCGAAAATTTTACTTGAAATCATTACAACATTTATTGAACTCATCTTACTTGCTCGTAAAGTATCATTGAACGTAAAACAGACTTTTTTATCTCCTCTTGAAATCCTGTTTATTGCTTCTTCAGTAAATAAGATAGCTTTTGTTAATTCAGTTTTCTGTAAAAAATTTTTAAAATTTGGTGATTTTAACGACATGAAAATTCCATCTTGACCACCTAAATCTACTCCTTCTATGATCGTAATATATTTGGCTAAATTTTTTGCTTTTCCAATACAGTAATTTACAAATTCTTTTTTTATTTCACTTGGTCCAGTAACTATAATTTTTATTCCTTTTGTATGAATATTGATAATATCTCTTAATATTTCATCAAAATAGTTTGAATATGATGTCTTACTTTTATACATCTTTCCAGCTATACCTGATTCAATATCTGAAAATAATTTGAGATGAGTCCCTGTTATCAAACCTATTCCTGCTTGCCGCCTATCTATACATATTATAATGCACCTGTCAGTGGATTTTATTTTATTTTTAATTAAATTAATATGAAAATCTTCGAAATAATTTTTTTTTATAATAATTGAATTTCCAATCGTTAAATTAAATGAATGGTAAGCTCCTTTACTTATTGATTCATCAGAAGTTTCCACTATTTTCCCTGATATGCGAATTCTTTCTAACAAGTGATCTAAATTAATTTTTTCCACTTCAATACTAAGTTTAACTTTTATTCTTTCTCCTTTACCTGGACGTGCATGTTCACTTTTATCTTTAATCACTCGTTTTGTATGTCCCGAAATTATATCTTTTGGAATGACAATTCTACGTATTGTCCATAGATCATCAACATTTTCTGGTGTTATAACAGCTATCCCAGGCCTTTTTTGAAGCCTAATTAATAACATGTTACAATTTTACTCTATTCTAATTGTTGAAAAGTTAGCATTTTTATCGATGGATTCTTTCCAATTTTTCCCATTCTATTTCCAATAATAACTTTTACTCCTTTTTTTTCTGCAATTTCTATGAGTCTACTAGTAATAATACCGTCAAAAATTATAAACTCTATCTTATTTTTTGATTCTATTGTTTTTACTAGTTCACTAACAGGAACTTTGTCTTTTTCTTTAAAAGAAGAATCATAAACATGTGATTCTAACGTTCCTTCAAGATCCTGTTTGATTTGTTTTGCAATTTCAATCAGTTTAGATGGTATTTCGTCTGGTATTTGTTTATCATTGGTATCACTTTTAGTTTCCTTTACTGTTTCTAATTTACCATTGTTTAATATTTCTAAAATTTCAATTGGAGTTAACTCTTCTACTTCTCTTCCTTTTGGAGCTCTTGATACTTTGTTTAATTTAATGACTTGATTCAATTCTCGCAAAATTAAGTCTCCTCCTCTGTCTCCATCTAGAAAAGCTGAAAGCTGTTTTTCCTTGCTCAATTTAGCAATTGTATCAGGTATATTTGTGCCTTCTACTGCAATTGTATTTTCTATTCCTGCTCTCATCAGATTTAATACATCTGCTCTTCCTTCTACAATAATAATATCTTTTGCTGTATTTATAGCAGGGCCTGCAGGTAACTCTTCTTTTCCATAAGCTGTTATTTTGACTTTTTTACCAACATCTGAAACATCTCTTAAAATATCTTCACCTTCACTGGAACTTTTTGTACTCCAATCTTTCATTATTCCTTTGGCTCTTGCTACTATGGCTTCTCTTTTTAATGCTCTTACATCTTCAATCGATTTGAGCTTAAAATGTGATGAACATGGACCTACTTTATCTATTGCTTCAACAGCAGCTGCTATCAAAGAAACTGTTGATATATCTGTACTCATAGGAATTGTTACATTGCCTTTACCTTTACCGTTATGTGGTTGAATAGAAATTTCTATTCTACCGACTTTCCAATTCTTTTGAAGCTCGTTTAAATTCATTTCTGGTCCAAATAACCCCTCGGTTTGGCCAAAAATTGCTCCAATTATATCGGCTTTATCTACTATTCCATCTATTTCGAATTCTAGTTTCGCTAAATATTTTACTATACTCTCTGGCAATTAAATTAACACCCACTACATAATTTTTATCATGTATCATCGTTTAACAACCTACAATAGAAATACCTTTGATATAAATCTTACAACTGTGTTAATAGTATTTCTGCCATATCTTTCATTTTAACTTCAAGACCGAATCTTTCTTCTTGCTTCCTCATTGTACGGTAAGTCTTCCAAATTGAACCTGAATTTAGAATGAAATTGTATGGATTGAGGTTATTGTTCATTTTTAATTTAATAACTTTGAAAACATCTGAATACACTTTGAATTCTTTCTTTACATCTTCTATATATTGAGGAATAT
>CERQ01082372.1_pt1 | contig 10676 bp, 11 predicted proteins | sample 530711 | NCBI WGS metagenome assembly CERQ01 (sample SAMEA2620882, study PRJEB7988) | marine metagenome | biome: marine biome (ENVO:00000447); feature: mesopelagic zone (ENVO:00000213); material: "saline water (ENVO:00002010), including plankton (ENVO:xxxxxxxx)" | depth 850 m | reverse complement strand
ATCATCGCCATCAACAAGGACGAGGACGCACCCATCTTCCAGGTCGCAGACATCGGGCTCGTTGCGGATCTATACAAGGCCGTGCCCGAGCTGACCGAGAAGCTGTGAGGTGAGGGGCGGCGCGCCATTCGCCTGGCCCCGGTTCCGATCAGGGATTGCTTGGTCGGGATCTGGGCAGGAAACCCGCGGCGAGATTGTCGACCAGTCTCCTCGCGGTTTCCTCGGGCGGATGGCCGCGGCTTTCGTCATACCATCGGGCAGGCCAGTTGAGCGCGCCCGCAAGGGTGAAGGCCAGCAGATTGGCATCCTCGCAGGCGATCGAGCCGTCGGCCTGCCCCTCGGCTATCAGGCTGCGCATCTCGGCGTGGATCTGGCGCTTGAGCCCGCGCAGCACCTCCCGGCTTTCCTCGCTCAGCGCTTCGTCGGGGGTGCGGATCACGCAGCGCCCGAAATCGCTCATATTGACCTGCGTGTAGACGATGAGAAAACTGCGCAGCCGCTCCGCCGCCACGCCCGTTTGCGCGCGCGCATGGGTCGCCGCGTCCAGCAATTGCTTCAGGCCGAAGCGCAGGCATTCCAGCAGCACGTTCTCCTTGTTGCCAAGGTAGTGATAGACCGTGGGCTTGGTAACGCCGAGCGAGGCTGCCACGTCGTCGAGCGAGCTCGCGTGAAATCCGCGCGTGTTGAACATGCGCACCGCCGCTTCCATCAGCGCCAGTTTCTTGGCCTGCCGGTCGCGGCTGCGCTGTTCGGCGGTTCTGAAGGGGGAGGGGGTTTGCGCCATGCGTGCTCCTGACCATTGCTCCATATTGTCATATACTAACAAGTAATATCTATTCTCAAGCGTAATAAGAAAGATCCCGCCATGACCGATCCGATCGTGATTGCATCCTATGCCCGTACGCCGATGGGCGGCCTGCAGGGCGCGTTTGCCGATGTGAAATCCACCCAGCTTGGCGCCGCCGCGGTCAAGGCCGCGATCGAGCGCGCCGGGATCGCGGGCAGCGACGTCGACCAGGTGATCATGGGCTGCGTGCTTCCGGCGGGGCTGGGGCAGGCGCCCGCGCGGCAGGCCGCGATCCATGCCGGGCTGGGCGAGCATGTCCCCGCAACCACCATCAACAAGATGTGCGGATCGGGGATGCAGGCCGCGATGATGGCCTATGACGCGATCGCGGGCGGCAGCGCCGACGTAGTTGTCGCGGGCGGCATGGAGAGCATGACCGGCGCGCCCTATCTGCTGCCCAAACATCGCGGCGGTGCGCGGCTTGGCCATCACACGGTCAAGGATTCGATGTTCCTCGACGGGCTGGAGGATGCCTATGAGGAAGGGACGCTGATGGGCGTGTTCGCCGACCGCGCCGCCACCGAGTACCAGTTCACGCGCGAGGCGCAGGACGATTACGCGATCCGCTCGCTGACGCTGGCCAAGAAGGCGCAGGAAACCGGCGCGTTCGAGCGCGAGATCACGCCCGTCGAGGTGAAGACCCGCAAGGACACGCAGACAGTGAGCGAGGACGAGCAGCCCGCCAAGGCCAATGTCGACAAGATCCCGGCGCTGCGTCCTGCCTTCGTGCCCGACGGCACGGTGACGGCGGCGAACAGCTCGTCGATCTCGGACGGTGCGGCGGCGCTGGTGATGTGCCGCGCCAGCACGGCCGAAAGGCTGGGCATGACGCCGGTCGCCAAGGTCGTCGGCCATGCGTCATTCGCGCATGAGCCTGCCAAGTTCACCAGCGCCCCGGTCCATGCCACACGCAATCTGATGGAGCGCATCGGCTGGACCATGGACGATGTCGATCTGTTCGAGGTGAACGAGGCTTTCGCCGTGGTCGCGCTGATCGCCGAGAAGGAGCTGGGGATCGAGCGCGACAAATTGAACGTCAATGGCGGGGCCTGCGCGCTGGGCCATCCGATCGGCGCATCGGGGGCGCGCATCATGGCGACGTTGCTGGGCGCGCTGGAAAACCGTGACCTCAAGCGCGGCATCGCCGCCATCTGCATCGGCGGCGGCGAGGCGACCGCCATCGCGCTGGAGCGGATCTGACCGCTAGTTGAGGCCGAGCCCCTTCAGCTTTGCGAAGGGGTTCTCTCTGGCCGGTTCTTCCAGCCCCACTTCCTTGCGCACCCGGTCCGCATCGGGACCGGTCGCGAAGGGGTCTATGGCGAGCGCGAGACTCTGTGCGACCGCCTCGCCAAGGTCGAAGCGGTCGCCCTCATAGGGGATCTCGTCGAGATCTGCTTCCTCAAGCTCAACTTCCTCGTCCGGGCTGTGGTCCTTGGTGGCCGGGACGAATTGGAAAGCCAGTTCCTCGTCGATGCGGGCAGGCAGATCGTCGCCCGATATGGCGCAGCTTTGCACGATATCGGCCTTCAGCGTGCCGCTTGCATCGACGGTCTCGCCATCGCGCGACAGCGTTACCGATGCCGTCAGCGCATGGATCGCCACCAGAGAGAAACGCTGGGCGAGGGCGGCGCGCTCGGCCTCGTTCGCGGTGACGTCGAAGGTGCGGCCATCGCATTGCCGCACCGCCACCCAGCGCGTAAGTTCGGACGCATCGGGCATGCCGCTCATCGCTCGATATCCCCTTCCAGCAGGCGGTCCATCGGGGTTCCGGCCAGATCCGCCCACAGGCCGCGCAGGCGTCTGGCAGCCGCGGCAGGTCCGGCCGCTTCCAGCAGGGTGACATTGCGGCGCACCGCATCCTCCAGCACGGCGGGATCGCCGCTATCCAAGCCTTCGCGATAGGCGGTGATGCGCCCGCCCAGCGCGGCCACCAGCTTGCCCATGTGCTTGCCGACCATCAGGTCGCCCACGCCTTCCTCGCGCAGCTGGCCGTCCATATCGGTGATGAACATCTCGGTCAGCTGGACGCCGTGGCGGGGATTGTTCGATTCCTGCAGCCGCATCAGCGTCAGCGCCGTGACCGCGCTCACCATGTCGAAGCGGCCTTCGATCGTGTCGGCGACACCGGCATCGCGGTACCATTCCTGTTCGCGCGCGATGGCGACGACCCGGTGCCACAAGGCATGGATGCCGCTGGGTTCGACAGGCTTGAACAGGCGGGAGAACAGGGATTTCAACGCGGGATGCTCCTGCCCCGACAAGGCTTTTCAAATGGGCCGTTCATCGGGGATTAAATCGAAAATGGGCAGGCCCTGCGGCGAAAGCCGGGCCGCCCGAAGGCCATCCATTGCGGTGATTAAGCTACGGACGAACTTGTGCGGCTTCGGCTCTGCCTCTAAGGGCTTGCCACAAGCGATATAGTAGGAACGCACGCCAAGCGGAAGACCGCCGTGCCAAGGTTGAGACAGATAAGGCGGATCATGCAATCCACGCGCCCATACCGATTTTCCCGAATGGCCACGGTCGCCGTGCTGTCGCTGGCCGCGATGGCGGCGGGGGGCTGCACCTCGATCCGTGACCACCGTGGTTATCTGTTCGACGCGGCGCTGTCCGACGCGATCCAGCCCGGCATCGACAATCGGCAGTCGGTCGAAGGCACGCTTGGTCAGCCCAGCTTTGCCAGCCAATATGGCGATCCGGTCTATTACTATGTCTCGTCGACCACCGAACAGCGCGTGTTCGGCATCCCGCAGACCGAGGAGCACCGCGTGCTGAAGGTCGCTTTCGACCAGAGCGGCACGGTGACCAGCGTCACCAACGGCGGGATGGAAGACGTCCGAAAGATCCGGCCCGATGGCGACGAGACCGAGACGATGGGCCGCGACCGCAGCTTTATCGAGGATCTGTTCGGCAATATCGGCACGGTCGGCGGCGTCGGCGCGGGCGGGGCTGGCGGCCCCGGTCCCAACGGCAGCTGATCGGCGCGGCCCGGTGCTGCGCGTCGCAGCCGGGCCCCCGCAGTCTTGAACCGGTTTGCGCGCGACCCATATCGCGCGGCATGCACGGATATTCACAACATAGCGCGTCAGCCCACGGCCTGACGCCCTGGCATGGCACTACCATCATCGGCGTGAAACGCGGCGACCGCACCGTGATCGCGGGCGACGGACAGGTGTCGATGGGCAATACGGTGATGAAGCCCAATGCGCGCAAGGTGCGCCGCCTGGGCGAGGGCGGTCCCGAGAAGGGCAAGGTCATCGCCGGTTTCGCAGGCGCCACCGCCGATGCCTTCACCCTGTTCGAACGGCTGGAGCGCAAACTGGAGCAATATCGCGGCCAGCTGATGCGCGCCGCGGTGGAATTGGCCAAGGACTGGCGTACCGACAAATATCTGCGCAATCTGGAAGCGCTGATGATCGTGGCGGACAAGGACGTGCTGCTGGTCATCACGGGCAATGGCGACGTGCTGGAGCCCGAGGGCGGGATCGCTGCGATCGGTTCGGGCGGCAATTACGCGCTGTCCGCCGCCAAGGCGCTGGCCGATTACGAGGACGACCCTGAGAAGATCGCGCGCAAGGCGATGAAGGTCGCCGCCGATATCTGCGTCTTCACCAATGACAATGTGACGGTCGAAACCGTCACCCCCTGATTCAAGAGCAAAACATGAAAAACCTGACCCCCAAGGCCATCGTGGCGGCGCTCGACGAACATATCGTCGGGCAAAAGGATGCGAAGCGCGCCGTTGCGGTTGCGCTGCGCAATCGCTGGCGCCGTCAGCGGCTCTCGCCCGAATTGCGCGACGAGGTGACGCCCAAGAACATCCTGATGATCGGCCCCACCGGCTGCGGCAAGACCGAGATCAGCCGCCGCCTTGCCAAGCTGGCCGATGCGCCCTTCGTCAAGATCGAGGCGACCAAGTTCACCGAGGTCGGCTATGTCGGCCGCGATGTCGAACAGATCGCCCGCGACTTGGCCGAGGAAGCGATCCGTCTTGAAAAGGACCGCCGCCGCGAAGCCGTGCGCGAAGCCGCGAGCGAGGCGGCGATGAAGCGCCTGCTCGACGCCCTGGTCGGCGACAGCGCCAGCGAGGCCACGCGCGAGAGCTTTCGCCTGCGCATCATCGACGACACGATGAACGACAAGGAAGTCGAGATCGAGGTCGAGGACCAGCCGAACATGAACATGGAGCTGCCCGGCATGGGCGGCAATATCGGCATGATCAACCTGTCCGACATGATGGGCAAGGCGTTCGGCGGGCAGAAGATGAAGCGCCGCAAGCTGACCGTGGCGCAGGCGTGGGACAAGCTGGTCGACGAGGAATCGGAAAAGCGCATGGATCAGGACGACGTCGCCCGCGTCGCGCTGGCCAATGCAGAGGCGAACGGCATCGTGTTCCTGGACGAGATCGACAAGATCGCCGTGTCCGACCAGCGCGGCGGCACCGTCAGCCGCGAGGGCGTACAGCGTGACCTGTTGCCGCTGATCGAGGGGACGACCGTCGCCACCAAGTACGGGCCGATGAAGACCGACCATATCCTGTTCATCGCATCGGGCGCGTTCCATGTGTCCAAGCCGTCGGACATGCTGCCCGAACTGCAGGGCCGCCTGCCGATCCGCGTCGAACTGCGCGCGCTGACCGAAGAGGATTTCGTGCGCATCCTGTCCGAGACGCGCGCCAATCTGGTCGACCAGTACCGCGCCCTGATCGGGACCGAGGACGTGACGCTGGACTTCACGCGCGACGCCATCGACGAGATCGCCGCCACCGCCGCGCAGGTGAACGAAAGCGTCGAGAATATCGGCGCCCGCCGCCTGCAGACCGTGATGGAAAAGCTGCTGGAGGAAGTCAGCTTTGACGCAGAGGAACGCACCGGCACCACCGTCACCGTCGACCGGGCCTATGTGAAGGACCGGTTGAGCGAACTGGCGGGCGACAGCGATCTGTCGAAATATATCCTGTAAGGACCAAGCGATGCCCGAAACCAGCCCACCCGATGGCCGCCTGCCCTATCGCTGCCTGACCGGCTTTGACGACCAGGCCTTTTGCGAACGCGTGTCCAGGGCGCTGGAGGAAGGCTGGACGCTGCATGGCTCGCCCGCGCTGACCTTTGACGGGGAGCGGGTGAGGGTCGCGCAGGCGGTGGTCTGGCCGGGATATTCGGGCTGATACGAAAAAGGCGCCGCCCTGACCGGGACGGCGCCTTTTTCTTGCAGCATGCGGACCGTCAGGGGTGAGGGGCCAGCCCGATCTCCACCCCGGTCTTGTCGGTCAGCGCGAACTTGTCGACCAGATCGGCGCTGGCACGGTTGAGGCCCACGACCTGCACGCTGCGCCCGTTGCGGCGCATCCGTTCGACCACCTTGTCGAGCGCGCCCACCGCGGAGATGTCCCAGAAATGCGCCGCGGTGACGTCGATCAGCACGTGGTCGGCGGGATCGGGCTGCTCGCTTTCCGGGCCCAGTGCGGCCTGGAACCGGTCGACGCTGGCGAAGAAGATCTGGCCGGTCACCGTATAGGTCGCGGTCTGGTCGGCGCGGGTGCGGACGATGCTGAACATGCCCATCACCTTTTGCGCGAAGAAGATGCCCGACAGGATCACGCCGATCAGCACGCCCAGCGCGAGGTTGTGCGTCGCGACCACCATGACGACGGTCGCCAGCATCACCACGCTGGACTGCCACGGATGACGGCGCAGATTGGGGATCGAATTCCAGCTGAACGTGCCGATCGACACCATGATCATCACCGCGACGAGCGCGGGCATCGGCACTTGTCCGACCCATGGCCCCAGCACCGACAGCAGGATCAGCAGCACTGCGCCCGCCGCAAAGGTCGATAGCCGGCCGCGTCCGCCGCTGGTGACGTTGATCACCGACTGCCCGATCATCGCACAGCCACCCATGCCGCCCAGCAGCGCCGCGACGATATTGGCGCTTCCCTGACCTGCGCATTCGCGGCGCTTATTGGAATCGGTATGCGTCATGTCGTCGACGATCTGCGCGGTGAGCAGCGATTCCAGCAGGCCCACGGCGGCCATGGTCAGCGAATAGGGCGCGATGATCGCCAGCGTTTCCCAGTTCAGCGGCACGTCGGGCCAGACGAAATAGGGCAGGCCTTCGGGCAGTTCGCCCATGTCTGCCACGGTGATGACCGGGGCATTCATGGCGATCGACACCACCGAAAGCACGATGATCGCGACAAGCGGCGATGGGACGGCGGTGGTCACCTTGGGAAACAGGTAGATGATGGCCAGCGCGGCGGCGACCATCGCATAGGTCTCCCACGTCACGCCCGTCAGCTGCGGCAGCTGCGCCATGAAGATCAGGATCGCCAGCGCGTTGACAAAGCCGGTGATGACCGAGCGCGACACGAATTGCATCAGCAGGTCGAGCCGCAGCAGGGCCGCGATGCCCTGAATGATGCCCATGAGAATGGTGGCCGCGAACAGATATTCGACGCCGTGATCGCGGACCAGCGGAACGACCACCACCGCGACCGCCGCGGTCGCGGCCGAGATCATGCCGGGACGCCCGCCGGTAAAGGCGATCACCATGGCGATGGCGACCGACGCATAAAGGCCGACGCGCGGATCGACGCCCGCGATAATGGAAAAGCCGATCGCCTCGGGGATAAGCGCGAGCGCGACGACGATGCCCGCAAGGATATCGGCGCGCGGATTGGAAAGCCAGTCGCGGCGAAGCGTCGCGGTGTCGATCATGGTCGGTTCCCGGGTCATGTGCGGAGCAGGACGGCGCAAAGGGTGCGTCGGTTCGGCGCGCATGTGCAGCAAGCGCGGCGCGATGACAAGGCCAGCCGTGCCGCCGGGGCCGTCAGACGGTTTCGGGCTGGACCGGACTTTCGCTTGCCTGCCGTTGCCACATTTCGGCGTAAAGACCGTCATGGGCCAGCAATTCGGCATGGCTGCCGCTTTCGACCAGGCGTCCGTGGTCGACCACCAGTATGCGGTCGGCATCCACCACGGTCGACAGCCGGTGCGCGATGGTCAGCGTCGTGCGGTCGCGCGCGACGGCGCGGATGGTCTGCATGATCTCCTGCTCGGTCCGCGTGTCGAGCGCGCTGGTCGCCTCGTCGAACAGGATGATGGGCGGATTCTTGAGCAGCGTGCGCGCGATGGCGACGCGCTGCTTTTCGCCGCCCGACAGTTTCAGCCCGCGTTCGCCCACCTCGGTTTCATAGCCGTCGGGCAGGCGTTCGATGAAATCGGCGATGGCGGCGCCGCGTGCGGCCGCCTCGATCTCGCTGCGGGTCGCACCTTCGCGGCCATAGGCGATGTTGTAGCCGATGGTGTCGTTGAACAGCACGCTGTCCTGCGGAACGATGCCGATCTGCGATCGCAGCGATTCCTGCGTGACGCTTTTCAGATCCTTGCCCGACACGAGGATGCGGCCGTCCGTCGGATCGTAGAAGCGGAACAACAGCCGCGCGATGGTGGACTTGCCTGCGCCCGAGGGGCCGACGATCGCGATCCGCTCGCCGGCTTCGACCTTGAACGACAGGGATTTCAGGATCTCGCGCTCAGGCTCGTATCCGAAGCGAACGTGATCGAAGCGCAGCGTTGGCTGCCGCATCACCAGCGCCGGGGCGCCGGGCGCGTCGGCAACCTCGACCGGCGTGTCGACGAGCGCGAACATCTCGGCCATGTCGATCAGGCCCTGCCGCACCGTGCGATAGACCATGCCGAGCAGGTCGAGCGGACGGAAAAGCTGCGTCAGATAGGTGTTCACCAGCACCAGGTCGCCGGTCGACAGCCGCCCCTGGCTCCAGCCCCAGACGGTATAGCCCATCGCGCCCGCCATCAGCGCATTGGTGATGAAGCCCTGCACGATATTGAGTAGGCCGAGCGAATTCTCGCTCTTCACCGCGGCATCGGCATAGGCGCGCGCGGAGCGGGCGTAGCGCTGCTCCTCGCGGTGCTCGGCACCGAAATATTTGACCGTCTCGTAATTCAGCAGCGAATCCACCGCCCGGCTGAGCGCCTGCCCGTCGAGCGAGTTCATCTGCATGCGCAGCTTGGTGCGCCATTCGGTGATCCAGCGCGTCGCCAGAATATAGGCCACGACCGCCACCGCGGTCGCGATCACCAGCGTCCAGCCGAAATTGACATAGAAAATCACGCCCACCGCGATCAGTTCGATCACCGTCGGCGCGATGTTGAAAAGCAGGAAATAGAGCATGGTGTCGATGCTCTTGGTGCCGCGTTCGATGGTCTTGGTCACCTCGCCGGTGCGGCGCGAGAGATGGAACCGCAGCGACAGCCGGTGGAGCTGTCCGAACACGTCCTGCGCCAAGGTGAAGGTCGCGTCCTGCCCCACGCGCTCGAACGCGATATTGCGGAAATTGTTGAACGCGACCGATGCGAAACGGCCCAGCGCATAGGCCATGACAAAGGCCAGCGCGACCATTGCGGCCTGGTTCGCCGGGGTCGTCATTTGGTCGATGGCGCGCTTGTAGGCAAAGGGCAGCAGCAGGGTTGTCGCCTTGGCCGCCAGAACCATCGTCATGGCGACGACGATCCTTATGCGCAGCGCGCGGTGATCCTTCGGCCAGAGATAGGGCAGGAAACGCTTGAGCGTTCGCCAGTCGGCCTGTCGGCCAATCTGGTCGGATCGGGCATGATCTGGCGGCATCGGCGCCTATTTAGGAAGCGGGGGGCCAATCGCCAATGGCGCCCTATTGCGCGAGATCGAAAGCCACCTCGCGGCGGGAGAAGTCCACCGACATGCGCGAGAAGGCCCTGAGGTGATTCATGCCGAGCAGCATCGCCGGCTCATCGTCAAGGCCCAGCTCGGCAAAGGCGGGCGAATCGCTGATCAGAAGGAACGACTTGTTGAGCCTGAGCGAATCGAACTGGATATTCCTGATCACGACGATATCCGTGCTCAGCTCGGCACCTGTCACGTCCATGATCCCGGCAAAGCCGAAGGTCGCATCCTCGCGCAGCCTGTCGCGCAGGGCCGTGTTGCCGATCGAGTAATTGCTGCCGGTGTCGATGATCATCTGCACCTTCACCCCGTCGATCCGGGCATTCGAAATTACCATGCGATCCTGCTTGCGCTTGGCGCGGACCACGATCTCGTATGAGGCGCCCGGACGGAGGCGAACGGAATCGGCTATCGAGATGCTGTCGTTGGCAAAGTCGAAGATCACCCGGTGGCCGCGCAGCGTATCTATTCCCAATATGCCGGCAGCGCCCAGGTGATTTCCGTCGAGCAGTACCGCAGGCAGATCCTCGATGGTCTTGCGACCGACGCTGAGTGTCGAGAGCCGGGTCGTGCCGACACCCTTGGTGGCGACCGACCCGATCAGCGTGGCCGTACCCGACGTCAATATGCCGAGGCTCTGGGCCAGCTGGTTGCTGATGACCGTTGTTTCCGATCCCGTGTCTACCAGAAACGCGTGCGGGCCATCGCCATCGATAGTGACGGGTACCGTCATTCGGTCATGGTGGTACCGGGCAGAGACATCATCGGTTTGATCGTCTTTTTCGAAGATGTCCGATGTGCTGGCGGGCAGAGCCGACGCGTCGGCCAGGGTTTTCTCTGCGGCTGTTATGGCCTGCGCCTGCGCGTACGGGCCGGTGCAGGGCATCATTGCCAGCGCGGCAGCAAGGGGCAGCGCGGCAACAGAGGGCAGGGCGGCGGCATTCTTCAAAGACATGACATCTCTCCCGCAGGAGAGCTTACGCCTATTTGAGCTAGGGCACAAAGCAGCATTATCCGGCGAAAGCATGCCCGGTTCGCGATCGGCCCGGGGCCGATCTGGCCCATCGCCATTTTTCTGAAACTTTTTTGAAAAGATGTGTTGACC
>CERQ01030428.1_pt1 | contig 10733 bp, 12 predicted proteins | sample 530711 | NCBI WGS metagenome assembly CERQ01 (sample SAMEA2620882, study PRJEB7988) | marine metagenome | biome: marine biome (ENVO:00000447); feature: mesopelagic zone (ENVO:00000213); material: "saline water (ENVO:00002010), including plankton (ENVO:xxxxxxxx)" | depth 850 m | reverse complement strand
CAAGAGCGACCTGTGCTGGGGTGCAGCCTTTGTCCGACGCCATCGCCTGAACCGCTTGCACGATGAACAGGTTGCGATTGATGCTTTCGTCCGCGAAACGCGGATTGGAACGGCGGAAATCATTGTCGGCCAAGCCATCGGTCGAGCTCATCGCGCCCGTCAGGAATCCACGACCCAAGGGCGAATATGGCACAAATCCAATCCCCATCTCGCGGCAGGTGTCGAAGACTCCGTCTTCGGGATCGCGCGTCCACAGCGAATACTCCGATTGAAGCGCCGTAATCTGATGAACCGCATTAGCCCGGCGAAGCGTTGTGGGACTGGCTTCGCAGATCCCGATGTGCCTGATCTTGCCCTCATCCACGAGCTGCGACAGTGCCTCCATCACTTCTTCAATCGGCCGTTCTTTCTCGATCCGGTGGATATAGTAGAGATCGATTGTCTCGACCCCGAGACGCTTGAGCGACTTTTCGCAAGCTTCACGAATGTAAGCGGGATCGTTGGAGATGCCGCGCGCGTAGGCACCAGGTTCTCGGCGGATGCCGAACTTCGTGGCGATCGTCACGGCATCGCTTCCGCGTTCGGCAATCAGGCGGCCGATCAATTCTTCGTTGTGACCGAGGCCATATGTCTCAGCTGTATCAAGAAAGCTCACGCCAAGGTCGATGGCCCGATTGAGCGTCGCTAAAGACTGCTCGTCGTCGCGGGGGCCGTAGAATTCACTCATGCCCATACAGCCGAGACCGAGGGCGGAGACGGTCAATGGGTTTTCGGCAGACCCAAGCTGAACTGTCGAAATCGATGTTGATTCTGGTGTCATTGGTGATGCTCGCTCCATATCCTGTGGTTTATCCAAACCTAGACCTGCATGATGTGGACTTGTAGAGAACCCAATGCATCCCTATGCTGCAAATATGCAGCACTCTGACTGGAACACCATTCGGGATTTTCTAGCGGTCGCGCGAGGCGGTAGCCTCAATCAGGCCGCCAACACACTGGGTGTCAATGCAACCACCGTTGGCAGACGCGTAGAGTCATTAGAGGCAGCCTTGGGTGTACGCCTCTTCCAAAGGGCGCAAACAGGATTCGTTCTCACCGACGAAGGTCGCGATCTTGTCGATCGCGCCGAGAAGGTTGAGGATGCCGCACTGGCGTTCGAGCGCCGCGCTGAGCCTACTGATACAGTAAGCGGTCACGTTCGACTGGCGACAGCCGAAAACCTCGCCAACTTTATCATCCTCCCAGCGTTGAGTTCGCTGCGCAGAAAGCACCCCAATCTAGTGGTTGAGGTCTTGACCGACATTCAATCCGCCAACCTTCATCGACGGGAAGCGGACCTCGCGCTTCGGTTGGTCCGCCCAACCCAGGGCAACGTCACGATCAAACGGTTGGGTGAAATGCGCTATGGCCTCTACGCATCGTCCGAGTATCTCTCTCAACAGGGCGGTACTGAAGTTAGGAGCGACGCGGGCCGTCTTGATACGGATCACTTCATCGCGTGGTCGGATAGCTACCAGGACCTTCCGGCAGCAAAATGGGTTGAACGAACACTTCAGGGCAGAAGTCCGGCACTTGTCGTAACCAGTCTCTATGCACAGCTAGTCGCCGCTCGCGAGAGTCTTGGGATGGCGGTCTTGCCGTGCTTTCTAGCGGCGAACGAGCCCTCCCTGCGCCACGTGCCAAGTGAGGCGGATACCATCAAACAAGACCTATGGCTTGTCCTGCACTCAGACTTGGTCGCATCGGCCCGGGTCAGAGCGGTTGCTGACTTTGTGGAAGAGATCGTGAGCAACAGCATTGGACAACTCTCGAAATTCAGCGAGAAACATTGAAGAGTTTTGCCGAGGTGACCTGAGGCTGCGCATTTATGAGCCGCGACGCGAACCTCTGTGATGGCAGGCATCGAACACTGTGGTTACCTTCATGCATCTTCTGCGAAAGTCTGCTCCAAAAGTGCCAAGTAAGCAGCGCGTAAGCAGGTGTTACCGAAGCTGCCCAATTCTATCTATATGATTTTATTGAAGAAATGGCGCACCCGACAGGATTCGAACCTGTGACCTCTGCCTTCGGAGGGCAGCGCTCTATCCAGCTGAGCTACGGGTGCATACCGTTCGCGAGATGCTTACGCCATGCTTACGCAAGATTTTCGGCTCGTTAAAGAGCGAACCCGATATCCGCTCAAGCCGTTGTTTAGTCACTTCTTTCTTCCAACACCTTTCGCTTTCGCCAGACTTGACATCCGCCTTCGGAGGGTAGCGCTCTATCCAGCTGAGCTATGGGTGCTTACCGTATCGCAACTGCTTACGCAGTGCTTACGTGAACTTTTCGCGAGTTGAAAGATCGAAATGAAGGCCTTGCGAATCCTTGCTGCTATAGTCTTTCTTCATCTCCTCTTTTTCACGCTTCCTGTTGACATCAGCCTTCTAATGTCAACTTTTTTGTCCACTCGCACGACGGGGGCAAAACTGAACCGGATCTCGCGCCCCAGACTGAATCGACAGCTCGGATTTTCGCCGCCCGAACGGTGGCATCCATTCTTGATGGGAACCTGGTGTATTCTCAAGGTCTCGTGCTCTTGTCCGCTCCCCGGGTCACTGTTTCATTTGAGGCTCATCTTCCGGATGAAGCTGCAACGAATGCCTTTGTAAGGTGGCCGTCGTTCCAGATCAGCCATGGAAGCCTCGGGCGTCTGGATAACCCCGGACGGCATTCTGTGCAATTCGCAGGGCTGCGAAATTCCGACATCGCCTCGCCCGCCTGACGGCGGTGGTGTCATGAGCTTGACTGGCAGGACTGACCCTGCGCGCCGCTGCCGACGTTTCGACAGGATGGCTTTTGCAGGGATCAGCGATCTGCCAATCGCTCGATGTCTCGGGCGATGTCCTCGGCGAGGCGGGCAACCTTGTCCTGCGCGTCGCTACGTTGCGCATAGGCCCGCAGACCGAAAATCTCGGCCTGCAACCGGCAGGCCAGACGTTCGGGATCAGTGCCGTCGGGCAGTTCGCCGGCAGTCTGGGCTGCGCGGAATGCGGTGGCAAACTCTGCCTCCATTCCCTCCATGATCTCTTCGGTCAGACGGCGCAGGACCGTGTCGTCGTCAGGCGTCTCCAGCAGCGTCTTGACCAGCATGCAGGCGCGCGAGGGCACCGCGTCGGCCTGAATGCAGCCCAACGCCCGCACATAGGCTGCAAGTCCGGCCAATGGCGATGCTTTCGCGACCCTTGTCTGTCGAAGCTGTTCGCGCGATCGCCGTGCGTAGATGTGAAGCGTTTCGGCAAACAGCGCCTCCTTGGACCCGAAGGCCGCATAGATCGAGCCGGGTCGCATGTTCAAGGCCGCTTCGAGGTCCTTCAGCGACGTCGTGTGATAGCCCTTGCGCCAGAACAGCGCCTGTGCCCTGGCAAGCACCTCGTCCCTGTCATAGCCGGCTCGCCTGGCCATCCGCGCACCCATCCGTTCGATTCATGAGCAAGTGTTCAAAAATAACTTGAACAAGTGCTCAAGTAAAGCTACTTGCCAAGTCGAACACTTGATCGATCACTCAAGAAAGGACGATCCGATGGCCGATTTCACTCTTCACACGCTGGAAAGCGCCCCCGAGGAAAGCCAGGCGCTTCTTGAAGACAGCCGCAAGGGCTTTGGCCGCGTTCCCGGTCTGCATGCGGTGATGGCAGAGGCTCCGGCCCTTCTGGACGGCTACAAGCATCTGCATCAACTCTTTGCGCAAAAAACCAGCTTCAACAAGGACGAGATGACGGTCGTCTGGCAGACCATCAATGTCGAGCATGGATGCCATTATTGCGTGCCCGCACATACCGGGATCGCCAAGATGATGAAGGTGGACGACGCGATCACCGAGTCGCTGCGAAACGAAACGCCGCTGCCCGATGCGCGTCTCGAAGCCTTGCGGACCTTCACGCTGCAGGTGGTGCGCCAGCGCGGCGATCTCGGCGAGGACCAGGTGCAGGCATTTCTTGAAGCGGGCTACACCAAGCGCCAAATCCTCGAAGTGGTCCTGGGCGTGGCGCAGAAGGTGATGTCGAACTACACCAATCATCTGGCACAAACACCGGTGGACGAGCCAATGAAGGCTTTCGCCTGGACCAAGGCTTCCGCAGCCGCCTGAGGCTCGATGCAGCCGTGCGATAATGTCGCATCGGACGGGTCCGAACTCGGGCCCGTCTTCCTGCGTTCGACAACGATCCGCCCCGCCGCTCTTGCGCGCCGTCCCGACCGGACGCCGAGAAAAGGACCCGACCCATGCCCCGATCCGATACCCTGAACCGCAGATTCGTCCTGGCCGAACGCCCAAGAGGCGAGCCGGATGACAGCACGCTGCGGCTGGAAACCGGCGATGTGCCGGCGCCCGGCAAGAACCAGATGCTGCTGCGCAACGAATATCTGTCGCTCGATCCCTACATGCGCGGTCGGATGAGTGACGCGCCCTCCTACGCCGCGCCTGTCGGAATCGGAGAGGTCATGGTCGGCGGCACCGTCGCGCAGGTCGTCAGTTCGGATATCGACGGCTTTGACGAAGGCGACTGGGTTCAGGCCTTCGGTGGCTGGCAGGATTATGCGCTGTCCGACGGTACCGGTGTCCTGAACATGGGCAAGAACCCCGAAAATCCGTCCTGGGCGCTCGGGGTTCTGGGCATGCCGGGGCTGACCGCCTGGGCCGGCCTGACCCGGATCGGTCAACCGAAGGCCGGCGAGACGCTGGTCGTTGCCGGGGCCAGCGGCCCTGTGGGTGCGACGGTCGGCCAGATCGGCAGGATCCTCGGGCTTCGTGTCGTGGGCATCGCTGGCGGTCCCGAGAAATGCGCCCATGTGGTCGATGCCCTCGGGTTCGACGACTGCATCGACTACAAGTCCGAGGGCTTTGCGCAGGCTCTGGAAAAGGCGGTTCCGGGTGGAATCGATATCTATTTCGAGAATGTCGGCGGCGCGGTGTTCGATGCCGTCATGCCGCTTTTGAACCCGTCCGCGCGGATCCCGGTCTGCGGGTTGATTTCGCAATACAACGCCACCTCGCTGCCGGATGGCCCGGACCGGCTGAATCTGCTTTTGGGAACCATCCTGCGCAAGCGGATGACCATGCGCGGCTTCATCGTCTTCGATGATTTCGGCCATCTCTATCCCGAATTCGCCGAACAGATGCGCGCATGGGTGAAGGAGGGGAAAATCAAGTATCGCGAGGAGGTCATCGAAGGTCTGGAACAGGCCCCGCGCGCATTCGTTGGCTTGTTGCGGGGCGAGGCCTTCGGCAAGCGCGTCATCAAGCTGAATCGCTGAAAAGATCAGGAAAAGGAAAGATTCCGATGAAGATACTCATGGTTCTCACATCCCACGACCGGTTGGGCGATACCGGCAAGAAGACCGGCTTCTGGCTGGAAGAATTTGCGGCCCCCTATTACGTCTTCAAGGATGCCGGTGCCGAGATCACGCTGGCCTCGCCCAAGGGTGGCCAGCCGCCGCTGGATCCGTCAAGCGATTCCGAGGATGCGCAGACCGAGGCCACGAAGCGGTTCAAGGCCGATGACGCGGCCCAACGCGCGCTGGCCAACACCGCCGTGCTGTCCACCGTTTCGGCCGACGGATTCGACGCCATTTTCTATCCCGGCGGCCACGGTCCGCTCTGGGATCTGGCCGAGGATGGCGACAGCAGGTCGCTGATAGAAGCCTTCGCCGCGAACGACCGTCCCATCGGCGCGGTTTGCCATGCCCCGGCGGTGTTCCGGCATGTCGAGGGTTCGGACGGCAAGCCGCTTGTTTCCGGCAAGAAGGTCACAGGCTTTGCCAACACCGAGGAAGACGGTGTCGGCCTGACCGATATCGTGCCGTTCCTGGTCGAGGACATGCTGAAGAAGAACGGCGGCGACTACCAGAAGGGCGATGATTGGACCTCGTTCGTGGTGACGGATGGAAAGCTGGTGACCGGCCAGAATCCGGCCTCGTCAGAGGCTGCCGCACACAAGCTGCTGAGCCTTCTGTAAAATGCAAAGGCGGGGCGGTGTTGCCGGCCTTCCCGCCATGCCGGGCCCGTGCCCGGGGGCGCGCACGCATTCCGACCAACGGAGAAAACGATGAACATCCTTGTTGCCGGCGCCACTGGCCAGACCGGTCTGCGCCTGATCCAGGCGTTGAAGACGAAGGGCCATTCCCCGATCGCGTTGGTGCGGGATTCGTCCGACACCGGCCAGCTTCCCTCCGAGGTGCAGATCCGCCGGGGCGATCTGACGGACCTGCGGGACGGGATCTGCGAGGGCTGCGAGGCGGTGATTTTCGCGGCGGGCTCGGGCAGTTCCACCGGACCCGAGATGACTGACAAGGTCGATCGCGACGGCGCCAGGCGTCTGGTGGACCTGGCTGTCCGGGCGGGCGTGCGGCGCTTCGTCATGCTCAGTTCCGTCGGCGCCGACAATCCCGACGGGGACAGCAAGCTTGGACACTACCTTCAGGCCAAGCACGATGCCGACGAGCATCTGATCTCTTCGGGGCTTGAATTCGCCATTCTCCGCCCTGTCGCGCTGACCGACGACGAGGGCACGCGAAACATGCGCTTTGGCGATGAAGTCGACGTGACCGGCAAGGCCGCACGAGGCGATGTCGCCGCCGTCCTGGCCGACGCGGTTGACAACCCGGAATGGACCGGAAAGGTTCTGACCATGCAGTCGATCTAGGCGCAGCGATCCGGCGCCGACCGGCCCATGTCTTGGCTATGTCTCAACGGCGCTCAGGTAGGCTTTCAGCGCCACCGCGTTGTTGTGTTCGTCATCTTTCGCGCCATAAACCAGCGTGACCCGGCCCGATTCCAGTCGCTGGCGCAACGCTGCGACAAGATCGTGGTTTGCATCCAGTTCGCCCGCATAGCGGCGCTTGAATTCCTGCCACTTGTCCGGGTCGTGATCGAACCAGTCGCGCAGGCCGTCACTTGGCGCGATGTCCTTCATCCAGTCATCCAGTTCCAGCGCCTCTTTCGAGACGCCGCGCGGCCAGATGCGATCCACGAGGATCCGCTGTCCGTCGGATGGGCCGGGCTTTTCATAGGCACGTCTCAACCAGATTTGGGTCATCTTTCCTCCTTCGGCATATCGCCCGCTCCGGTCAGCACCATGTCCATCGGAATGTCGTGGGGCTGCGGATAGATCGTGGCGATGGCGGCAACGGGATGACCCACACCGATGAATATCGGCCTGGACGGCAATGCCGCCAGTGTCCGGTCGAAAAACCCGCCGCCATGGCCCAGCCGGAAAAGCCTGCGGTCGTAGCCGACCACGGGCGCGATGAGGATGTCCGGCACGACCTCGTCCGTTCCGACCGGGTTCGGAATGTTCCAGACGCCGCGTTCCCAGCGGCAATCGGGTCGCCATTCGCGGAACGCCAGGGGCTGGCCCTCGGCGACGACGACCGGCAATGCGGCGCGCGATCCCTGCGTGCAGGCCCGCTCCATCCAGCCGCGCAGATCGAGTTCGCCGCGAAAGGGCCAGTAGAGGCTGATGACGGTATCGGGACCGTGATCGACGATTCGGTCAAGCTCTGCACCGACCGCGACGGCAACCCTGGCCCTTTCTGCCGCCGAAACCCCGAGGCGCAGGTCGATGAGGCGCGCGCGCTCGGCCTTGCGCCAGCGGGCGACGTCGCGTTTCTGAACCGGATCGACGGCCGCAATGCCGTCTTGCATGGTCTCCAGTTCGTGGGCGAAGCAGGGTGGCGAGGCGTATCCATCCGCCGGGGTTCGGTTCATCGGCTCGCTCCTTGCTGCCGGTCGAAAATCAACCCGTCCGAACGGGTCATCCCGGCGTGACAGGCATCGTCTCGGCAAGCATCAATGACTGACGCGCGACAGGAACCGGGCGCCGCCGGCGGAACCGGAATTCCGATCATGCCGGTCTCAGGCTCGGTGGCGTCGATCGGCCGTATCCGCCGCGCCTGTCCACAATATTACCGTGAATCGATGCGGCGATGCGGCTGGCACGCTCGATCACATGCGCCGCACCTTCCGGCGGGCAGGTTTCGCGGGCGGTCTGTGAAAACAGATCGAGCCAGCGATCGAAATGTGCTTGCTCCACCGGCAGCCCAAGATGCGCCTGCATCGGAGAGCCGTGGTAGCGACCTGTCATCAGGGCGACGGAAGACCAGAAATCGACCATCCGGTCGAGATGCGGCGGCCAGTCGGTGATCCGTTCGGCGAAGATCGGACCCAGAAGCGCGTCTCGCCTGATCCGGTCGTAGAATCCGTGAACCAGACGGGTCAGAACAGCGTCATTCAGCCCTGTCCGGTCCATCAGGGCCGATGTGATCTCTGGCCTGAGGGTGACGGTTGCTTTGGGCGTCGCTAGGGGAGGGGGCATGTCATTCACACTTGAATAGGCATTTTCAATGCTGTTTTATAGAGCCGACACGCCCACGTAAACCCCGACGAGATTTTCTGATGCGTCTGACCGCCTTCACCGATTTCGGCCTCCGGGCGCTGATGCGGATCGCCAGCGAACCGGAACGCGCCTTTTCGACCGCCGAGATCGCCGATGAGTTCGGCATATCCCGCCATCACCTGACCAAGACCATGGCGGCGTTGGCCAATGCGGGTTTTCTGACAACGAGACGTGGTGCCGGAGGCGGGGCGATGCTGGCCCGACCGGCGGCGCAGATCGGACTGGGCGAGGTGGTGCGGGTTCTGGAACGCGATCAACCGCTTGTCGAATGCTTTCGGGTCGATGGCGGGGCCTGCGTGATCACGCCGCAATGCCGTCTGAAATCCTTTCTTTTCGCAGCCGAAGCCGCGTTTCTGGACCGGCTCGACCATTTCACCCTGGCCGATTGCGCGCTGGATCCGCGCGGTCGGCCTGTAAAGGAGGCATTGTCGTGAAGCTGAGGCTGACCGAAACGGGCGTCGAAGTCGCCGCGGAAGACCTTGCCCCGCTTCTGGAACTGGATCCGTCCGATCTGCGCCGTCAGATGCGCGACGGAGCGGTGACAACCCGGTACGAGGTCGGCCAGGACGCGGATGCGGGCCGGTTCCGTGTCACCTTTCAATCCGCCGATTGGCGGGTCAGGTTCACATGCGCCAGCGATGGAACCGTGCTGAAACGACTGCGCAACAGGCGCGGCGGATGATGTCGTCCGGGACAGCGGTTGCGTCCGAAGTCATGACAGGCTGGATCGAATTCGCCGCCGCGATCGCGGTGTTCTTTCTCAGCCATTCGCTGCCGATGCGTCCGGCCGTCCGCGCGCGTGGCGTCGAATATCTGGGCCGCGGCGGCTTTGGCCTGCTGTATTCGGCGCTGTCGATTGCGGCGCTGGCCTGGATGATCGGCGCCGCGGGTCGCGCGCCCTTCGTGCAGCTTTGGCCGCGGCAGACCTGGCAAACCCTGGTGCCGTTGATCGCGATGGCACTGGCATGCCTGATTGCCGCCTTCTCCATCGCCCGGCCCAATCCCTTTTCCTTCGGCGGCGGGTCTTCGGGTTTCGATCCCGCCAGGCCGGGGATCGTGCGCTGGCTGCGGCACCCCATGCTGGCGGCGCTGGCATTGTGGGCTGCAAGCCACATGGTGCCCAACGGCGATCTGGCGCATGTCCTGCTTTTCGGCATATTCGCGGCCTTCGCCGTTCTGGGAATGCGCCTCGTGGACCGGCGCAAGCAGCGCCAGATGGGTGTCGCGCAGTGGGCCGCGCTGCGACGCGCGGCGGGGACCGGACCCTTCGTGCCGCGTCCTGTCTCGTCCGCCCATGCCGCGATCCGCTTTGGGATCGCGGCGGCTCTGTATGTGACGCTGATCGTGTTGCATCCGGTGGTGATAGGCGTGTCGCCTCTGCCCTGACAGGGATCGGTCTGGCCGTTTGCGCGAAAAGATGCGTTTCCGAAAGACCTGTCTGCCGCGCAGGATTGCAGAATTGCGCCCGTGGATGTCGGGTGACGCTGGTGCCGTGCGGCGGGAAGGTTGCATAGAGAATGGCAGGCGAATAAATTGACATCCATGATACCGATTTACGGCGGCCCGTGACGCCGTAGAATGACAGGGACGGTCGAGGACGGACGGAGCGACATATGCGCATGGACATTCACAACGCCGACGTCCCCGTGCTGTGTCGCGCCTGCGAAGCACGGCATCGCGGAATCTGTGGCGCGCTTGATGCGCCGGAACTGTTGCGGCTGGGTCGGACCAGCAGCAGACACGAATACGGTGCCGGAACGACCCTTGTCGCCGCCGGGGAACGCCCCGAACATTGTTCGAACATCCTCAGCGGAGTCGTGAAGCTTTCCAAGCTTCTGCCCGACGGGCGCCAGCAGGTCGTCGAGTTGCAGTTCGCGCCGGATTTTCTGGGCCGGCCGTTCGGCGGCGAAAGCGATGTCCTGGTCGAGGCGGCGACCGATGTGCGGCTGTGCTCGTTCCCGCTCGACATGCTTCAGACGATGATGGCCGGGTCGGCGGCCTTCGAGACGCGGATGCATCGCCAGGCGCTGCGTCAGCTGGACGATGCCCGCGACTGGATGATGACGCTGGGTCGCAAGAACGCGGCCGAGAAGGTGGCCTCGTTCCTGCTGATGCTTTCGCGCCATGTCCGTCCTCAGCAAGAGGGGTATTCAACCTCCTTCGCGCTGCCGATGGGGCGATCGGACATCGCCGATTTTCTCGGCCTGACGACCGAGACGGTCAGCCGCCAATTGACCAGGTTGCGAAAGGACGGCGCCATCGCGATTGAAAGAACGCGGCATGTCGAGGTTCTGGACCTGG
>CERQ01125312.1_pt1 | contig 10756 bp, 10 predicted proteins | sample 530711 | NCBI WGS metagenome assembly CERQ01 (sample SAMEA2620882, study PRJEB7988) | marine metagenome | biome: marine biome (ENVO:00000447); feature: mesopelagic zone (ENVO:00000213); material: "saline water (ENVO:00002010), including plankton (ENVO:xxxxxxxx)" | depth 850 m | reverse complement strand
CCCCTTACCGAAGAGTTTGATGTACTAGGAACCCGCACATCTAGCCAAATTAGGAGCATCAATGGCTCCGTAGAGTCATGGACAGACTATATCGTTACTCTGTTTCCTCTAGCAGAAGGTGAACTTACGATTCCATCCTTAGAAATAAACGATGCTCTCACTGACCCGGTCGCTATTAACGTTATAAATGAAGGGCCTAGATCTAATCAGTCTAACGAAGAACTATTCTTAGAAATAGTGGTGAACAAAGAAACAATATACGTGCAAGAGCAATTATTGTTTACGGTCAGGCTGTATTACACCATTAATGGTATTCGCAATCCTCAGTTCACTGAGCTGGAGATGGCTGATACTGTTATCCAGCTCATCGGATCCCCAAATCAATATGAAAAACTCATTGACGGGGTGCGCTATGGTGTTTACGAGAAGCGTTATGTCATCTTTCCTCAACGAAGCGGCCCACTTGAAATTCCAGATATCTTGTTTCGAGGGGAAGTCACTGACGGTTCAAGCAACTTCGTATTCCGAAATCTAAACACTAGACGTGTAACCGCCTTCATAGAGGGTATCACCATTCAAGTGGCCGAACGTCCGGAGGCAGCAAGGAACAACCAATTTTGGCTACCTGTAGGTAATTTAACGCTCGAAGAAAACTGGAACATAGACCTGTCCAACCTAAAAGTTGGTGATTCTGCAATACGGACTATAACCATGGTTGCTGACGGACTTGATGGAGCTGTGCTACCTCCGTTCAGCCCGGTGGAAATACAAAATTTGAATTTGTACCCTGACCCTCCAGATATTCAACGCACATTTGTCGACGGCCGCATTGTAGGTACTAGGGTGGAGTCTACAACACTTGTTCCTGTTATAGCTGGCAGTATTGAAATACCAGAAGTCTCTATACCCTGGTGGAATATTAACACCGATCAACAAGAGAGAACTGTCATTGCTGCCACTTTTATTAACGTCGCGACTATCGAGGGTGAGGTACCTTCCGAACAAACAGTTATAAGTACTGTTAACATTGAAGAACTGTTGGAGGCCGCCCCTGTAATAGATCAGAGCATGATAGATGCCCAAGCTGAAGCACAATTTATCGAAGTGAGGGCAGTTTGGCTGAACTGGCTTATAGCACTGGCGTTCCTTATTGTCATGATCAGTATATATTCCTTGCTCCTAGCCCCTAATAAACATGCGATTAGAGCATTCTTTGATACACAGTTAGCTAATTTGATTAAAAAATACAGTCCTGAAAATAACGAATGGGTCGCTTATAGACAATTAGTAATTGCTTGCCGTAAACAAGATTTAATTCGAATTAGAGAGTCATTAATTCAATGGAGTAATCACTTCCTAGACACACGTACTTTGTTAACTATGGAAGATATTCTGGAGCAAACAGAATCAATCGAACTACATGAGCACGCAACTCAGATACAAGCTGCGCTTTTTAGCATTGGATCTAAACAACACGCAGAGCTATCTTTTGATTCTCATGAGCTCATCAAATTGACAACCTCACTTCGCAAAAATAAGCGAAAAGAACAGAAACGCTTCAAACAAGAAAAACGTTTTGCTCTACCTCCTCTTTACAAAACGTGACACTTTCCCGGCTGGTTTACTCTACAAATGGGGACAATACTTGTCCGCGCTGTCATAAATCTTTATATAAATGCAACTGTCGATATCAACCTATTTCTACAACAAATTCCGATGGGGTTATACGAGTTCAGAAACATACCAAAGGACGCAAAGGCTCTGGGGTGACGATTATAGAGGGTCTTACAATTGATACTGCAGAGCTCAAAAAACTAGCGAAGGAAATAAAGCTCTACTGCGGAACTGGAGGCACAGTTAAATCTGGCATTATTGAAATACAGGGCGACAAACGACGAGAAATTAAGACTTTCTTCAAGCAACTGGGTATACACGTAAAAATGCTAGAAAACTGATTTATCGCCTCGTCGCAAAATTATTACTAGGTTAATTTTTAACCCTCTCCTACAAAGAACTAGAATCCATTGTCCAGATTAAGTTCGAAATTAGCCCTATCCTAGGCCATGGCTTACAAGCTTTTCTAACTATCACCCTGCAAACCCGATATTAATTTTTGTTTGTTAGCCAAAGCCGCTTTTTTTTCTTGCCTGTTTCGCTGCATCACTCCTCACATTTTCCAGTCGCTTTAGATACATTTCATCGACATCACCTGTGATGTATTCACCGTTAAATACGGAGCATTCATAACGAGTAATTGCTGGGTTGCCTTCACCCGCAGCGGCAATAAGATCATCTAGATCTTGATAAATTAGCCAATCTGCACCAATTAATTCTTCTACTTCTGAATTCGTCTTGCCTGCTGCAATCAGCTCCGAGGCAGCTGGCATATCTATGCCATAAACGTTGGGATAACGAATCGCCGGGGCTGCGGATGCAAAATAGACTTTTCTCGCACCTGAATCCCTAGCCATTTGTATAATTTGTTTACTGGTAGTTCCTCTTACTATTGAATCATCGATGAGCAGCACATTTTTCCCTTTAAACTCGAGATCAATAGCATTGAGTTTTTGCCGAACAGACTTTTTGCGTTGACTTTGACCAGGCATGATAAAGGTCCGCCCGATATATCTGTTTTTTACGAATCCTTCTCGATATTTCAAACCAAGACGATTTGCTAGTTCTAGAGCAGAAGTACGACTGGTGTCCGGAATAGGAATTACAACATCAATGTCGTGATCAGGTCGTAGCCGTTTCAATTTATCCGCCAGCTTTACGCCCATACGAAGTCGCGCCTTATAAACTGAAATACTATCCATCAACGAATCTGGTCGCGCGAAATAAACATGCTCAAAAATACAAGGAGTATGAGCCCCTGGCTCAGTGCAAACCCTTGTATGAAGGTTCCCATCCACATCTATGAATACCGCCTCCCCCGGCGCTATGTCGCGTTCTAATGTGAATCCCTGCGAGTCTAGTGCAACACTCTCAGAAGCTATCATGTATTCACTACCTCGATCGGTCTGGCGGCTTCCAAATACTAACGGACGTATACCATTGCGATCTCGAAATCCTAGAATGCCACACCCCGTGATCATAACCACTGCGGCGAATCCGCCTCGGCACCTATCATGCACCCCAGATACGGCAGCGAACAGATCTTCTGAAGTTGGTTCCATATTTCCACGACACTGCAACTCATGGGCAAATACATTAAGCAATACTTCAGAGTCAGAGTCCGTGTTAATGTGACGTAAATCTTCATTGAAGAGGTCGCGACTCAATTCAGCAGCATTGGTGAGATTGCCGTTATGTGCCAATGCTAAGCCATAAGGTGAATTGACATAAAAAGGCTGCGCCAATGCAGGGCTAGTACTGCCCGCTGTCGGATACCTCACATGACCTATACCCATCTGCCCTACTAAACGGCGCATATGTCTCGTTCGAAACACATCCTTTATCAAGCCATTATCTTTACGCTGGTTCAATTTGCCGTTATCGCTAGTCATTATGCCCGCAGCATCCTGACCCCGATGTTGTAGTACCGTCAACGTGTCATAGAGACACACACCGACATCCGCGCTTGTTACTACCCCTACCAATCCGCACATAACACACTCCGCAATACTTTAGTTATCCGCTAAATTCAATTAAGTAATTACTCCACATTTGTATTATTTATATCGCTAATCAACGTACGCGACCATTCCACTACGGGCAAGCCATAAGGTATTAATATTGATTGCTGCCACTGCTCTGTTTCTGAAATAAATATACTGCTAATTAACATGCTAACGAGGACAATTATTAAGCCACGAGCAATGCCGAACATTCCGCCCAAAAAACTGTCAATGAACCTTAACCCCGTAATGGTTAGCAATTTCGCTAGAACACGACTAAGGACTGAGCCTAGTAGAACAACCATTATAAAAATCAACGCAAACGCGGAGATATCTCGAACACTATCGTTCTCGATAATGTTTGCCATAAGACCTGATAAATGATCACTACCTACCCAGGCTATCAGTAAAGCTGCTATCCATGTGACTAACGCTAAAATTTCTTTTACAAATCCCCGCCAAAATCCAAATATACAGGACAAAGCGGTCACCAACAGGATCGCCGTATCTAATTCATTCATTGATCAGCCTGCCCTGTAATTCAATTACAGCTGTTTCACTTCATAACGAACCACCATACCTACCAGCTGGAATTGATCCTGCAACTGTGTAAGGTGCTCATCGGCCAACGCTCGTTCCACCCAGGGTCCCACAAAAACACCGAGAAGTTCTTCTTGCCCTTCACCTATGTTGCGGGTATACGCCTTATATCCTGCATTTTGTAGACGCTGCAGTAGATTTTCTCCATTAGAAGTATCCGAAAACGAACCTAGCCGAACGCTCCAGCTTTGGGGTAACCCTTCCGCGTCGAGACCAGGGATATCGAGAGTAAAATCTGACTTAGGAATGCTAACTTCGGCTACCCCTTCAGTGGATTCTGCACTAGTTTGAACAGCAGGTTCGATCTCGATTACGGTTGGAGCTTTAGCAGCGTCACTAATAATTACAGGACGACTCTGTTGTGGTTCGGGAAGAATAGGTACCAATGGTTGCGCAGGTATACGGTTCGGAGTTTGGATTTGGTAGCTACCTTGCCCATCAAAAACAATTGGCAGAAAGATTATCGCAAGGGCCAGTACCACTACCGAACCTACAATTCTCTGTTTGGTACCTTGCTTCAATATGAAATCATCCCGAACATGTCATATCTATTAGCCACAGTTGTGTCTTTATATAAATAGTAGAGAAGCCATCCACATCTTCGCAGCAATCGTCAGCCATTATTGACTTAAGTTACGCACAGCTGCCACCGCATAAAACGAACCAGTTACCATCACCAAGTCTTCGGTAGCTGCAATTTCACACGCTGCCTTATAAGCATATTCCAGAGAATCAAATTGTTTTAACTGGGCCTTTCTCTGACATTGTTCGATCCGCCTGAAGGCTTCGCCCGACGACATCGACCTGGGCTCTTCAACCTCCGCAATATACCAGATGTCCAGACAGGATCCTAAGGCCTCTGCTATTCCTTCTATATCTTTATCTGCCATAACAGCGATGACTCCAACAATTTGCGTAATTTCTGAATTTAGCTGTCGGAATTGTTGTACTCGCGCTGAAAGCAAATGTGCGGCAGCAGGATTATGGGCTACATCAAGAATTACTTTTTTTTGAGTCGTCAAATCCTTACGAAATTCGAACCTCCCGGGCACAGCTAGCCCATCTAGTGCTTCTTGAAAATCTTTAGTCTTAATTTTAACTGGTAATAGATTTAAAGCTTGAACTGCCAGGACAGCATTCGATAAGTTGATATGTGGCAGAGGTAATCCCTCTACTATCTGGGACTCACCAGAAAGATTGGGGCCAGTAAAAGTCCAAGTATCTTCATTTTGAGCTTTGACACCAAAACATTCATTGTCCAAACGATAAACTGGCGCATCAAGTGCGCGAGCCTTCTCCAATATACTTTTACAGGGAACTGAGTCCCCATAAACCAAAGGAGTTTCTCGGCGGATTATTCCTGCTTTTTCAGCCGCAATGCTTTCTAAATCATTTCCTAGCCAGCTCTGATGATCGAGACTAATATTAGTGATCACAGCTACGTCAGGATCGATAATGTTGACAGCGTCTAACCGACCACCTAATCCGACCTCAAGTATCACTACATCCAGATCTTTTTCATTAAAAAGCCAAAGCGCCGCCAGCGTACCAAACTCAAAATAACTAAGAGATACTCCTTTTCGCTTCTGTTCAACCGCCAAAAAGGCATCACATAAAGATCTATCACTTACTGATTTTCCTCCTACGCAGATCCTCTCGTTAAACCGATGAAGATGAGGGGATGTGTATGCCCCAGAGCGGTATCCCGCACTTTCTAATACTGCTTGGAGGCATGCCACGCAGGAACCTTTTCCATTAGTACCCGCGACTGTGACAACTTTATTAGCTAGTTTAGTGAGACCCATGCGGTTTGCTACTGCTTGAATACGATCAAGCCCTAATTCAATCTCCTCTGGGTGCAGAGAAATAATACGCTGAAGCCAGGAATCGAGGTCGTGAACCTCAAGTGTGCGACCTGGCATTAGGATTCTTTAACTCTAAAATGGAGTAACTTGGCTAATAAAGCGGCAATTTTGTCACGCATATCACGGCGGTGGATAATCATGTCTATTGCGCCGTGCTCTAATAAAAACTCGCTACGTTGAAATCCGTCCGGGAGTTTTACTCTTACTGTTTGGCGGATAACGTCAGGACCAGTAAAACCTACAAGAGCATTAGGCTCAGCCACATTGATATCGCCTAGCATGGCCAGGCTAGCAGAAACACCGCCATATACCGGATCTACTAATACTGAAATATACGGTAAACATTCTCGCTTGAGCTTTTCCAGTGCAGCGGATGTTTTGGCCATTTGCATCAGGGAAACCAATGCCTCTTGCATACGGGCACCGCCACTAGTAGAAAAACACACCAAAGGGAGTCCGTCAGCCATGCAGCTATTTACCGCCTGTGTAAATTTCTCTCCTACCACAGCGCCCATTGATCCGCCGATAAACCCGAATTCGAACGCGGCCACGACTATTGGCATTCCTTTTAATTTACCCTTAGTGACCACAAGAGCATCTTTCTCGCCAGTATCTTTCTGAGCGGAAACCAACCGGTCTTTATAGCGTTTTAGGTCTTTGAACTTAAGTAGATCTATCGGTTCTAAACTAGAATTAAGTTCCTCTTGCTTTCCTGCATCGAGGAATAATTGAATTCGCCTTCGCGCGGTAATTCTCAAGTGATGATCACACTTTGGACAAACATCAAAATTCTCTTCAAGTGTCTTTTTATAAAGCGTCGCATCACAGCGCGGACATTTTTTCCAGACCCCCTCCGGCACTGCTGACTTCTTTTTACTTTCAGCACTACTCCGAGAAATAGATGGTAAAATTTTATCAATCCAGCTCATTACTAGTCTTCAATATAAGGTTTTGAATTAATCAATGCTATTTAACGCTTTTCGCGCTATGCCAATTATATTGGTGCATTCTTGAATATCACTCTTAAGCTGGGGGTTAGTGGGAGGCAATTCTGCTATTTTATTGACTAGAGCGCTTCCTATTACGACTCCATTCGCCAGGCTCCCCATAGCTCGGACGCTTTGCGCATCTTTTATGCCGAATCCAATTACTATTGGCAAACTGGTAAGGCTGTCCAAGACTGTTAAGCTTTCTCTTACAGAGTCATAGTCACTTAACTCGGCCCCTGTCACCCCTTTAAGTGAGACGTAATACAAATAACCAGAACTTAGAGTAATGATTTGCTTTGCTCGTTTTTCGCTTGTTGTCGGTGAAACCAAATAAATGGTGTCGATCTCACAGTCCTGCAGCAAAGTATGTAATTCGACAGATTCTGCCGGAGGCATATCAACGACTAAAACTCCATCAATCCCTGCTGAAGAAGCCGAGGTTACAAACCGGCGATAACCCATGACCTCTATCGGATTCAAGTACCCCATGAGAACTATTGGCGTACTATCATCCCTTTCCCTGAACTGTCTAACTAGATCAAGTACATCATTAAGGCTTGTGCCTCTTTGGAGAGACCTTTCCACTCCACGCTGAATTACCGGCCCATCGGAAGAGGGGTCGCTAAAAGGTATTCCCAGTTCAATGATATCGGCTCCCTGATCCACTACTGCATGCATCAGCTGCAAAGTAGTTCTCAGATTTGGATCACCTGCTACGAAGTAGGGTATTAGCAGCTTACCCTTATTATCTAAAACCCGTTCGGTTGTCCGAGTGATGCGACTCATAATGATCGCTTACAGCTTAATTCCTTCAATCTTTGCAACAGTCTCAATATCCTTGTCACCCCGACCTGAAAGATTGATTATCAATGACTGCTGCGGCTCCATATCTCCAGCAAGCTGCATGGCATAAGCTACAGCATGACTGCTTTCCAAAGCAGGAATAATACCTTCTAATTCAGTTAACTGATGAAACGCCGTTAATGCTTCGCTGTCCGTTACAGTAACATATTTAACCCGCTTTAAATCTTTTAACCAGGCATGTTCTGGTCCTACTCCGGGATAATCCAGTCCTGCAGAGATCGAATGGGTATCCGAAATCTGGCCAGCCGCATCAGTCATTAAGTAGGTACGGTTCCCATGAAGTACTCCTGGCTTGCCTGTACTCAGAGGCGCCGCATGCTCTCCCGTATCCAGCCCTTTCCCACCTGCTTCAACACCATACATAGAAACCTCGGCGTTTTCGAGAAAGGGATGAAAGAGTCCGATAGCATTTGAGCCCCCGCCTACACAAGCGACTAACGCATCAGGTAATCGACCTATCTGTTCGAGTGACTGCGCTATCGTTTCTCGACCTATCACACACTGAAAATCCCGCACAAGTTGAGGGTACGGATGTGGTCCTGCTACAGTACCTATAATGTAGTAAGTATTATCCACATTTGTAGCCCAGTCTCTTAAAGCTTCATTCATCGCGTCCTTAAGAGTCCGAGAACCAGATTTTACTGATATGACTTTCGCCCCTAGCAGCTTCATTCGATACACATTAGGCGCCTGCCGGACAATATCATCAGCCCCCATATACACGTAACAATCCAGTCCCAGTCTGGCAGCAACCGTCGCAGTGGCCACTCCATGCTGTCCCGCTCCTGTTTCAGCGATAATTCTCGTTTTGTTCATGTGTTTAGCCAGCAAAGCCTGGCCTATAGTATTGTTTACCTTATGAGCTCCTGTGTGATTCAAATCTTCACGTTTGAGATAAATCTGAGCTCCAGCACTATTTCCAGTAAGACGCTTAGCAAAATACAGCGGTGATGGCCTGCCTACATAATGTCTAAGTTCGTAATCAAACTCTTTCCAAAATTCCTCGCTTCTGGAGAGCCTCTCATAGACTGATGTTAATTCTTCAACAGCTGCAATTAATGTTTCTCCTACGAAAACTCCTCCATAAGGACCGAAATGACCCAAATTATCTGGTCCATCATTCGTCGCGGACGCGCTGACTACTTTGGATTCAGTTCTGGACACTTCCTGTTCCTCGTGCTTCTTCAATAAAAACCTGCATTTTCTCCATATCTTTTATACCAGGTTTCCTTTCGACCCCACTGCTTACATCTACCCCGAAAGGCCTAACCTGATTGACAGCCTTCCTGACATTGGAGGAATTGAGGCCTCCAGCCATTATTAAATTTGTGCTGCTACTCGCATTAGTCGCTTCCGCCGTTGACCAGTCAAAGGTCTTGCCCGTGCCACCCGGCGCGTCTTTGTCAAAGCTATCAAGTAATATAAAGTCGGCCGAATTGTAATTGGAGATATCACTGGCGATATCCCGATCGGCCCCAACCTTAAACGCTTTAAGATACGGCATATTAAATCTCTGGCAAAATTCCTCCGACTCATCTCCATGAAACTGGAGATAATCTACCAACCCCGACTCTACAACTTCAGTAACTTCACTTGGCTCAGGATTTACAAACAATCCTACTATCTTCAGGCTGGGTAAAATTCCTGTAAAAATTTCACTAGCCTGGCTAAGCGTAACCGAGCGAGGACTTGGTTTATAAAATACCAAACCAATAGCGTCAGCGCCCAGCTGCGCAGCCGCAACCGCGTCTTGCTTTTGTGTAATCCCGCAAATTTTGATCCAGAGTCTAGACAAGATAGGCTTAAACTAATGAAAGGAGACCATTTTACCATAATGCGACGGCCTCAAGCACAAAGCCTTAATTCTCGTCCTACTCTGCTTATTTTAAGAACATGGGGCTTTCATAGCATCGCGGAAGACTGAAATCGGGGGGATATTCTACCCCGACCATATAAAGCCCATCAGGAGCAGCCGTTAATCCGGCCTGAGTTCTATCCTTTGAGGCAATTAATTCGTTAATCCAATCCGTATTACGCTCTCCTTGCCCAACTTCCAGTAATGCACCAGTAATATTCCGAACCATATGCTGAAGAAAAGCATTGGCTTGAATATCTAACACTATGAACCCATTGTAGTTGCTCACGGATGCCATATTTATACAGCGGAATGGGGTCTTAGACTGGCACCCAGCAGCTCTAAAGACCGAGAAATCTTGCTCCCCAACAAGATTTTGGGCCGCGCTATTCATAACATTCACATCTAGTGGCCTAGCTGCGTAGGTAGCTCGACCTCTCATCAGAGCTGAAGCGGTTGCACGGTGATATATAATATATTGATAATGCCTTGCAGTCGCTGAAAAACGAGCATGAAACTGCCCATCTACATGCCTAGCCCACAGTACTCGTACCGAGGGAGGTAGAAGGCTGTTGACGCCCCGAGTCCAGGCCCTTTCAGGACGATCAGTAGGGCTATCAAAATGAACAATCTGGCATGTAGCATGCACGCCTGCATCGGTGCGCCCAGCACATGTCGTCCTAATCTGAGAATCGGCTATATAACTAAGCGCTCGTTCTAACTCCGACTGTATCGTGTTAAGCCGAGGGGACGACTGCTTTTGCCAGCCATTAAAAGCAGAGCCGTCGTATTCCACAGCTATGGCGACTCTAAATTCCGAATTATTGGTAATGGGCAAAACTAGCTCTTATTTCAGTCGCTGTTTCTCATCATAACAGGACTAATCATAAGAATTATCGAGTGAAGCTAAGGAGTTCTCAGCCTCCTTAACCTGCTCTTTTGTTCCTTCTGCAATCACCTCCTGTA
>CERQ01105314.1_pt1 | contig 10762 bp, 13 predicted proteins | sample 530711 | NCBI WGS metagenome assembly CERQ01 (sample SAMEA2620882, study PRJEB7988) | marine metagenome | biome: marine biome (ENVO:00000447); feature: mesopelagic zone (ENVO:00000213); material: "saline water (ENVO:00002010), including plankton (ENVO:xxxxxxxx)" | depth 850 m | reverse complement strand
GTGGACTTCCGGTCCGAGGAAGACGCCTGGTTCGACGGTGAAAAGGTGCGGTTTCTGGATGGCAGGCAGACGGAGCTCACGCTGATCCCGTCGGAGTGATGCGAGGGTTAAGGAGTGGTTTTGGCGAAGAAACGTGGATCGCCGGGGGGCCGCTGCTGGGTGGACTTTGGAGTGTCGCTATCCGCTGCTTTTGGGGTGGGAAGTTGCAAGTCCTGGGGTCATTATCCTGCTCAAGATCAAAACTCGTAATCTGAGGCTGGTTCTCTGGGGTGAACAGCACCGAGCGGCTTTCGCGGCCATGCATGCTGACCCTGTTGTGATGGCGGATCAGAATGGTCCTATCGATCCCGCAGAAAGCGATGCCAAGTTCGACCGCTATCGCCTTGGATGGATCGAAGAGGGAGTTTCTCGTTGGGCGATAGAGAATAGGGACGGAAGTTTTCTGGGCTACACCGGAGTGGTGCATCGTCTAGATGAGGCCCATCCTCTAGGCGCGCATTTTGAAATCGGCTGGCGTCTTGTGGTGAACGCTTGGGGCCATGGCTACGCGACCGAGAGCGCGCAGGCAGCTTTGCTCGACGCTGTAGCACGCGTTCGGCCGAGCGAGATTCTAACGTATACGAGTCCTGACAACCTGAGATCACAGGCTGTAATGTCGAGACTCAAGCTACGTCGAATGCCGAAACGTGATTTCGTTGTTGAAAAGGCTTCAGGGGGAGTTTGGCAGGGGCTCGTCTGGCAAGCTCACGCGGGTGCCCAATGACCGCAATGGAGTCGTCAGCGGCTTGTCTGGATCAGGGTAAGCATCGCTCCATGCTGCCAGTCTGCTAGTGGGGCGTTCGCCCGCTGCTCCGAATGTCAGAGATTGGGGTGGAATCGGACGATCCCGTTTTGTGCGGCAGCAACGAAAAGCAGACACATTTTACGAGAGTGAGGTAGCCTCTTCAAACACGCGAAGAAGGTTCGGATAGTAGGACTCTATCGTGGGATAAGTGTCCCGATGCGCTTCATAATGTTTGAGAGCCGAGATCAATGCGGGGACGTAAACGAAACCTCGCTGTAGCTCATCTGCGATTTCTGCTTCACCTGCCGCATTCCCACGTTCCTGGGTCGTCAACCTAGCGGTTACGGCCCTGATAATGCTCTCGTTTATGACTTGGTCCCACGTCGTATAACCTTCACGTCGCATTGCTTCGACCAGACCATCGAAATTCGCGGCACTGGCGCCGACTTCAGAAGAGTAGCGTGCCGTCAAGGGATTGATCACTGTGTGAGCGAATTCGTGACTGATTAGGGGTTGAAGTCGTTCGGACGTACCAAAGTTCGTTTCGCCGTCTACGATGCTGGCAGGTCCAATAAACGCGTAGGCAGACGCTTTTCCATCGTCGCTATCATAACGCGTCGCAAACCCTCCATCATGAAGCAACGGACCAAGGACGACTTCGGTCAAGCCCAGCGGCATACCGAGATAGGCCGAAAGGATACGGGTCGAGGCAGTGACCGACGGGCGAGATTGAGCGATCAGCCGATCATAGTACGGTCGATTGCGAGCATAGAAGTCTAGAAACCCACAATCACTTGCAAAGGCTCGTGTAAGCGAAAGAAATTCGGCATACGCTTCCGGGCCTCCAGCACTCTGAGTGACCTCTGGTTTCGGAGGGTAACGTTGCTCCAACAATGGCGGTTCTGACAATGCGATGAAAGCATCAGGCACTGTGCTGAAGCTAAAATCACTCGACGATAGCTCTGAGAACTTAGAAACAGCGGGATGGTCCCGGCAACTCGCAAAGTATTCCGCTGCTTCGAGCTTGTACGAGGAGTCCAAATAAGAAACGAGGAAATAGTCCGATAAAAGCTGAATAACGCTCATCAACTCAATACGGCTGTCCACCGTTACGGCTGCTTCAGCAGTTGTTTCGGTCATTCGTGTCTGGATCGATGCGCACCCCAGTAAGGTAGCTGGCAACAGGCAGGCCGCAACGATGCGCATGATTGCACTCCTGAACCATTTACGTCGCAGGCATCTCTACTCGTGCCTGCGAATGACCGATATTAGAAAATTGCGACTAAGCGATTTTTGTCCGTAATGGGGTCGTAAGCAGTCGGCCCGCTTTTATCGTGCGTCTACAATTAGCGGACGGTGACTTTCAGGCGCTCCCATAACACGCGGGAGGATCTGCAATTAGGGTGGGAAGCGGACGCTAACTTCAGCCCCACTCCGTGACCCCAGTTGGGATGAGCGATAGTAGGAGTATGATAACGCTAAGAATGCCGCTGGTGACCGTGAATGAGCGTGCAACCCTTCGCCCTTTGGTGATCTTCCAAAGGACGCCACAGGAAATCAGGATGATCAAGTTCACGACGCGCCAAATCGTAATCGCGGTGGTGTAAGCGAATTGTGAGATGATGATCATGACAATTGCTTGAGCGACGCAGGCGAGCCAGACGCCCAACGACAATCTGATGCCTTCACCATCGTTTTTTCGCTCAACCCTCATATGGCCTTATTGGCTATTTTCCGGAACGACTGCAATCGGGTCGCTAGCCGACAGGCCGCTTCTAATACCGATCGGTGGTAAGTTAGCGGTCCGGTTGTGGGCGCTTCCCATGAAACCGCGAACGTCCGATCTGACGGTAGAATGCGGAATGGCGGATGTCTTGATTATCGTGGTCAAAGCCGACAGAAAACTATCGATCCGTCAGCTTTGAGTGCCTCAAATGAACATCGAGATTGAGCGAAACCCCTCTAGGCATGACACAGACTTGCTCAGTCGAGGGATTGTGTCCTTCAACGAACAAGCTGTTAGCGATCTCGAACCGATCGATGAAGAGAAGCGGTTTCATGTGCTGGCAAGAGATAGTGAAGGTTCGTTGCAGGGTGGCATTCGCGCTACGTGCTATTGGAATACCCTTCACATTGAACTTCTCTGGATTTCCGAGACTGCGCGCGGCGCTGGAATCGGCCGCAAGCTGATGCAGAAAGCTGAGGCTTTTGCGCGGGAATGTGGGTGTGAGAACGCTTTTGTCGAAACGACCAGTTGGCAGGCGAGGCCATTCTACGAAAAGAACGGCTATAACCACATGGCTACCCTAGAGGATCGACCTAAGGGACATTCTTCGCACTATCTGACGAAGGTGCTGGCCTAATCGAAAAGGTCAACTTTTGAGAGAATTCCGCTCGGGTTAGACGACCGCAAGAGGTCGCTAGCCGACTGTTGCTGTTTACTTGTGTTTGCTTGATCTACGGGCAGTCGGCTTTCAAGCGCTGCGCTAATAGCCGAGAGGGGCTGCAGTTGAGGTGGGAAGCGGATGTCCAGTCGGCCTTCAAGTTAGAAGTTGCGTGCAGGTGATAGCGTGGCCTGCCGCGTCGCGCACTTCATATCGCTCATCGCTGACCGAACATGCGAAAAAGCTCGTCGTGTAGAGCTATCGCTTCATCCGACCAGCATCCATCATTTTCTGGAGTTTTAGCAGAGAAGGCCGGTCCGGTAATAACGAGTGCCTCTGGGCCCCCGTTGCTGACCACGAGTTGGCAAACCTCTTTCTCCAACCCTGCTCGCCTGGCTTTGAGATAAGCCGCTCGCAGGCTGGGCAAGTCACCGGCTTCAACGGTACCTCGTTCTACGGACGGCCTGGCGTCCGGGTCGGCACATGTTGCCCGGGCCTGCCTAGGATAGAGGAGAAACGAGCCGGACTCGAGATCAAGGTACACCGATCCCCCCGGGCACCACTCGTTGTTATCGATCAGAGCAAAGACCGCGCCGGAGCTGGCATCGTCCTGCGCCGCTACCGTTTGAGATGTAAGCAGGATCGCCAGACCGGCCAGAATTGCCGAGATGCTTTGCAGTGGGCGCAAATGATCATCCTTTCGTATTCGTTGTGTTTGTGCCGCACTTTCGAAACGACCACAACGGGATCGTTGGCTGAACGTCTGCTTCCTTCCGAGACAATCTCGAAGCCGCCAGACGCTATGAAGCCGCCAGACCGCTACAGGGACTCTGCCTCTCCCCCAGAATGACCGAGATGGGGTGGTTTTGAGACTGACAGGTTCTGGTGAGAAAGAAGGTAGAGCGGTCATTCGCTTTTTCTCTTCGTAGCATTGCGATTAAGCACGAGCGCCGACGCGAGCGCCGCCACAGCGAACAGTAATACCCCGAACCCTTGCGACCATGTGCTCGACCATAGTTCGCGGTTGAAAGCCATCGGACCTACCGCATTGACGAGTCCATGCAGCCAGATAACGGGGATTAGGCTGCCTCTTCCGATCACCCACACGCGCGTCATGAGGTAGGACAGTGCCGTCACGCTCAATGTGTAGAGCGGTAGGTATATCCAGAAGTCGATCCCGTCGCGCCAATCGGGGAACATGGCCATTACCGGAAGATGCCATAGCGACCAGATGACCCCGATAATCAGCGAGGAGCGCCACTCACCGTGAACCTCGATCAAGCGCGGCAAGAGATAGCCCCGCCAGCCCCCTTCCTCGCCGAGGGGACCAGCTCCCATGAAAACCGTCGCCACGCCGTTAAGGATCGAGACCGGGAAGATTGTAAGGTAAAACAGTGTGGGTGCATCTCCCCCGGCGGCGTCAGGCATTGGCACATATCCAAACAGTGCCGTCAGAATGAGCAAGGCGATGGGAAAAGGTAGCAGAGCAGCGGCATAGGCTCGCCATCCGCACCGAACCCGAATGAAATCCCGCAGCCACGCTTTGACTTTGCTTGCACCCCCGGACCGCGCCAACAACATTGCCGCGACCATCCCTGGCGCGAAGGAACCAAGGAGGATTGCCGCCATCATCGTGCCAGACGCGCCGGATTCTATCGGCTTGCCAGATAACAGCCAGCCCGCAACCCAAATGCTCCAGCTTAACCCATAGGTGAGCACGACGAAGGTCCACGGGAATGATCGGGCGGCATGTTCGGTTTGGTTCATTTTCTACCCTTGTATTGCAAGGTTTTGAGATAAATGCGTTATTGGGTTCGTATCAGCCGACCCAAACCCTTGGTGAGCAGGAGATAAGTGAGCATCGCTAGGGCGAGCGCGATTGGAATGGACCACCAGCCAAGCACTTCTTGGTGTCCCGCCGTTTCGGCTACGATACCTGCGGCGATCGTTCCATCGGGAGCGCGGAACAATCCGACGTTGTCCGCCCAGAAGGGTTTTGAAAGGGCGATAACCGCGAAAACCGCTATGAACAGATAGCCGAGACAGAACAGACTCGCTGCCAGCAACCGGCCTCCACCGGCGAGAATGGTATGAAATAATCCCTTCCCGACCGCGACCGGACTATATGTGTGCGTGGCGCGAGAGATATAGCGTTCGCCTAGGATCGGATGGAGGTAATCGATCGGACGACCAAGTCGCTTCAACGCAACCTTCAGCTGTTGCGCCGGATTGCCAGTCGCTGGTTGCGCGCCGATGCTTTCCATCACATGCCGCTCAAGATCACTCCGCAGTTCGCGCCCCTCGTCCCCCAAAGGCGCGCTTAACTTGTCGAACTCGCTAAAATAGGCGTTCCACAATTTTACCATTGCGGGATCATCGAAAAGTTCAGTCATTTTCTTCTCCAGCAAGCAGGCCTTCGACCGAGGTGGAAAGCTGCTTCCAGCGTGGGATCATGGCTTCGAGCAGCACGACGCCTCGCGGGGTAAGCGTGTAGTATTTGCGAGGCGCGCCTCCTTCGCCGTCTCGCATCTCGGATTTAATCAGGCCGTCCTTGGCGAGCCGCAGCAGGAGAGGGTAGATTGTTCCCTCTGGCACATTGATCCGGGCTTTCGAGGTGAGACTGGTCACCAGTTCAAATCCGTAGTGTTCCCCTCCACGCAGCGTCAGCAGGATTGCAAACTCGAGCACGCCCTTGCGCAGCTGAACCTCCCAGCGTGCAGTCTCCTCGTGCGACTCAATCGAGTTCCTTGCCATGCAAGGTTCCTAAGCAGAGTATACTTGTTATGCAAGGCACTTATGCCGCGACCGCCTTCGGAGGGATGAGGCGTCTCGTCGGTCGTCCGAAATTGGGTCGGTAGTAGCCGGACCGCCTTTGTCGCGCTTGCTCGATGATCGGACGTTCAGCTTTGAAGCGCTGCGAAGGTCCAATTTTAGGGGTTAGTTGGCGGAGGAGCGCGCTACATTGCCATCACGCTTTCGCATTTCTTCGAGCCGATCGGTCTGCGCTGGCTGCGCCGGCACACCAAGTGCTTCGCGCAGGGCGTCGGGGATTACACTCCGATCATAGGGTTCCATCGTCCATGCCTCTCCACTTGGCCGAGAATACTGCGTTCCGTATATTTGTTCACGTCCGATCGACTGTAGATACCGGTCCAGTGTCGCTGCGGCGATCCAAGGAGCCCTTTCATGACCGCGTGCCGTCGCGGCAACCGCAAGCGTATGAGCTAACAGATAGGAATCAGGCTTGCCTCCATGTTGGAAGATGAAGGCGGCGCGATAGTAGTCGTTCGCAGTGGACAACGCGCCCGCGGCGAGCAATTCCTGCGTTTGCATTCTCCGAGCTTCGTCTTCCTCGATCATGCGCCGAACAAATTCCTGGTCCTGATAGTCGCCCGGAGTGGCGTTGCGACGAGTCTCCTGATCGGCCTCAAAAAGGGTCGCCATTTCGGAGTTGTCTTCTGGGCCAACCTGGCCAAATGCAATTGTCGGCTCAATGAGAGCAAGAGATGCTGCTACTGCCCAACGCCACATTTTCTATTCCCTTTATCCTTAGAATCCCGACATTACCGGCATCGACAAATCGAGCAACCCAACTGGTCAGACAGGCTCCCGAGGCCACACTGTTACCGCAACGGCTGCATTGGGGGCGTGTGCAGCCGGGCCGCTTTTCTCGCGTTGCTTGATTAGCGATCGTGCGGCTTGGAGGCGCTGCGCCGGTAGCCGGGAGGGCTGCAATCGCCGTGGTTTTGCGACTGTCTGCGTCGGGGTTTTTGTAATGAAGTAGCCATTTGCAAGCGGCCCGCGTCAGCTTCGATAGTCATACGATCCCTGCCCGACGTTCACCATCTTCCTTTTTAGATATCAGTTGCCAGCACCGAAATGCCGCCTCAAACATTCAAAACCAAATTAGATTTCTGCTTTGACTGACAGAGCGTTCGACAATCTTCTTGGCACTTCAGCCACCATAACCCGATGTTCATTACCCAAGATTGTCCAGTACCTCGTCTAGCGTCTCCCCAAAGTGAGTTTGTAAAGATGTGTCGACGACACCGTCAGAAATGGGAGCGTTGTGAGATTTCACCAAATCAGCTATCCAGGCGTGCACAGCTGCGGCTCCATGGCGATCCTCTAGCCCCTTCAAGACCCTAAAGGCGGCCAAGTAGCGCGCCTGATCATTTGCAACATACTCGACTTCGAAGTCATCGTCGGTGAACGTGAAAACTCCGCTGGGGTAGTAGCTGAGGTCGGCATCCATTTTGGCTCGTTCTTCGTCCCCTACCTGACGATAGTACGCCTCGCGTCTGGGCTGGTGTTTTCCCCACTCAAGAAGCTTGAGGGGTCCTTCGCTTTCAGTCGCTTTCTGTGCCCGGGCAGCTATCTGCCTTGCTGTCACAATTGGATCGAAGCGATCAGCAAGTTTAAAGTCGATCCAGACAGCATGCCCTTCGGCCAGCCAGCGCGGAAAATTGAATCCGTTCTGGGCTTGATAGGCGTGAACTTGCTCATGCGGGATTACCCATCCAATTGCCTTGACACTCCGAAAATCGAGCTGGCTGTCATCCTGAACAAAGACCGGCCAGCGCGTTACCTCACCTGGAGACGTCAAATTATTAAACGCAGTCTGGGTGAAAACAACACTGTCCCATTGAGCAGCTTTGCGCTCATCCCCAACTTCCCTGCCGATCGTAGCGATCTGGGCACCAAGACACGCAGCCGTTGCGCGCGCCATCGCTTCGGAGCCTGAGTCATAGTGGACTAGCAGAAAGCCTCCACTGGCTTCATCTGTGACCCGCAGAGTTCGCATGTCCTCGAAGTCAGCGGCGTCGTCACTAACAGTGATGCCTACGAGCTGCGGCATTTCGCCAGCGGTGGCGGTACAGGCGGCATGCGCTTGATCCGTGGCGCTACTTGCAATTGATGCAGGTGGCTGAGGTGTGCTACATGCCGCTAGCAATAATACAAAAAATAGATATCGCATGAACTACCTTCGATATTCGATGTCGAGCAGAAAGATTCACAGATTTCGCAGAATAGTGCCCTAGGTTTGTTCGTGCTTTCTATTCGATATAACCCGAACGATGTCCCCTATTGAGCTCGTCTTTTATTTCAAACCTCACATAGCCGCAATGGGTCGTGAGCAGCCGGACTGCTTTTAAGTGCCTGCTCCATCATCGGACTTTCGGCTTTGAAGCGCTGCGACAACTGCTGCCAACGTCCGCATTTAGGGTGGGAAGCGGAATGGCAGCTATTGAACGTGCACCGAAATTTTCAGATGCACTGTATGCGACTTCGAACATTCACTGAGACGGAAGCTCTACCGGAACTCTTTCGTAGGCTGCCTCCAATTGCATTGGAAAACCGGGAATTTCCGCAACCATCTGATCCCAGTCCGAGTGATCGACGATGCTGAAGTGTCCCTGGGGTAAGGCCTGCTCAAGACAGCTGAGTCTACCCTCAAGATCTTTGGTCGCTTGAAAATAAGCGATTTCGGCGCCTTCGGAAAGGCTGCCATTGAAACCTATCAATTCCACTTCGCAACGGCTCGCGGTGTGAAGGATGGTATCAGGGAAATTGGGAATGTAATCCTTGGCCGGGCCTTCGGCGTTATAGATGAATTCTGTTGACCCAAACATCATCTCAATGATCGGCGGTTCGTGGTCGAAGCAACCAGAGAGGCTTAGCGAAAGCCCAAAGCCAAACAGCAGATGGTGCGCTCGACGCATGGCAACGGACTTACACATTAGAGCCTGCTTCCAAACGTCCCTCCATTTACCGGTAATGCGCTAGCGATGAGGAGGTTACCTTTCCAGTCGCATTTGGCGTATACTGGCCGTTGGCGTCTCGCTGCAATACATCGCAACAATATACGGCTCACCATCGCTGACAGCGATTATCGTTTTATTCGTGCTACCCACGGCTTTTGGCGGATAGGATTTTCGCTCTATCCCGCGGCGTTTGCTGCTTACGCCATCTACATATTTACAAACCCGATCAGCCTCATTCGCATCGTGCGCGCAGTAAAGTATATTGTCTGCGCGATAACCAGTTGCCGCGAGAGCATCGCAGCGAGGCAACTCTGGGAATTCATTGCCCTCGGCACAAACTGGTTTTGAAGTGTGCTCTTCTGCCCAAACGGCGCAATAGGGATGACGGCGGCCACTCAGGCTTTTGCCATCAAATGGTCGCCTCATAAACTTTCGAAAAGAGCATTGGGGCAGCCCTCCATCTGTAAGCTCGTCAGCACAAAAACGATTGGCGGATGCCCGAGCTGATGGCTTATTGGGAGGGTAGGACAATTCGGGATCGTCCGAAGACAAACAGAACGGCTCGGACGGTGCCACAGTTCGTGTCGTGTCCGATGCACAGTATATTTCATCGTTTCGCCCCACGCGCGAACACAACTTATTCCAGTCGGTCCAAGCCTCACATCCGGGATTTGCCGTTCCAAAATTATGGATTGATGTGAGCGCGTTCGATTGGTGAACGTCCTTAGAGCTAACAAGTGCTTGTGGTGAGCAAGAAAGCACGAGCGGAACGAGCATTAGTGCGAGATTTTTTGCTCTGGGGCTTGGGCAGAGCAGTCGTGGATCGGTGCCATCTGATGAGGCAGTTTCTTCCGGTGAAAATGACCGGTCTAATTGCTCGTTTTGCTTTTTCATGAGCCCCACGATTGTAAAGAAACTAAAACTAGCGAGTTTCCTGCGGGAGAGAAGTCAACGTTCGCCTAACGTCCGCACTGGGGTCGTTAGCGGCTTGTCTGAATTTGGGTGAGCATCGCTCCATGCTGCCAGTGGGGCGTTCGCCCGCTGCTCCGAATGTCAGAGATTGGGGTGGCAAGCGGACGTTAGCCGAGGCGTTTCCGCCAAGCCTCTAAGCGGCTAGTGATTCTCGGGGAAAGCGCATCGAACGAGGCCCAGCTGTCATCTATGTGGTAGAGCGACTCAGCGCTTGGAAACGCCTTGCAGTAATCATCTAGGTAAGAGCCAGCGCTGCTGTGCAGACCCTCTCCGCTCCCGTAATAGCTCGTCGCGAACGAGTTACCCTCTCCGCTCAGGTCTTCGGTGGTGAACTTCTCGTCACAGGCATGAATGAACCAAAGGGTTGGCGTAATCTCGCGCGACTGAAGAAGCGCAAGGTCTTCGGGAGCATCCTCAGTGTGATAATTACCAGCCAATCCGTTGAGAACGGCCCACGCAAGGAACATAGCGATGTGTGTGGCACCAGCTTCGGGCTGCAACTCGCCGGGGAAGTCACCGCCGTAGTGCCATGACGCGTCATCATACTTCATTTGCGAACCATCCCAGTTAGGCTCAATGTCCGCAATGGGGTCGTTTGCTGACTGTACGCCCTTGGCACGGTGCTAAATTGTGCGAATTGAGGTTGGAAGCTGGCATCTTGATCGACAGCACTTCGCTGTCAAGCGGACGAAAATGTGGATGAACTTCCATCTTTGTTCCGCCGTTTTCTAGGCAGTGCTCGTTGCAATTCGCGAGCCATCTTCGGTTATCGGAGAAGATCCCGATCGTCCCTATTCGGGCCGACTTTACCTCGGCACGGCAACCACGGCATCGCGGCCCTACGCTCCGGAGCCGCG
>CERQ01032273.1_pt1 | contig 10822 bp, 11 predicted proteins | sample 530711 | NCBI WGS metagenome assembly CERQ01 (sample SAMEA2620882, study PRJEB7988) | marine metagenome | biome: marine biome (ENVO:00000447); feature: mesopelagic zone (ENVO:00000213); material: "saline water (ENVO:00002010), including plankton (ENVO:xxxxxxxx)" | depth 850 m | reverse complement strand
GTTTAGCAATGAATCTTTGGACTGAATTTATCCCAATTCTAGATTCTATCTATGGCTGTTTATGTGGATATCTATTTATATTAGCTATTGAGAAACTATATTTTTTTATAAGAAAAAAACACGGAATTGGAAGAGGAGATGCTAAACTTTTAGCAGGTATCGGTTCTTGGTTGGGGTGGCATCCTTTAGCCTTTATTCTATTATTATCTTGTCTCTTAAGCTTATGCGGATATCTTGTATTGCAGGTAGTTGCAAAAAAAGGATTTGAAGATTTCTTTAATCAAGCCGTGCCTTTTGGACCATTTCTAGCCTGTTCCTCTATCTTTTTTATTATTTACTTTCAATAAATACATGTAAGTAATGAATTTAAACAAAAATACCTTAGGTCTATTTTAGTTCTTCGTCTGCTTTTATATTTCTTCCTATCATTATTTAAAATATTATTAAACTATTTTTTACTTACATAAAAATGCCCTTAAAAATAAAGAAGAAAAGCACTGAAAGTCCTGCACCCACAGGTAAAGTAACTACCCATGAAATTATAATTCTTCCCACTACTCTTGCATTTACTGAAGAGATACCCCTGGCCAAGCCAACTCCAAGAACTGCACCAACTAAAGTGTGTGTGGTGGAAATAGGAAGACCTGTTCCAGAAGCTAAAACAACTGTAGTTGCAGCAGCTAGTTCAGCTGCAAAACCTCTACTTGGTGTTAATTCAGTAATATTTCTTCCTACCGTTTCAATAACTCTATAGCCCAGCATTATCAAACCAGCTACTATTCCTGATCCTCCTAACAATAATATCCACCAAGGCATTACAGATTTTGTTGCAATTTCTCCTCCTGATTGGACAATACTTGCCACAGCAGCTAAAGGACCTACAGCATTAGCCACATCGTTAGAACCATGCGCAAAGGCCATGGCGCATGCAGTAAAAACCATCAAAACTGCAAATACCCTTTCAACGCCATCAAAGACAACATCTCCCCTTTGTTTTGAGATATTCTGAACACCTCTCAAAAAAGCTGTTCCTAGCAGGGCTATTAATATTCCAAAAACCGTAGAAAAAATTACACTTTGTTGGAAAGAAAGATCCAAGCCAATGTGTTTTAAACCTTTTAGGAAAGTAACCATTGCAATTACAAAGCCAACTAAAAACATATAACCTGGCACATATTTTTTAGCTTTAGAGAAAGGATCATTTGTATTAAGTATTAGTATTTGAACACTTTTGAAGATAAAAAAAGATATTGTTCCTGCTATAATTGGAGAGACTACCCAGCTTGAAACAATAGTTGTTACCTGATCCCATTCAACTGCATTAACGCTTATACCAACTGCAGCAAACCCTACAATAGCACCAATAATTGAATGAGTAGTTGAAACCGGCCAGCCGTTATATGACGCTATTAGTAACCAACTACCCGCTGCTAACAACGCTGATAACATTCCAAAAATAAGAAGATCAGGCGAACCGGAAAGTATAGTAGGATCAATTATCTCTTTCCTTATAGTAGAAGTCACCTCCCCTCCTGCTAAATAAGCTCCTAGAAATTCAAATACACAGGCAACAAAAATTGCCTGGAATAAGGTTAAAGCTCTTGCCCCGACTGATGTTCCCATTGCATTTGCAACATCATTAGCACCAATTCCCCATGCCATGAAGAAACCAAATACACAGCCTGTAATTAAAAAGAAGGATCCGTACTCCGAGATGATTTCCATCAAATAATCTCCTATTTATTTAACCACGAGCAGCGCAAGTCTATGACCAACTTGCTGAGCTCTATCAGCTAATTTCCCAATTTCATTGATAATGTCATACAGGAATATCACATCAATTGGGGGTAAATCCTTTTCAATATCAAATAGTTTTCTTCTCACTGTTATTTCTGACCTATCACTCTCAGTTTCAAGAGAATCAAGAGTTGAGATAATCTTATCCAATTCACCTGAGGCCCTACTTCCAAAGGCAAGCCTAGATAATTCACCCAATTTGTCTATTGCTGAAGCAGCAGTAGCAACTACAGCAACTGCTTCTGTAGTAAACTCTGTAAAAGATGCAGATATTTGAGGTGGTATTAACATCTGCCTTCCTACTACTAATCCTGATATATCTTTTATAGTATTTGGAATCTCATCTGCTAACCCAATCAGATCAAGAAGATCTCTTCTAGGAACAAATAAGAATATACCTCTTGGTAGTAGGTCTCTAGTTTCTGCTTTTAATTGATCTGCCTCTTTTTCTAGATCTTTAATCTTTTTTCTACTTATAGTTGCCTTGTCCCAATCATTCTTAATAGCAGCATCTATCAAAAGTAGTAGTTCTTCAGCACATTCTTTAGATTTTTTCATATGGACTTGAATCGGTCCAAACGGAGATTTACTAAATAAATTTGAAAATGGGCCTTGAGATTTCATGTTCTTTCCTTTATTAATTTTAATATTAAATACTATTTATGTAACAGTTGCATTACGTAAAAGAAATAACAAACAATTAAAAATTATATTCAAAACCTATAGACAATATTGTTTTATCTTTTGAAATTACTTGAGTAGAAAGGTTGGTATGAAAGAAAAAGACTTTTAACTCTTCACTAAGTTTATGATCGTAACCGAAAGTCACTTGTTTTCCTGAAACTAGTTTCATGTCTGATTCGCTAACCTGTGTTTTTAAGGTTCCTTTTTCTCCCACTTTACTTTGAAAACTGACTACAAAACCACCCTCCTTAATACCTGATCTTATTTTCTTAGATTCTTGATAGATTAATCCAAGTTGATGAACATCTATGGGAATTTTAAAAGAATACCTAGTACTATCATAACCCTTGATTTTTGAATCTATAGCTATAGAAGCATAGAATTTTTTTGTTTTGTAATTTAAAGAGTACGAAAGATGGTCTCCAAAGTTATCACCCTCAAATTCCTCAGAACTCCTAACGGCATTAAAGGTTCCTGAAAATCCGCTTCCAAAGGTTGGGGTTACATAACCAACAAAATCCGTCATTCTATTTTCACCTTGCAGTAGATTTTTTATGTCAGCTGCAAGATTATTAAATAGATCAATTTTTTCTTGAGATTCTTTAAAAGCTGTAGTGTGTTTTCCTAAGAAAAGAGTTCCGTAAGATCCCTTTAATCCTATAAAACTGTCACGTTGTTCAAAAAATCTTCCTCTAGATTTATCTGCCTTACCATGTACAGGATCTACCTCGTACTCAATTTGATAAATGCCTTTTAAACTACTTGTAAAATTTATATTACCTTTAACTCCAACTCTTGAAGCATTGCTCACCAGATTAGATTCTCTACCTGCTTCTCTATCTTGAAACTCAAATGTTAACAATAATTTTCCGTATACAATAGGTTCAGAAAATATAGAAAAAGAAAGAGATGCAAGGGCAACTAAACCAAGAACTTTAAAATTCATTTTTATAAAAATAAAGTTAAGGTAAGGAACATAAAAAGTCTATGAAGCTTATATGGTTTTCTTTATTCACTTAAATATTTTGAAAGTAAGGAATGCTGCTCATAGGAAAGATCTTCAAATCCCACACCCCGAAAAGTAAACTGGTAATTATTTATTTTTGAGGTCCAATCACTTGAAACCCTTAATTTTTTTTTAGGGTAATTAAATTCATTCAGAATAAAACGAAGAGCACTTAGCCTAGCTATCATTTTGTTATCTGCGTTTATTATGACCCAGGGAAAAAGTCCAGTAGAAGTTCTCTCAAACATCTTTGTCTTGAAAAATGAATATATATCCCATTTCTTAGCCATACTTAAGTCGTGCTTTGTGAGCTTCCAATATTTGAGAGGATCATTCTGCCTTGCTTTAAATCTCTTGTCTTGTTCACTTTGACTCACTGAGAGATATAACTTTTTAAGTTCTATCCCTTTTTTATTTAGCTTTCTTTCCCAACCATTCACCTTGTTCATAAATTTACGATACTGATTATGCTTACAATAACCCATAGTTATCTCTACTGTTGCCCGGGTGTACCAAGAACGATCAAAAAAAACAATCTCACCTTCTTTGGGCATCTGATCTTGATAAGACTGAAACCAGTGTTTAGATGCACTTCGATCTGGAACTCCTAGTTTTATATACCGGATATGCTTAGGGATTAAATTTTCTTTCATTACATTTATGACACCGGTTTTACCTGCTGCATCTCTGCCTTCAAACACAAAGGCTAATTTTTTCTTTTCATCTATTACCCATTCTTGTAATTTTAAGAACTCAACTTGCAATCTTTTTACTTCATCTTGATAAGCTAACTTGCTAAGTTTGTCGTATTGTTTGACATTAAATATTTTCATATCATGAAAGAGTTAACAGCTAGTCTTAATTGTAAGACTAATAGATCTTTACTCTAGTTATTTTTTGTTTTTGCTTACTACTCTTGACCTTAGCTCTGTACTAGAAAAATTGTGAGGGCGGCTATTAAAATAGCATTTATCTAGAGTCTCTTCTCTGCCTGTAAAATATTTTTCCCTGTACTCCTCTCCTATGATTCTAAGGTCCCAGTTAACTGTCTTTAAAATTTCTAAGAGGTCGTCTTCAGATTTATAAATAATCACTTCATCTACATACTTACAAGATTCGACTTGAATCTCTCTTTCTCTGATAGATTGAACAGGTGTATTTTTTTCTTCCCTATCTATTGACGGATCTATGAGTATACAAACAATAAGATAATCACAAACAGTCTTTGCCTCTTCCAGCATCAAAACATGACCTGCATGAAATAAATCAAACGTACCAAATGTTATGCCTCTTTTCATTTTTTTATTCTATCTAACAACAAAGCATAAGTTAATTAATTATAGAATCTGTTATATATCCAAGAAACTCATAATTATCCCAAGAATCTGGAGCTATAGTCACTTGCAGGTTCTGTCCAGAACGAACGCTTTCATTTCCTAGTCTTGTATACTCACTATTACGTACCACAACAAGATCTAAACTTTTATTTACCCATATATCATTAGTATGGAGACCAAGAGCACCTATAAAACCAGTTTCAGGAAAAACCCACCAATGTAACCCATAGTTTTCAAGGCCCTCTGCTAATGAAGTTGACTCTTCTATCCAATCTTTACTAATAATTTGTTCAGTTCCCCAAAGTCCTTCACGAGCATAAAGAAGTCCAAATCGAGCAAAGTCTCTACTGGAAGCATCTATGCAGCAGTAAGTCATAGTATGCCCTAATTTATCTGACCACCAATCTCCCATTATTCCTATAGAATTGAAGAGATACCTTTCAGCAAATTCTTTGGCTGACATACCTGTAACTGTTTCTAATATTCCAGATAAGATCATGGAATCAGAATTTGAATAAAGAAATTCGGTTCCACTTGTTTTAAGGGCTTTTCTATTTAAAGAAAAAAATAGCTGATCATCTACAGAAGAGTAAATGCTTAGCCCTCCTATACCTTCATCCTCTAATCCTGATCTCATTTCCAAAAGATCTCTAATCGAAATTTCAGCTCTAGATTTTGGGCAATCCAGACTAAGGCAAACTACTTCATTACAATCCCATTCACTAACACTAGAGCAAACCTTATCATCTACAGAAGTTAGGTAGCCCTTATCTATAGCCATGCCTATAAGAGCGCTTGTAAAGCTTTTTGCACTTGACCAACTAGTTGCCATCGAAGTAGAGCTTTTTTCCTCGCTATACTTTTCTGCCACAATTACTCCATGTCTAACAATTACAACTGATTGAGTATTTCGGCTACCTAGAAAAGCATAATCCACTGCCTGTTGTAATTTAGATTTATCCATGCCAACAACAGAAGGATCAACAAACTCCCAACTTGCTCCAGGAAAAGTATTTACAGTCGGACTAGCTGCTGGAAGTAATGGTATATTTTGAGACTCTTCTTGGGAAGACGAACCACCTCCCCCACCGCAAGATAATAGCAATAAAGTAGTCAAGAGAGGATATAGATTATTTGATCTTCTCACTCTTAATTATTTTTTTTAGGATAATCAAAAGAAATAAGTTTTCCGCAGTTTGCTCTTAATTTTGTCCAGTTCTGAATTAATATTTGAATTTGAGCAATCCCACATGTAGGAAAATTATTATTGGGTTCTGAACACAACCATTGAGAAAAAGATTGGATACCAGGGTTATGACCAAAAATTACTATAGAATTCCCCCTACATCTCTTTAGAACATTTAGGAAGTTATCTACATAACCATGATATAAATCATCTTCAAATCTTATAGATTTTTTATCTATAGACATCTCTTCTAGCATTAGTTCTGCTGTCTGTCTTGCCCTTAGAGCTGGGCTGGAAATGAACTCATTGATCGTATAGTTACCATCTTTTAAATGAATGGCCATTTTTGGAGCATTCCTTTTTCCTCTCTTGCTCAGAGGGCGATCAAAATCATCTAATTGAGTTTCAACCCAACTCGATTTTGCATGCCTTACTAAAAAAAGTTTTAAATCCATAATTTAAGATTAAGTTTTTAGTCTAAACCATCTAAAATAGAATTTGTGAGAATCATTAAAGAAGAAACTCCGCTTGGAGCAACTATAAGAGAAATAGATCTTAGACACGAACTTTCTAGAAAAGAAAAAGAACTTATTGCTCAAGCTCTTGCAGAGCATCAAGTTCTCTTTTTTAGAGATCAACCAATATCTCCACAACAACACAAATCTTTTGCTTTGAACTTTGGTTCTCTACAAACCCATCCGGCTTATCCCACAGTAGAGGGATTTCCTGAAATCACTATCTTAGAAAATGACAGAAAAAACCCTTCTAAAATTGAAGAATGGCATACAGATATGACTTTCAGGTCATCCCCCCCTTTAGGAAGTATTTTATTAGCTAAGATTATTCCTAAATCAGGAGGAGATACTCTATTTTCAAGCTTATCTGCTGCATATGAAGGCTTAGATAAGGAGATTCAAGAGTCTTTAACAAACTTAACCGCTACGCACAGTTTTGAATATGGTTTCAAGGAAAGTCTAGAAGAGCCTGGTGGAAAAGAGAGATTAAAACAAGCTCTACTTGATAATCCTCCTGTTAATCATCCGGTAGTTAGGACTCACCCCATTACAGGAAGAAAATTAATTTATGTTAATAAATTATTTACTTGTTGTATTAATGAACTTAATGAAAAAGAATCTTCAAAGCTTTTAAACTTTCTTTTCGCAGAGATTCAAAATGAAGAATACGTTTGTAGGTTTAAGTGGGAAAAGAACTCCATTGTTTTTTGGGATAATCGTTCCATTCTACATAGACCTGATAATGATTATTGGCCAGAAATTAGAAGAATGGAGAGGATTACAATTGATGATTGTGAGAGACCCTACTGATTATATCTTAAAAAATCTACCCACCATTTAGCGACCTCTAAGTTATCAGTTTTATCATTCTTTAAACTCCTCGTTGCAGAGAGAAATAATTCTCTACCAAGTATCTCATGTCTTTTTGTTGCTACATCAAAAGCATATTCTGAAGTAAATTCAGGGTGTCCTTGCATGGACATAATATGATTACCTATAAAGTACATAGATATAGGAACCTTTTCGTTACCTGCAACTAGGTGAGCTGAAGGGGGTAAGACTTTCACTTGGTCTTTGTGACTATGTATCAAAGCTATAGAAGTTTTCTGGTTTTTGACCCATGGAAAAGTTCTTTTAAAGCTATACTTCTGTACCCCTACTAACCAACCAATTTCAGCCTCTCCTGATAACCCTCCTAGGGCTTTAGCTATAAGCTGATGTCCAAAACAAACCCCGATCAATGATTTTTTATTTTTGTGAAGTTCACATATATATTTCTCTAAATCTTTGATCCATTGATCTTCATCATAAACACTTAATCGACTTCCTGTAATTATGTAACCATTACATTCATCGTTATGTTTAGGGTATTCCCCTTTTACAACATCATAAAATCTTAAAGTTATAGAGGGCTCTAAGCTATCAAATAGCCTTGTATAAAAATCAGTTTGATCTCCATGCTTTTCTTGAAGATCCTCCAGGACGTGATCTGTTAAAAGAATTCCTATTTTTAGTTTAATTTCCATTAAAGCAATAATGACTATAAACCAAGAGGCTGTTATTCTTCATACTTATTTAGAGGAGAGATAGATGAAAAATGATTATAAGTATTTAACTACATCGATAAATGGGCATATTCTTGAGGTAACTATTAACAGACCTGAAGTTTACAACGCTTTACATCCCCCTTCACAACAAGAATTTCATGATGTATGGAATGAATTTGCTAAAAATGAAGATCTATGGATTGGAATAATTACTGGAACTGGGGATAAAGCATTCTCTGCCGGTAACGATTTAAAGTATCAAGCTGCTGGAGGTGAAATGACAGCAATTCCAGAAAGTGGTTTTGCTGGTTTAACTAATAGATTTGATTTAAATAAACCTGTAATAGCTGCAGTGAACGGTGTGGCAATGGGAGGAGGTATGGAGATTGCTCTTGCTTGCGATCTAATTATTGCTTCTGAAAATGCACGTTTTGCATTACCTGAACCAAAAGTAGGATTAGCAGCTCTTGCTGGAGGCATGCAAAGGCTTCCGAGACAAATTGGCATGAAAAACGCTATGGGGATGATGCTCACTGGAAGGCATGTTGAAGCCAGTGAAGCTAAAGAATTAGGCATAGTTAATCAGGTAGTTTCCCAAGAGAATCTGATGGAGACTGCTAGAGGATGGGCTAAACAGATAGAGGAATGTTCACCAATGTCTATCAGAGCGACTAAACAAGTAGCCTATCAAAGTCTTGGAGAAGCTGATTTACAAAAGTCCATGCAAGGTAACTACTCAGCAGTAGGAGATTTATTTAAAAGTGAAGATTTTTTAGAAGGACCTAAAGCTTTTGCAGAGAAAAGAGCTCCACAATGGAAAGGACGTTAATAAATAAATTTTCTAATTATTGCTTACTTACGCTTTGCATTTTTTTTAGTCCAAACCATGTAGCGGACGAAGAAATCAACTTTGGAATAGTTGTTCATGGTGGAGCGGGTGTTTACAAAGATATATCTTCTGAAAGAGCAGAGGCATATAAGGAAGGAATAAATAAGGCACTGTCAAAAGGATATGAAATACTTAAATCAGGCGGAAACAGTCTTGAGGCGGTAACTGCTGCAGTTGTTGTACTAGAGGATTTACCACAATTTAATGCCGGGAAAGGATCAGTATATACTTCAAGTGAAACTCAAGAAATGGACGCTTCTCTAATGAATGGAAAAAATGGTTTCGGAGGAGCAGTTGCATCTGTCTCTAAAGTAAAAAACCCTATACTTTTAGCTAAAGCAGTTATGGAGAATACAACGCACGTTATGCTAGTAGGACAAGGAGCAGAAGATTTTGCTAAAGAAAATGGAATTGAAATGGTAGATCCATCCTATTTCTATTCTCAAAAAAATTTAGATAGAGTAAGAAAATTAAAAAAGGATAACAAATTGGGTACAGTCGGAGCAGTAGCCCTTGATAAAAAAGGGAATCTTTCATCAGCTACTTCAACAGGTGGAAGATCTAACAAAATGCCAGGACGCGTAGGTGATTCACCTATTCTTGGAGCAGGAACTTGGGCAGAAAATGGTCTTTGTGCGGTTTCAGGTACTGGCCATGGTGAATACTTTATGAGGTATTTAATAGCTGCTGACGTCTGTAAAAGAATGAAATATTTAAAAATTCCACTATTAGAATCTGCTAATAAAGTCATAGAAAATTTAACTAACAAAGGAGGAGCTGGTGGAATAATAGCAATAGATAGTGAAGGGAATATAGCTACTCCTTTTAATACAATTGGAATGATAAGAGGAATCCTTACAAATAAAAAACCAAGAAAAATATTAATTTATAAAGATAAGTAATCTATAAAAATTGGAAAAGATAATGCTCTTTCTTCAGTTAAACTCAAAAAGTCGTCTTAATAAGAAGTCAAGGTGGCACTTCTATGACAGCTACTAGTTTTTTTACATCTACTACTTTTATCATATTAATAATCTTAATCAATGAATCCTTTTAATGTTCTTTAGAGATAAGGTAGAGTTAACAATACAAAAAATTAAGGAGAAGATATGTTTGACTTAACTGGGAAAACAGCAATTATTACTGGGTCTTCAAAAGGTATAGGTAAGTCTATTGCTATGCAAATGGCCCTGAAAGGTGCCAATGTAGTTGTTTCAAGTAGAAAAACTGAAATATGTGAAGAAACAGCTCAAGGAATAAATGATGCTTGCAAAGATAGCAATGGTAAGGCGATAGTCATCCCATGCAATATCTCTGATAAAACAGCGCTTCAATTACTAGTAGATGAGACAGTAAATCAATTTGGTCAGATAGACATCTTGGTATGTAATGCGGCAACAAACCCATATTTTGGTTCCATTCAAGACATTCCCGAAGATGCTTTTGATAAAGTTATGAACAACAACATAAAAAGCAATCATCTACTATGTCAAATGGTTATTCCTGGAATGATTGACAGAAAAGAAGGAAGTATCATTATTATTTCTTCGGTTGGTGGTATTAGGGCAAGTACTGTTATTGGAGCTTATAACATATCTAAAGCTGCAGATATTATGATGGTTAAAAACTTAGCAGCAGAATTTGGACAATTTAATGTTAGAACTAATGCCATAGCTCCAGGTCTCTTTAGAACAGATTTTGCTAGAGCCTTGTGGGAAAATCCGGAAATACTCAAACAATCAACAGCTTCTTGCCCTATGCGTAGAATAGGTGAACCTGATGAGATCGGTGGAGCTGCAGTTTTTTTAGCTTCTAAAGCAGGAAGCTTTGTAAATGGGCATACACTAGTAATTGATGGCGG
>CERQ01124980.1_pt1 | contig 10833 bp, 12 predicted proteins | sample 530711 | NCBI WGS metagenome assembly CERQ01 (sample SAMEA2620882, study PRJEB7988) | marine metagenome | biome: marine biome (ENVO:00000447); feature: mesopelagic zone (ENVO:00000213); material: "saline water (ENVO:00002010), including plankton (ENVO:xxxxxxxx)" | depth 850 m | reverse complement strand
CGGGCGCGGCCTGCGCCGGCTGGGCCGGGGCCGCGGCCCCGGTTGCCGCGCCTTCGGTCGTGGCCTGGGCAGAATTCTCCCCGGCCGGAGCCTCGGCGCCGGCTTCGCCCTCGGCGCTGGCCGAAGCCTCGCTGCCGGCGATGTTGAAATAGCGCGAGACTTCTTCGCGGGGGCCGAAGAAGGGCTCGTAGAAGACCATGCCGGCAAAGATCGCGCCCACGGACAAGGCGACCAGAGGCACGGTCATGACGCGCGGACTTTCATGGGCGTGTTCATGCGTGTGCCGGTCTCCGCGCGGCGTGCCCCAGAAGGTCATGAACATCAGCCGCCAGGAATAGAAGCTGGTGAAGGCGGCGGCGATGACCAGCAGCCAGAAGGCATAGGTGTTGCCCGCCCAGGCGCTTTCGATCACCGCGTCCTTCGACAGGAAGCCCGCGAATCCGATATCGGTCAGCGGTATCCCGACGCCGGTGATCGCCAGGGTGCCGATCAGCATGGTCCAGAAGGTCAGCGGGATTTTCTGTCGCAGGCCGCCATAGTTCCGCATGTCCTGTTCGTGATGCATCGCGTGGATGACCGAACCCGCGCCCAGAAACAGCAGCGCCTTGAAGAAGGCGTGGGTCAGAAGGTGGAACATCGCGACCGAATAGACGCCGACGCCGGCGGCCACGAACATGTAGCCCAGCTGCGAACAGGTCGAATAGGCGATCACGCGCTTGATGTCGTTCTGCACCAGACCCACGGTCGCCGCGAAGAAGGCCGTCGTCGCGCCGATCACGGTGATGAACAGCTTGGCGTCGGGCGCGAATTCGTAAAGCGGCGACATCCGGGCAACAAGAAAGACACCCGCGGTGACCATGGTCGCGGCATGGATCAGCGCCGAAACCGGGGTCGGGCCCTCCATCGCGTCGGGCAGCCAGGTATGCAGGAAAAGCTGCGCCGACTTGCCCATCGCACCGATGAACAGCAGCACCGCCAGAACCTCGGCCGAATTCCAGTCGCCCCAGAGAAATTGCATCTGCGTCTGCGCCAGTTCGGGAACCTGCCCGAAGATGGCGTCGAACTGGACCGAGCCGGTCATCCAGAACAGCCCGAAGATGCCCAGCAGAAAGCCGAAATCCCCGACCCGGTTCACGATGAACGCCTTCATGGCGGCTGCGCCCGCGGATTGCTTCTTGTAGTAGAAACCGATCAGCAGATACGAGGCGACGCCCACGCCCTCCCATCCGAAGAACATCTGAAGCAGGTTGTCGGCCGTCACCAGCATCAGCATGGCGAAGGTGAAAAAGCTCAGATAGGCGAAGAAGCGCGCCTTGTAATGTTCGTCATGGGCGAAGTTGTCGTCATGGGCCATGTAGCCCATCGAATACAGGTGGACCAGCGCCGAGACGGTCGTCACCACGATCAGCATGATCGCGGTCAGCCGGTCCAGCCGGATCGCCCATTCGCTGACGAAATCGCCCGAGACGATCCAGTCCAGCACCGGCACGAGCTGCGTCTCGCCGCCGAAGGTCAGGAAGATGATCCAGGCCAGGAAGCAGGCCAGAAACAGGATCCCCGTGGTCACGTATTGGGCGGCCTGTTCCCCGATCACGCGCCAGCCGAAACCTGCGACGATCGCGGCCAGCAGCGGGGCAAAGAGAATGAATTGCGTCATGGTCCCTTACCCCTTCATCACGTTGACGTCTTCGACCGCGATGGTGCCGCGGTTGCGGAAGAACACCACCAGGATCGCCAGCCCGATCGCGGCCTCGGCGGCGGCGACGGTCAGGATGAACAGGGTAAAGACCTGCCCGACCAGATCGCCCAGATGGGCCGAGAAGGCGACGAAGTTGATGTTGACCGCCAGCAGCATCAGCTCGATCGACATCAGGATGACGATGACGTTCTTCCGGTTCACGAAGATGCCGAACACCCCGGCGACGAACAGAATCGCCCCTACGACAAGGTAATGTGTCAAACCGATCATCTTTTCCGTCCCTCCGGGTCGCTCACCCGTTGAAAATATTCCCTTGCCGCGATCCGGGCGGCCGTTCCGGTCGGCTACAGCCCCTGTCCCGGCTTCACGTCCCGCAATTCCATCGCCTTGGCGGGATCGCGATACATCTGCGTCAGGACATCCTGACGCTTGATGTCCCGGCGATGCCGCATGGTCAGGGTGATCGCCCCGATCATCGCCACCAGCAGGATCAGCCCCGCAAGCTGGAACGGCAGCATGTAGCGGTCATAGAGGACGATCCCGATCAGGTTCGTGTTCTGCGCCCCGGCGTCGATCGGCACGACCCGCATCGCCTCGGCCTGGTCCGAGGATTGCCAGGCCCCGAAAGCGATTCCCAGCTGCGCCAGCAGCACGACCGCGATCAGCCCGGCCAGCGGCAGATAGCGTGCGAATTCGCCCTTCAGCTCGGCGAAATCGACGTCCAGCATCATCACCACGAACAAGAACAGCACCGCAACCGCGCCGACATAGACGATGACCAGCAGCATGGCGACGAATTCGGCGCCTTGCAGGACGAACAGCCCGGCCGCAGAGAGAAAGGCCAGGATCAGCCACAGAACCGAATGGACCGGGTTGCGCGCCAGCACGACCATGAATCCCGAGACGCAGACGCTGATGGCGAAGAGATAGAAGGAAAAGATCATCATTCGGATTCGCGCTCCTCGGGTTTGGTAAACACGCCCTGGGCGATCTCAAGCGCCTTCTGCATTGCCGGGATGCCCGCGAACATGCCCATCTGATAGATCACCTCGGCGATCTCGCGCGGGGTGGCGCCCGCCTCGACGGCATGGCGGATGGTCAGGCGCAATTGCGGCTCGGCCTGGGCGCCCTGCACGGTCAGCGCGGCGATGGTGACCAGCAGACGGGTTCTGGCATCCAGCCCGTCGCGGTTGAAGGTCTTGCCGAACCACATTTCCAGCATGTCCGACGGCATGGTCGGGATCAGCTTCTCGAATGCCTTGGTATCGACATGTTCCAGCGCCGGATTGAAGACCCGCGCCATTTCATGACCGGACTGGATCATCTGCTGGAACATCTTCTGGAAAGCGTCGGTCATCTGTAGGGCGCGTCGATGGCGAGGTTGCGGGCGATCTCGGCTTCCCAGCGGTCGCCGTTGGCAAGCAGTTTCTGCTTGTCGTAGAACAGTTCCTCGCGGGATTCGGTGGCGAATTCGAAATTCGGTCCCTCGACGATGGCATCGACCGGACAGGCCTCCTGGCAGAACCCGCAATAGATGCACTTGGTCATGTCGATGTCATAGCGCGTGGTCCGGCGCGATCCGTCGGCGCGCGGTTCCGCGTCGATGGTGATCGCCTGGGCCGGGCAGATCGCCTCGCACAGCTTGCAGGCGATGCAGCGTTCTTCGCCGTTGGGATAGCGGCGCAGCACGTGTTCCCCGCGAAAACGCGGGCTCAGCGGCCCCTTTTCGTGCGGATAGTTCAGCGTCGCCTTGGGGGCGAAGAAGTATTTCAGGCCGAGGCCGAACCCCTTGATGAAATCCATCATCAGGAAATACTTGGTGGCGCGGGCGATATCGAAAGCCATCAGAAATGCTCCCCTTGCTTGGGCGCGGAAAAGCGGTCGAAGGCCGCCACATAGTCGCGGATACGCGCGCCGTCACGGGCGTTTTCGGCGCTGTCCAGATTATTGGCCAGAAAATGCGCGAATTCGATCTTGTCCTGCTCCGAGGCGCTGGCCAGCGATTCCGCGATCCTGTTCGAATAGGCCATGTCGATCACATCCCCGCCCAGCGGGCCCAGAACGATCCGAAGACCTGGAATTTCGCCAGGAAGGCGACGATCACGACCCAGCCCAGCGACATCGGAAGGAACACCTTCCAGCCGATGCGCATCAACTGGTCATAGCGATAGCGCGGCACGATCGCCTTCACCATGGCAAACATGAAGAACCAGAAGACCATCTTCAGGAACATCCACAGCGCCCCGTCGGGGATGCCGGGAATGGGCGACAGCCAGCCGCCGAAGAACAGCAGCGCAATCAGCGCGCACATCAGCCACATCGCGATGTATTCGCCGGCCATGAACAGCAGATAGGGGGTCGAGGAATATTCGACCATGAAGCCCGCCACCAATTCGGATTCGGCCTCGGGCAGATCGAAGGGCGGGCGGTTGGTTTCCGCCAGGCAACTGACGAAGAACAGGACCAGCATCGGCAGATGCGGCAGCCAGTACCAGGACAGAAGCCCCATCCCGCGCTGCGCCTCGACGATATCGGTCAGGTTCATCGAACCGGTCGAGATGATGACGCCGATGATGATCAGGCCAAGGCTGACCTCGTAGGAAATCATCTGCGCGGCCGAGCGCAGCGAACCCAGGAACGGATATTTCGAGTTCGAGGCCCAGCCGCCCATGATGACGCCGTAAACCTCGAGCGAGGAGATGGCCAGGATGAACAGGATGCCCACATTGATGTCGGCCATCACCCAGCCGGGCGCGAAGGGAATCGCCACGAAGGCGGTCAGCGCCAGCATCATCGACAGGAACGGCGCCAGGAAGAAGACGAACTTGTCGGCGCCGGCCGGTATCACCACTTCCTTGACGACATATTTCAAGGCGTCGGCGAAGGTTTGCAGAAGGCCCCAGGGTCCGACCACGTTCGGGCCGCGCCGCATCTGCACCGCTGCCCAGATCTTGCGGTCGCCATAGACCATGTAGACCAGCGACAGCATCACGAAGACGATCAGCGCCAGACCCTGCGCCAGCAGGATGATGGCGATGCCCAGCGATGAAGACCAAAATCCGTCCATGACGCCCGTCCTTCTGCTTACGCCGCGGGAATGCCGCGTGCCTTGCATTCGCGCAAGGTCTCATTCGTTTCCATCACCCGCAGGCCCAGCGGCTTGCTGTCCGAGATCGTGAAGGCGGCCCCGATCAGCAACTTGCCATCGCGCGTGTCCTGCAGCGTGCGGATGTGACGGCCATAACGGGCGCCATTCGCCTTTGCCCAGCCTGCCAGCGCGCAGGTGGCATACGAAAAGGCGATATCGGCGTCCACCCCCTGGCGCAGATTCGCCGTCACTTCGACCAGATCGGACCGTTTGCCGTCACCCAGAGGCTTCACCCGCGCGCCCAGAAAATCCTTGTCCGAAATTTCGCTGCCTTCCTTGCGGTCCGGAAGCGCGGGTCGGGTCCGCCGGGCAAAGGCGGCGATGGCCCTTTGCTGCGCGGTCGGGCCTTTCGGCCTTGTCGCGCCTGCGCCGGCCGGATCCGGCCGCGGCTTGTCGTCCAGCGCCGCCAGATCGGCATCGCTGACGGCAAAGGCGCTGCGCCCCGCCGCCGAATCCAGATCCATGCTGGTGACGCTGCCATCGGGTTCGAGGATCAGGATCTGCCCCGATTTGGTCGAGATCCGGGCCGTCGTCAGCGCGGCCCTGTCGCCCGCCGCGCCGGGCGCCGCGATCGTTGCGCTCAGCGATGCGGGCTTGGCGGGCGGACGCGCCTCGGTCTTCGCGCCGCACCCCGTCAGCGCCGCCAGCCCCGCAAGGGCTGCAGCGCGGACAAGCGGCTGGCGAAGGGCTGGCCGCATGGGGTTACTCTGCCGCCATCGCCGGCGCCTGCCGCGCCGCGGCCATCCGCGACAATTCCGCCATCAGCGGAGAGGAACGCGCGATCGGATTGGTCAGGTAGAAATCCCTGATCGGATAGACGAAGGCCGCGCTGTCCAGATCGGCCCTCGGCACGGCCTGCCATTCATTCGCCGGTACCTGGTCGATCCGGGCCAGATGCGGCACCGCCCGGATCAGCGCGCGGCGCAGTTGCGCCAGGCTGTCCCACGGCAATTGCTGGCCCAGTTCCGCCGACAGGGCGCGCAGGATCGCCCAGTTCTCTTTCGCCTCGCCGGGTGCGAAATTGGCCCGCATGGCAAGCTGCGGCCGGCCCTCGGTATTCACGAAAAGGCCGTTTTCCTCGGTATAGCAGGCCCCCGGCAGGATGATATCGGCGCGATGCGCGCCCCGGTCGCCATGGCTGCCCTGATAGATGACGAAGGCGCCATCCGCGATCTCGACCTCGTCGGCACCCAGATTATAGACCACCTCGGCGCCCTCCAGCGCCGCCGGCAGACCGCCCTCGGTCACCGCGCCCACATCCATCGCGCCCACCCGTCCGGCGGCGGTGTGCAGGATCAGCAGGCCGCTTTTCGATGCCTCGGCCGCCGCCATGGCAGCGGCCAGCACGGCCGCGCCGTCATCGCCCAGCAACGCCCCCTGCCCGACGATGACCAGGGACGGATGATCGATCACGTCGCTGTGATCGCGGTCGACGATAGTCTGCAAGGCGGCACGATCGGTCCCGGCGTGGTGATAGGGATAGGTCAGGTCCACCGCCGCGCCCACGACGCCGATCCGAGCGCCTTGCGACCACGCCTTGCGAATGCGTGCGTTCAGCACCGGCGCCTCGACTGCCGGATTCGACCCGACGAGCAATATGTATTTCGCGTGGTCGATATCCTCGATCCGCGCGGTGCCGACATAGGCGCTGCGATTGCCGGCGGGCAGCCGGGCGCCGTCGGTGCGGCATTCGACATGGCCGTCCAGGCCCTCGATCAGCGTCTTCAGGCTGAAGGCCGCCTCGACCGGTGCCAGGTCGCCGACCAGCCCGGCCAGTTTCTTGCCCTGCATGGCGCGCGCGGCCGCGGTCAGGGCCTCGGGCCAGGTCGCGGGCCGCAGCTTGCCGTTCTCGCGGATATAGGGCTTGTCCAGCCGCTGCCGGCGCAGCCCGTCCCAGACAAAGCGGGTCTTGTCGGAAATCCATTCCTCGTTCACGCCGTCATGGTTGCGCGGCAGGATGCGCATCACCTCGCGGCCCTTCGTATCCACCCGGATGCTGCTGCACATCGCATCCATCACGTCGATGGACTCGGTCTTGGTCAGTTCCCAGGGCCGCGCGGTAAAGGCATAGGGTTTGGAAACCAGCGCACCCACCGGGCACAGGTCGATGATGTTGCCCTGAAGGTTCGAGGCCAGCGTCTCGTTCAGATAGCTGGTGATCTCGCTGTCCTCGCCGCGCCCGGTCTGCCCCATCTGGCTGATGCCCGCCACCTCGGTGGTGAAGCGGACGCAGCGCGTGCACGAGATACAGCGCGTCATGTGCGTCTCGACCAGCGGGCCGAGATCCAGTTCCTCGGCGGCGCGTTTCGGCTCGCGATAGCGGCTGAAATCGACGCCGTAAGCCATCGCCTGGTCCTGAAGATCGCATTCGCCGCCCTGGTCGCAGATCGGGCAATCCAGCGGGTGGTTGATCAGCAGGAACTCCATCACGCCTTCACGCGCCTTCTTGACCATCGGGCTGTTGGTGCGGACCTCGGGCGGGGCGCCTTCGGGACCGGGGCGCAGATCCTTGACCTGCATCGCGCAGGAGGCGGCGGGCTTGGGCGGGCCGCCCACGACCTCGACCAGGCACATGCGGCAATTGCCGGCGATGGAGAGACGTTCGTGATAGCAGAAGCGCGGGATCTCGATCCCCGCCTGTTCACAGGCCTGGATCAATGTCAGATTGGGATCGACCTCGATCTCGGCGCCGTCGATCTTGATTGTCCGCAAATCGGCCATCATCACTTTCCTTACCTTGCGCTCAGCAACGATCCCGTGACCGTATTCTTCGCGATTTCCTGCCGCCCCAGGCGGCAAAAGCTGTCGGCATCCCCGGCCGCCGCCCCGTTCCGGTCCAGATAATCCTCGGCCACGGCATAGATGCGGTCCTTGTCGGCGCGGCTGTCCAGGAACGCCTCGATCTGGGCCGTGGAATAGCCCTTGTCGCGCGCGTATTTCTTCAGCGCGCGCGCCTGCATGAAGGCAAAGACGACACGCCCGTCGATGCTGGGACATTCGCGGCGGATGCGATCGGCGATCCGCGCCGCGATCAGACGGTCATTGATGTATTTTTCCTGCGCCAGCGGCTCCAGCGCGGCGGCCTGCGTCGCGGCCATTCCCAGGATCGCGACCAGAGCGGTCGCCACGCGGTTGCGGTTCTGTCGTTTCATCATCCGTGCCCTTCTTCTGTCATGGCCCCTGCCATAACAGCCGCCTGCACGGGTTTCCCCACACGACCCCGTGCGCGCGGCGTGAGCATATGCACGCGCGGACATCATTGCGCCGCCATCGCTCCCATGCGTCCGGTGCGTTTCGCCTTGATCCGGTCCTCGATCTCGCCGCGGAAATTGCGGATCAGGCCCTGGATCGGCCAGGCGGCGGCATCGCCAAGCGCGCAGATCGTGTGGCCCTCGACCTGCTTGGTCACGTCCAGCAGCATGTCGATTTCCTCGACCTCGGCCTGACCCGTCACCAGCCGTTCCATGACCCGCATCATCCAGCCCGTGCCCTCGCGGCAGGGCGTGCATTGCCCGCAGCTTTCATGCTTGAAGAACTTCGCCAGCCGCCACACCGCCTTGATCACATCGGTGTCCCGGTCCATGACGATCATGCATGCGGTGCCGAAGCTGGATTTCAGATCCCGCATCCCGTCATAGTCCATGATCGCGGATTCCGCCTGTTCGGCGGTGATGACCGGGCAGGACGCCCCGCCCGGAATGATCGCCTTGAGGTTCTTCCAGCCGCCGCGCACGCCGCCGCCATGTTTCTCGATCAGTTCCTTCAGCGGGATCGACATCGCCTCCTCGACGACGCAGGGATTGTTGAGATGCCCGGTCAGGCCGAACAGCTTGACGCCGGCATTGTTCGGCCGGCCGAAACCCGCGAACCATTCCGCGCCCCGGCGCAGGATCGCCGGCACCACGGCGATGGATTCGACATTGTTCACCGTGGTCGGGCAACCATAAAGACCCGCGCCCGCCGGAAACGGCGGCTTCATGCGTGGCATCCCCTTCTTGCCTTCCAGGCTTTCCAGCAGCGCCGTTTCCTCGCCGCAGATATATGCGCCGGCGCCGTGGGTCAGGTAGAGGTCGAAATCCCAATCCGAACCGGCCGCATCGCGCCCCAGCAGCCCCGCGTCATAACATTCGTCGATCGCCGCCTGCAGCGCCTCGCGCTCGCGGATATATTCCCCGCGGATATAGATATAGCAGGCATGGGCGCCCATCGCGAAACTGGCGATCAGCGCGCCTTCGATCAGCGTGTGCGGATCATGGCGCATGATCTCGCGGTCCTTGCATGTCGCGGGTTCGGATTCGTCGGCATTGATGACCAGATAGGCGGGCCGGCCATCGCTTTCCTTGGGCATGAAGGACCATTTGAGACCGGTGGGAAAGCCCGCGCCGCCCCGCCCGCGAAGCCCCGATGCCTTGACGATCTCGACGATCTTGTCGCGGCCCAGCCCGATCAGATCGGCGGTGCCGTCCCAGTTGCCGCGCTTTTTCGCGGCATCGAGGCCCAGATCGCCCATGCCATAGAGATTGGTGAAAATGCGGTCCTGGTCTTGCAGCATCAGACTCTTGTTCCTCTCATCCACGGGCTAGGAGTCGTTCCTGCGCCGCCAGATACGCCAGGTCACGATCAGCGACCAGACAAAAGCGCCGATCGCGGCCAGATCGGCCAGGAATGCCCACCGCGCCGCCCAGCCATAGCGCGCGCCCAGCCATTGCACGACGATCCAGGCGGTCATCGCCACCGCGATGACCACGGCCGCCTGCCGGATCTGGGCGGTGTCGCGGTCCGGCCGTCCCGCCATCAATACACGTCACCCTTCTCGACCCGGGCGGAAAATTCGGTCTCGCCGCCCGAGGCCAGCACCTTGGCCTGATCGACCCAGTCTTCGCTGCGGATCCGCGTTCCCATGCGGCCGAGGATCTCGGCGAAACGGTCGATCTCGGCCTCGTCCCAGGCGGCGATCTGCGCGAAACGGGTCACGCCGTGTTCGTGCAGCGTTTCCTCCAGCTTGGGTCCGACGCCCTTGATCTGCTTCAGATCATCCGCTGCGGCAGGATCCGCGTCCGTCGGTCCGGTGGCGGCCGCGCCGGCATCGGTTGCCCGTGCCGGATCGCTGGCGGAGGAATGGATGTCGTTCTTCTCGGGCTCGGGCCGCGGGCCGCCACGGCCGGCCTGCGCCTCGCCAGAGGGCGCGACATCGGCTTGCGGCGCAGGATCGGCCTGCGGCGCGGGGTGGTCGGGCTGCGCGGCCGGAACGGGTGACGCGGTGGCGGCGCCCGCGAAGGCCATCGCCGCCTCGGATTCGCTGCCACGCGGACGGGGCGTCTCGACCGGATCGGCGGCGCGGGTGGGCCGGGAACCGGGATGCCAGTGCGAACCGTCCATCGCCGCGTGTCCGTGGCACAGCGCCCAGATCAGCAGCAGCGCCAGAAGCACACCGGCGATGATGCCGAGAAACAATCCCCCCAGCCAGCCGGCCGAGCCGATGCCCGCGCTGAAAATCCAGACCAGAAGGCCCAGCCCGGCCCCGGCAATCCAACAATTTCTGTTGCAGTTCGCATCCGCCATGTGCCTGTCCCCGTGTCAGACCCGTATCAGGTCAATCCTTGCCTGACTCCTCGCCGTCCCGGCCTCCGTCCTGCGCGGCGCGGCGCGACGATCCGGTCTCGCCGTCATCGGCCAGCGCCCTGGCCTGTCCGGTCCAGTCGTCGCGGCCGGCCCTTCCCTTGAAACCTTCCAGATTGGCATCGACCCAGGCCAGTTCCTCGGGACCCCATGCGGCGATCTGGTCGAAATGGAAAAAGCCCATTCCGTTCAGCATCTCCTCCAGCTTCGGCCCGACCCCCTTGATCAATTTCAGATCGTCGGCAGAGCCGTCCCTCGGGGCATCGAGCCCCTCGGGCCGGCGGCCCGCATCGGCGGGTGCGGCGGTGTCGCCGTCAGCCTTGCGGGCATCGCCGCGGTCGTCTTTCTCGACCGCATCTTCCTGCGC
>CERQ01060080.1_pt1 | contig 10913 bp, 9 predicted proteins | sample 530711 | NCBI WGS metagenome assembly CERQ01 (sample SAMEA2620882, study PRJEB7988) | marine metagenome | biome: marine biome (ENVO:00000447); feature: mesopelagic zone (ENVO:00000213); material: "saline water (ENVO:00002010), including plankton (ENVO:xxxxxxxx)" | depth 850 m | reverse complement strand
GAGCAAGGCCCGTTCGGTCGCGAGAAGCTCCTGGCGGGCGTTGAACAGGTTTCGTTCAGCATCGAGAACCTCGAGATAATTGGTTACACCCTCCCGATAGCGCAGGCGCGCGATATGGGCGATCCGTTCCTGTGCGATCACGGCGCGTTCCAGGGTTGCAACCTGCTCGGCCAACCAGCGACGTCCGGCCAGTGCATCCGAGACTTCACGGAAGGCCTCCTGGACGGTCCGATCGTAATTCGCCACCTGCTCGACCTCCAGGGCCTGGGCGAGAGCCAGATTGGCTTCGCGTGCACCCCAGTCGAAAATGGGCAGCGAAATGGCCGGACCGAAGCTCCATCCCCAACCGCTGCCCGAAAACAGATCATCAAGGCTGCTTGACGAAAATCCCGTATTGCCGGTCAGCGAGATAGTGGGGAAGAATGCTGCGCGAGCGGCACCGATATTGGCACGTGCTGCCCGTAGCTGTTCTTCGGCCGCGACGATATCGGGCCGTACAAAAAGCAAGGTAGACGGCAGGCCCGCCGCCAGCCGCCGCTCATTACCCTGCTGCGCCAGAGCGAGCCCGTCGGGAAGCGGCTCGGGAATAGTTCCACCCACCAATACCGCCAGCTGATTGTGTAGACGCGCCAATGTTAGCTGCTCGGCTGCCAGTCGCTGTTCTGCCTGGGTCAGCAGTGTTTCCGCCTGACGGAAAGGCAGTGCCGAGGTCACGCCATTATCGAGACGCACTTTTGCAATCCGCAGCCCTTCGCGCCTGCTTTCGGCGGTGGCTTCGGCCAGGGCGATCTGTTCTTCCGTCTCGACGATTTCGTAATAGGTCGCCGCCGTATCCGCAATCAACGAGAGATAGAAAGCACGCTGCGCGGCAACCGTTGCGAGATATTCCGCGCGCGCGGCGTCGCTTAGGCTCGCGACCCGGCCCCAGAAGTCCAATTCAAAGGCACTGACGCCAACGCCTACGTCAAAGCGGTTAAACGTAATCGCATCGGGAGCACCCTCCACATCACCTGTGTCGAGCGCGGGATTAGCCGAAAGCGGCTGGCGTGTGCGAACGGCACCTGCATCAGCAACGATATCAGGCAGTCTGCGGCTGTCCTGGATGCGATAACGCGCGCGAGCCTGTTCTATGCGCGCGGTTGCTGCCAGCAAATCACGATTATTCTCCAGCGCAAGGGCGACGAGGCCCCGCAGGCGAGGATCCACGAACCATTCGCGGTAGGAGAGCTGGGAAGCGACGACTTCGCCATCGGGCAAGTATTCACTGTCGAATGTGGGCGTCGTGGCCGGCGCGGGCCGGACATGGTCGGGCGCCATGCTGGCGCAACCTGCCAGCATCGTCGAAGCCAAGGCCAGGGCAATCAAATGTTTCATCGGACTGGCTCCTCATCCGGACCCGGTTCCGTGTCGTCCGGCTTTGCTTTTCCGGGATCAGCCTCGTCCAGATGTCCGGCTGCGACCGGCTGCTTGCGGCTGACATTCCTGCGCACCAGCAGATAGAGCATCGGGATAAGGAAAATGCCGAAAATCGTAGTTGCGATCATTCCGCCCATCACTCCGGTACCTACCGAGATGCGGCTCGCCGCACCGGCGCCTGAAGCAAGCGCCAAAGGCACCATACCCATGGTGAACGCCAGCGAAGTCATGATGATCGGCCGCAGGCGCAGGCGGGCTGCAGACTTTATTGCATCTATCCGTCGCAACCCTCGTTCTTCTTCCTCGATCGCGAATTCGACAATGAGGATCGCGTTCTTGGCGGCAAGGCCAACAATCGTGATCAAGCCGACGTTGAAATAGATATCCGCCGAAAGGCCGCGTAGCATGGAAAACACGACTGCGCCCAGCACGCCGGTGGGAACAATCAGCAGAACTGCTAGGGGTACCGCCCAGCTTTCGTAGAGCGCAGCAAGCACCAGGAACACGACAATTATCGACAAGCCAAGAAGAAAGCCGATCTGCCCACCCGCCTGTTTTTCTTCGTAAGAAAGGCCAGTCCATTCATAGCCGATGCCTTGCGGCAATTGCTCTGCAAGTTGCTCCATCTCGGCAAGCGCGGAGCCAGAGGACTCACCGGGGGCGGCCGTTCCCGAAAGTGTCATCGCGGGGTATCCGTTATATCGCGACAGGCTGGCGGGTGCTGCCGACCAACGGGCGGACGCAAAGGCGCTGAATGGCACTAACTCTCCGCTTGCATTTGGAATGCGCAGGGCCATGATATCCTCGGGCGTCATCCGATAAGGGGCGTCAGCCTGTATTTGCACCTGCAGCACACGTCCGTCGCGGTTGAAATCGTTGACATAAGCTGAGCCGAAAGTGATCGATAGCGCAGTGTTCACATCGGACAGCGAAAGGCCGAGTGCACGAGCCTGAACCCTGTCAATTTCAACCTCGACCTCTGGGCTGGGACCCTGGTCTTCCGGTCGCAGATTGGCAATAACTGGACTTTGAGAAGCAATGCCCAGCATTTGGTCGCGCGCTGCGGTCAGAGTTTCGCGCCCCACCCCGCCACGATCCTGCAACTTGAGGGTGAAGCCGCTGGCCCTGCCCAGCGACTGGATTGCAGGAGGCTGGATTACAAAGGCACTGGCATTGTCGAGCTGCATAAAACGGTCCATTGCATCTGCCAGCATTTCGCCGGCGCTACTGTCGGGCCCAGTCCGTTCTTCCCAGGGTTTGAAAGTTGTAAACATCAAGGCGTTGTTCTGCCCGCGTCCAAAGAAGCTGAAACCGCGGACAAGTACGAGGTTCTCAACCTCCTCACGATTCATCCAATATCCGGTGATCGGCTCCAACGCCTCGTCAGTTCGAGCCTGGGTCGCACCTGGTTGGGTCTGGACCGCAGTGATAAGAAATCCCTGGTCTTCGGTCGGCAGCATCGCGGATGGAAGGCGGGCGAACAGCACCACCGTCAGCAGGACGAGCGTGAGGAAAACCGCGAAGCCGCGCCATGGCCGCGACAGGATACGGTCATTGGTGCGACCGTATTTTTCCTGCATTCGCGCAAACCAACGGTTAAAACGCGAGAAAAAGCGCGCTCCGAAACCGCCGGCACGCGCCAGCATGCCTCGCCAACCCGACGCTGCCTCGACCTCCGGATCAACGTCCACTTCTCCGGCATCATCGTGTTCATGATCCATCGGCTTGAGAAAGGTCGCGCACAAGGCTGGGGTAAGCGAAAGAGCCAGAAAAGCTGAAAAGAAGATCGCGATTGCCAGCGTGACCGAAAATTGCCGATAGATTCCGCCTGTGGAGCCGGGGAAGAACGCCATCGGGATGAAAACGGCAATCAATACCAGCGTGATACCGATGATCGCACCGGTGATTTGCCCCATTGCCTTGCGGGTAGCCTCCAGCGGCGGCAACCCTTCCTCGCGCATGATGCGTTCGACATTTTCAATGACCACGATGGCATCATCCACAAGGATACCGATAGCCAGGACCATGCCAAAAAGTGACAGAACGTTGATGGAGAAACCGAACAGCCACAATCCCAGACACGCCCCGGCCAAGGCGATCGGCACCACAAGTGTGGGGATGAGCGTGGCGCGCCAATTCTGCAGGAAGAGAAACATAACGAGAAAGACGAGGACCATCGCCTCGACCAGCGTTATGACGACTTCTTCCACCGACGCTTCGACGAATGGGGTAGTGTCGTAGGGGATCTCCCATGCCACATCAGGTGGCAAGCCTTCGTCGATTTCGGCCAGGCGTTCCCGGATACCTTCGGCCGTGGTCAAGGCATTGGCACCGGTAGCGAGTTGGATCGCCATCCCGGCCATCGGCTGGCCATTGAGGGTGGCGGAGGTCGCATAGGATTGAGCCCCGATCTCGACCCTCGCGACTTCACCCAGCCGCACCACTGCTGCACCTGTGTTGGCCCGCAAAATAATGTTCTCGAACTCCTCCACGGTAGAGAAGCGGCCCTCGGTGGAGATGTTGGCCGTAATGAGTTGCCCTTCGGCAAGTGGTTGTGCGCCGATGGCACCGCCTGCCGTCTGAGCGTTTTCTTCGCGGACTGCTGCCAGCACGGCTGACGGAGACAGATTGTAGGAAGCCAGCGCTTCGGGATCGAGCCAGATGCGCATTGCATAAGGCGATCCGAACAACATAACGTCGCCCACGCCGTTTACCCGGCGCAGTTCGTCGATCACCTGGTTGGATGCGATATTACCAAGATCGGTGGAATCAAGACTTCCGCTGGCGGACGTCAAGGCTACGATCATGAGGAACCCCTCACTCGCCTGCCGAACTGTAATGCCTTGGCGGCGCACCTCCTCGGGCAGGCGGGCCTCCACCGTGCTGAGGCGGTTCTGCACCTCGGTTTGGGCGATATCGATGTCAGTGCCCGCTTCGAAGGTCAGAGTAATGCTGGCCTGCCCCGCCGAGGTGCTGGTCGAGGACATATAGAGAAAGCCATCGACCCCATTGAGTTGCTGCTCGATTACCTGAGTAACATTCTGCTCGAGCGTCTCTGCCCCGGCGCCTGGATAAACGACATTGATCGTCAACGACGGCGGCGCGACTTCGGGATATTGTTCGACCGGCAAGGCGCGCAAGGCAAGCAGCCCCGCAAGAAGGATAGCCAGCGAAACCACCCAGGCGAAAATCGGGCGAACGATGAAGAAGCGTGCCATGCGCTAGCGACCCTTGCCAGAAGCGGCGGTAGAGGGAGCGGGGGCAGGTCGACGGCCGGTGGGCGTGTTGGATATCTTGACCGGAACGCCCGGTCGGATTTTCTGAAGATTGCTCACAATAACCGTATCGCCTGGCTTCAGACCGCTTTCGACGATCCATTCGCCATCGACCATATTTCCCAGCTTGATCGGCCGGACCAGGGCCTGCCCCTCCTTGTCGATCAGGTAAACGGAACCGCCCTCACCGGTAAGAGTCACTGCCTGTTGCGGGATGGTGATCCCGTTCGGGATCTTGCCGGCATAAATTTTCGCCCGCACGAACTCGCCCGGAAGCAGCAGGCGTGACGAATTACCGAATTAGGCACGCAGCTCAACGGTCCCGGTCTGTTCATCGACCGAGAAATCAAGAAAATCGATATAACCCCTGATAGGATATTCGGTCCCGTTACCGAAGGTGAGGCGTACCTCGATCTGTTCGCCATCATTCAGATCGATTTCGCCCGAAGCGATGGCGCGGCGCAGGTCGATAACCTCGCTGGCTGCCTGTGCGAAGCTTACATAAACTGACGAAATCTGTTCGATCCGGGTCATCAGCGTACCTTCCGGCTGACTGACAAGGGCCCCTTCGGTAACCTGCGCACGGCCCGCACGGCCGCTGATCGGCGCGCGCACGGTGGTATAACCGAGTTGCAGAGAGGCCGCCTCCAGCTGCGCCTGAATCTGGGCAACATTTGCCTCCGCCTCGCGCGAAGCGGCAATCGCCGCGTCGTATTCCTGACTGCTGATAGCGTTTTCTTCGATCAACGGGCGGTAACGTTCGACCACGGCCCGGGCATTGGCTGCTGTTGCCCGTGCGCGGGCAAGTGCAGCCCTCGTCTGGTTCAAACTGGCGCGCAGTTCGCGCGGATCGATGCGGAAAAGTGGTTGTCCATTTCTTATGTCGGTTCCTTCTTCGTAAAGCCGCTCTTGCACTATCCCCGTAACCCGGGCGCGCACCTCTGCCACGCGTACCGGCTCGACCCGTCCAGGTAGTTCGATTATGTTCGGAACGGTTTGCGCAGCTACTGTTACCGTGCGGACCGGAATCGCCTGAGGCGCCATTTCTTCATTCGGTTCGGCACAGCCGACGAGCAAGAGGGCTGCGGCTAAGAATACAATTTTGGATTTCACGGGTGGCGGCTTTCAGTCAGCTTTTGTGCATGTGCGAAGATGTAATAGATATTACGCTGTTGTCCGGCAACCCGTTTTCGTCGAGGTTTGCGCTAAAATGACCGATCAAACCGAATGTGACCGACTTGACCGCCGCAGGCGAGCCTTCATCGAAGCTGCCAGGGAATTGTTCGTTAGACTGGGCTACGAACGCACGACGCTGGGTGACATAGTCGATCGTGCAGGCGGCTCTTTGGCTACGGTCTACAAGCTGTTCGGCAACAAAGAAGGGATACTCGAGGTTGTTGTTTTCGAAAAGGCATCTTCCGGCGCGACGCTGGTCCGCGAGGCAGCTGAAAAAGGCGGTACGCCGCACGAAATCCTTCACCGCCTTGCAGTAAGTTTTCAGGCCCACTTCCTAGATCCGGAAGTAGTCGCTTTGGTTCGAATCGTCATCGCACGAAGCGTAAGCGACAAGGATTTCGCCCGACGGTTTTTCGAACGTACGGCCACGCGGACCCTTGATTCGCTCCAACAGCTCTTTGCGGACTGGCAAGATAGAGGGATCGAACTGAACGCACCACCGCATATACTTGCTGAATTGTTTCTTGGGCTATTCGTAAGCGACGTTCATGCAGACGCGATCAGTCACAGGGTGGGTATGGACAACAGCCTTGAGCGATTACGCGCCAGAACCCAGTTCTTCGTTATGGGATCGGGTGTGCTGGAAAACAAGAACGCAAACATCTCCTTCGAAGGTCCAAACGGGCTATAAGTTTCTCTACCGTAGTTCACCCGGCAGATAGATTATCCGACTTATCCAGACAGAAACCTATAACCGAGCCGCAGCCTGACGGAGCGCCAATACATTTTATACGGCCTTGGCGGGCCGTCGACCTGTTACAGGAAGATTGCGTGCCTCCGTACGACGAAGATGTTGGCCAGCAGTGCTCTAGGCCGCGTGGACAAAGGATATCCGTAGTTTGACTGAGGCGAAAGCTACGAAGCCAAGGTAGCACCCTTTGGTTTTGTCGTAGTGAGTTGGCAACCATGCGCCAGTTCTTCAGTCTGTTGAACAATCGCTCGATAAGGTTACGTCAGCGGCATTTCTCCCGATCATGTGGGGCGGGGTTGCGGCGGTTGCTCCTTGCGGGGATCACAGCCTCGACGCCGGCAGCGACGATCTCCTCGCGGATGGCATCGGCATCATAACCGCGATCAGCCAGGAATGCCTCGATCCGGTTCCCGCTCGGTGCCATGCCAGCCCCAAGATATACAAGGTTGAGAGCGGATTCCGTTCACTCTGGGTCATAGCCGCAGGAGCTGAAGTAGTTGGCGCATTCGTCGGGCTGGAAGAGGTCGACGAGCCTGCCGATCAGGTCCCAGGCCGGATACGGTTCGCTCCGCTGCCTTGCGGAGCATCGCCTTGAGCCGGGCGAAGGCCTTCTCGATGGGATTGAAGTCGGGACTGTAGGGCGGGAGGGACAGCAGTGTTGCCCCTGCCGCCTCGATCAGCTCGCGCACCGACGCGCGCTTATGGCTCGACAGGTTATCCATGATGACGATGTCGCCACAGCGCAGCTCGGGTACGAGAACCTGGACGACATAGGCTTCGAACCAGTCGCCGTTGATCGGCCCGTCGAGCACCATCGGAGCGATCATTCCACTCATCCGCAGGCCGGCCACCAGCGTGGTCGTTTTGCGATGCCCATGCGGGAAGCCCATCCTCAGACGCTCGCCCCTGGCGCACCGGCCATGGCTGCGGGTCATGTTGGTCGCGGTCCACGTTTCGTCGATGAAGACCAGACGCTCCGGATCGAGGTCGAGTTGCCCTTCGAACCAGGCGCGGCGCTGGCTCAGGACGTCGGGCCGGTCCTGCTCGATCGCGTGGCCGGTCTTTTTTGCGCGTGATGCCGTGACGCACGAAGAAGCGATGAAGCGTCGAGTTCGCCACTACCAGACCGATGCCGCTCAGTTCCGCCCGAAGCTCGTCGAGCGTGATGTCCTTGCGCGCTTCCCACAGAGCCAGGATCATCTCCCGATACTCCTCGACCCGGCGCGAGCGCGTGTCCCCGCCTTGCGGCTTGGGTGCAAAGTTCCCGGTCGCGCGGCGCTGCGCCTGCCACCGGATCGCTGTCGAAGGGGCAACACCAAACCGGTCGGCCGCCGAACGGCAACTCATCCCCGCGTCAACCGCGCCCAGCAGCCGCGAACGTAAATCCATCGAGAGAGGCTGACCCATTCCATACTGGCCTCCTTCACCTGCCAGCATGATGAATCAGAAAATCACCGGCTTGGGAATCCCTCGCGATTCGGACCGGGCGGAAACCGCTCTAGCACCTGGGATCGCAAATTTTGAATAGCCCTTAGATTTGTGGACGCTTTCTTTCCAAATTTTGAGGACAGGCGGCGACGATGCATATTTGACTTACGGCCACTTCGTTCTGCCAGGGATGCAAAGTGAGATACGCGTTCGTTGCCGAGCATCGCGTGCTGTTTTCGGTGCGCGCGATGTGCCGGTGTCTTCGCATCCAGCCCAGCGGCTTCAACGCCTCGTTGAAGAGCCCGTTGAGCAGGCGGGCGAAGGAAGATGCTCGGCAGACGTGGGAAGAGAGCGGCAAGGTCTATGGCTACCGCAAGCTGCACGACGACCTGCACGATCAGGGCGAGACCTGCTGCCCGAACCGGGTGGCTCGTCTTGCCGGCCTGGCCGGGATCAAGGCGAGGATAGGCTACAAATGCAGGCCGGGCAGCTATGGCGGCAAGCCGTCCAGGGTGATCGACAACACGCTGGTCCGCCAGTTCGATGTCGCTGCACCCGACAAGGCATGGGTGACCGACATCACCTACATCAGGACGCAGGAGGGCTTTGCCCATCTGGCGGTAGTGATCGACCTTTACTCCCGCCGCGTGGTGGGCTGGTCGATGCAGAACCGCCAGACCACCGACCTGGTCCTGCAGGCATTGCTGATGGCGGTGTGGCGCAGGAAGCCGAAGGGGAAGGTTCTGATCCACTCGGATCAGGGATCGCAGTTCACCAGCATGGACTGGGCCTCGTTCCTTAAGGCCCACAATCCGGAACACTCGATGAGCCGCCGTGGCAACTGCCATGACAACGCCGTGGTCGCGAGCTTCTTCAACCTGCTCAAGCGCGAGTATATCCGGCGAAGGACCTATCGCTCACGCGACGAGGCCAGGCAGGATGTGTTCGATTACATCGAAATGTTCTACAACCTGATACGCAAGCATGTAAGGAACGGGATGCTGTCACCCGTAGAGTTCGAAAGGCAGCAGATGATGAGCACCGAGGGCGTCTAGAAAATTCGGGGCTATTCAGTCTGGTGTTGGCCACTCAATCTATTGCGCAGGGCAGCGAGCGTTTTGACCAAAGTTCGGCCGCGCGGGATTAAAAGAACAGTCTCCGTTCCGAGCTGTTTGAGGTTCTCAATCGCGATCGAGCAGACGGATATGAAACAGCGGTCGCCAACCTAGGAGCGGGGCCAGATCGTTCGGTTTCAAACCGTCCGGGGCAAGACACTCAAGGCATTTAGCTGATCTCTTTCGACTGACTGCCTTGATGCACTGTTTACCCAACTACCTCGCTCGCCGGGCCGTAACCTGCATCCTCCGGGATGGTCAGGATATTCTTGCCATCTCGCTGCAAGACCCGCGGCAGGACAGGCACGATCGTGCGCGCCAGCGCGCGATCTACGCAGTCCGCAGCACTGTTCGCCTCGGACAACAGTTCCAGGTTCAGTCGGGTCGGGAAAATGACCGTGCGCTCGCCCGATTTGCCCATCTCCAGAGCACGATTGGGTGACAGCCATTCTGCATCCACCGTCTCATAGCCATCGCACGCGGCAATCTGGCGTTCGGGGGCTCGAGCGACGTAGAACCAGGTGTCAAACCGTTTCTTCATGAAGACCGGGGTAATCCACCGGGCAAAATCGGTGAGACTGTCGAGCCGCAAGATCACATCGGACTGCCGGACGACATCGAGGAACGATCTTTCCCCCTGTTCGACTGCCCGGCGGCTGTCCGGGTCACAGGCCCCTTCGAAAGGGCTGCCATCGCGGTTGACCGCCAGCAAAATGCCAGCCTCCTCGTAAGCTTCGCGGATCGCAGCGATCTTTAAAACTCTTTGGGTCGTATCGACCTGATCCCACCCGTCAGAGTAAGCGGCCCATTCCTCCAAAGAATCATCTGAATGGGGTTTCCCGCCAGGGAAGACCAGTGCTCCAGATGCGAAGTCGATCTGATGATGTCGCTTCACCATGAGAACCTGAAACTCCGGTTCATCCCGCACCAGCAGCATGGTGGCGGCAGGCACCGCCTCGGCAGGTTTCTGTTCGGTCATTTCCACTCTTCTCCCTTGATGTAGCCAATATCGGTGCCGGGCGGCCGTGATCGAAGCGTTCATTGTGTGTGGTCTTATCAGTTCCATCTAGGAATGAGTGCTATTCCCGCGAAAGCCAGAACAATTCCTGCCAGTAACAACGATTGGTCGGCCAGCAATGCGGCAGAGATGATCAACGCTGCCACCACCGGACCCTTGACGGGGGTGCTGCGGTCCTCTTCCCGCGTCAGATGGTTCAGGCTGGCTGGGTCGATGGATACCTGAATCGTACCCGATCGAGCGACCGAGGCAACGTTATCGATCAGGTCGGGCAGCGATGCCGAGAAATCCAGCAGGCCACTGCGGACCTTGGCCAAATGATCCCGCGCGGCTCCGATCGAAAATCGCTCGGCAAACAATTGCATCACGATCGGCTTCGTTTCTTCGGCAATATTGTAGTCCGGTGCCAAAGAGCGAACGAAGCCCTCTGCGGTCAGCAAGGTACGCAGCAAAACAGCGAGGTCGGGCGGCAATGCGAGGCGATAATCGCGCAACAATCCGAAAACCCGATCGAAGATTGCCGAGAATTCAATCCCCACAAGAGCTGTGCCGCGAAATTCCTCGATCAGCTCGTCCAGATCCATCACCAATTGCGCGCGGTCCACGAGTGGATTGCCTGCCCAGTCAAGCAGCAGATCGGCCACCTTGTCTATCTGATCGTTCGCGATAGCAAAAATCAGGCGGACAATTTCCTGACGCCGCGCGCCGCTGAGAAAGCCCACCGAGCCGAAATC
>CERQ01008247.1_pt1 | contig 10949 bp, 12 predicted proteins | sample 530711 | NCBI WGS metagenome assembly CERQ01 (sample SAMEA2620882, study PRJEB7988) | marine metagenome | biome: marine biome (ENVO:00000447); feature: mesopelagic zone (ENVO:00000213); material: "saline water (ENVO:00002010), including plankton (ENVO:xxxxxxxx)" | depth 850 m | reverse complement strand
TGCTTGTCGTCAATGAAAGCAGAGTACTTCCGGCGAGGTTACTAGGAAGGAAATCAACTGGAGCCCCGTCCGAGGTTCTGCTCGTGAGGCCATCAGCCGATGCAGATGACCCCTATGTTTGGGAAGCTTTAGTGCGACCGGGATCAAAGCTCAAGCCTGGCCGGACTGTGGTCGTTGCGCCCGACCTAACAGTGGAAATCTTAGATTCAACACCGGAAAGCGGTCGGTTGGTTAGGTTGATCTCAAACCTGAAACCAGAGGCTGTGATCAACAAACATGGCCACGTGCCTCTACCTCCCTACATCGGCCGATCGGATGAACCAATTGATAGAGAGCGATATCAGACTGTGTACGCTCGTGAGTCTGGTTCGATAGCGGCACCCACGGCCGGGCTCCATTTCACAAATGATTTACTTACACGCTTGCAGGAACACGGAGTTCGTCGAGTTGCCGTGACGCTTCACGTTGGGATAGGGACCTTTCGCCCAGTAGCGGTTGAAGATCCAGCAGAGCATGAATTACACGAGGAGCACTATCATATATCAGAGGAAGCCGCTGACGCGATCAATAAGTCTATTATGGCAGGCAGACGGATCTGGGCGACCGGGACGACAGTGGTCAGAACACTTGAATCGGCTGTGGACAACGCAGGACTTGTACGACCTGGGTCAGGCACAACGCAGCTTTTCATACGTCCTCCGTTCAAGTTCCAGATTGTAAATTGTCTGCTGACTAATTTTCATCTTCCGCGGTCCACATTACTGATGCTTGTGGCTGCGTTGGCAGGGTATGACAACACTATGGCAGCCTATCAACAGGCGATCGCGTGTGGTTACAGGTTCTATTCGTACGGAGACGCTATGGCAGTCGTGGGTCACCAGTGACCGTACTTCTTGGACTCATCCGGTAGCCAACGATAGCGTTGAATATTGCTGTTGAGATGAGGTTGGACTGCCTTCGAACGAACAGTGGTTAGATTTTATCCACCATGTTCGACTTCAAAATTCAGAGCACTGAGGGTGCTGCCCGGCGGGGAAAATTTTCCACACCTCACGGTGAGGTGCAGACGCCGGCGTTCATGCCGGTCGGAACACTTGGTACAGTGAAAGGCCTCATTATGGACGAGGTCGGTGCGCTTGGAGCAGAGATGGTACTTGCCAATACGTACCATCTCTACCTGCGTCCGGGGCATGAACTAGTTCGAGATTTGGGAGGACTGCATGAGTTCATGCGATGGGATGGTCCGATTCTTACCGATTCGGGAGGCTACCAGGTATTCTCCTTAGCTAAGATCCGGGATTTGTATGACGATAGAGTAGAGTTTCGAAGTCATATTGATGGGTCCAAGCATGAATTTACTCCAGAATCCGTCGTAGACATTCAGCGCACGCTTGGAGCTGATGTGATCATGGCGTTAGACGAATGTCCACCCAGTGGCGCAGATCATTCGTATGTGAGCCTATCGAATATTAGGACAATAAAATGGCTCGAACGGTGTCGTTCGCGTTTCCAGGAACTTGAAGAACGGGGCAAGTCTCCCCAGCAAACGTTATTCCCAGTACTGCAAGGCAACATCTATGATGATTTACGCCGAGAGCATGCTCGCCAGTTTATGGACATGGGAGATTGGACTGGTTACGGAATTGGTGGCTTAAGCGTCGGGGAATCCAAGGACAACATGTGGCGAGTCCTAGAACTACTGCATGATGAACTACCGACGAATCGGCCGCGATACCTTATGGGTGTTGGCTACCCTGACGATCTACTCGAAGCAGTTTCCCGTGGTTGTGATTTATTCGATTGCGTTGCACCAACCAGAAATGCTCGACACGGGGCTGCCTGGACGAGCCAGGAAGGCCAGGTCAACTTGAAGATGGCGCGGTTTCGTGAAGACACCCGCCCACTTGATACCGAGTGTGACTGCTACACATGCTCATGCTACGACAGGGCTTACCTTCGCCATCTGGTTGTCGCATCAGAATGGCTCGCGGTGCGGCTGCTCTCGATCCACAATCTTCGCTTTCTTGTAGCGTTGAGTGAGGAGTCGCGACGTCGAATTGGTGAAGGCACTTTCCGCTCTTGGTCACAAGAGTGGCTTGAGCGATATAGGGGTTCCGGCGCAGAATTGTCGGATCACATTTAAACCCACACGGAGATCTTCAGTGAATTTTGCCGTTTACACATTCATTATGGCTCCCCGGGGGCCAAATTCCGCGATCATCAACATGGGTATGATGTTCGCAATGTTCGCAATCTTCTGGTTCCTGCTGATCAGGCCACAAATGCAGGAGAGAAAGCGACACGAGGAGATGTTGTCCTCGGTCAGTAAAGGTGACGACATCGTGACTACGGGTGGTATCATCGGAAAGGTCGTGCACGCTGAAGAAACCCAGCTCACAGTGAGGACCGGAGAGAATACGAGGGTCACCGTGGACCGTAGCCGCATAGCAGGGGTGCTCGATCATAAAGGCAACGCGCAAGAGGAGTAGGGACTCACTTCGTGGCTATACATGAAGTCGTCATAATGGGCGACCCGATCCTTCGGACCGCAGCGGCCGAGGTAGATGCGTTTGATCCAGACCTAAAGACGCTGGTGCGTGATATGTTCGAGACGATGTACCATGCAGAGGGCATTGGTCTTGCCGCTCCCCAAATCGGTATCTCTCAACGGGTGATTGTGGTTGACTTAAGGAGTGAAGAGCAGCCTGAGGCCCGTTTAGCTCTGATCAACCCCAAGGTGGTGTGGGCGAGCAAGGAAAGTGAGAAGTCTCCAGAAGGTTGTCTGAGTATCCCTGGACTAGAAGAGGTGATAAAAAGATCCTCAGCTATCCGAGTGGAGGCGGTAGATATTGATGGTGGGAGCATCGAACTGGAAACCGAGGGGCTTTTCGCACGCGTGCTGCAACATGAGATAGATCATATTGATGGTATACTGTTCGTCGACCGAGTCAGCGCACTCAAGCGCCGTATACTGATGAAAAAGTGGAAAAAGATTCAGTCTGAAGAGGATTGAGTGAGAGCGATGAGAATTCTCTTCTGGGGGACACCTGATTTTGCGGTCCCATCTCTGAGGACACTCGCAAAAGATGGCCTAGAGATCGCAGGAGTCGTTACACAGCCCGACCGACCTGCCGGACGTGGGAGACGCGTAAAGAGATCACCGGTAAAGGAAGAGGCACGTGCTTTGGGCTATGAGGTGTTGGAGCCTATTCGTCCTCAGGGTCAGCAGTTTATTGAGCAACTCAGGGAGTTGAGGCCTGATCTTTCGGTGGTGGTGGCTTACGGACATATCCTGAAGCGTGAAATATTAGATCTTCCCCCGCTCGGATCGGTAAACGTACATGCCTCGCTTCTTCCTCAACTGAGGGGGGCGGCACCTGTAAACTGGGCAATTATCCGCGGGCACGAGCAGACAGGGGTCACGGTCATGCGCATGGTTGAAGCCATGGATGCAGGGCCGATAATACACCAGCTCTCTGAACCCATCTCCGATGAGGACAGTGCATCAGAACTGATCACTAGGCTTTCTGAACTCGGAGCTGTAGCACTCAGTGAAGCGCTAGGATCCATCGTGCGCGGGGATACCGATGAAAGAGAGCAATTAGAAGATGGTGTGAGCTATGCACCCAAAGTAGATCGCAAAACAGCGAGAATTGACTGGACATTATCGGCCAATGAGGTAGCACTTTTTATTCGTGGTATGGATGCCACTCCGGGAGCATGGTCGGAGTTGGCTGGTGTGCCGATAAAATTTTTTAGGCCGAGCCTCGTGCCTAAGTCGGCATTTTCTCAGCCTGGTGTAGAGACACCATTTGAAATCTCATCTCCTGGTAGTGTGGTTGGAGCTAACCCTGAACAGGGCCTAGTGATCTCAACGAGTTCAGGTGGTGTATCGGTCAGTGAAGTTCAGCCTGCAGGTCGCCAGCGGATGAGCACGTTAGACTGGATTAATGGGCGGGGAGTTAAATTGGGCCAGCGTTTCGAGTGAAGAGGATCCCATGTCTTCACGTGGTGACCGATGATGACATACTTGAGCGCCAGGGCATCCTAGGAGTCATCAAGACCGTTTACGAAACGGGAGGTCGGGATGTGGCCCTGCATATTCGTGGTCCATCTACGTACGGCCGGAAGATTCATGAATTGGCTAGAAAGATCCGACCAATGGCGGATTCAACAGGTGGACGCCTCTTTCTAAATGACCGTTTAGACATTGCTTGGACTGCAGGAGTTGATGGGGTGCATTTGGGGCAGAGATCTCTCCCCGTCCGTTCTGTACGTCGACTTGTCGGACACGATTTAACGATTGGGGCCTCAGTTCATAATGAACATGAATCTGCGATTGCAGAAAAAGAGGGCGCAGACTACGCGTTTCTGGGCACATTATTTAGAACACCCAGTCATCATGGGATAGAACCAGGTGGTCTATCGCTCATATCAAAAATGTGCTCCGTGATCAGGGATATGCCGTTTGTAGGTATTGGTGGTATCACTCCTGAGCGAGTTGGCGGTGTCTTAGCTGCAGGAGCCAAAGGAGTCGCTGTGATAAGAGGGATTTGGAATGCTGAGAATCCACGTGATGCCGTTCGTGCTTATCTTTCTGAACTCAAATTGGACGAAGGAGAACACAATTGAGCAGCACTGAACAGATTCAAGTTCGATTAAATGGTAAGGATCGGGACATTACATTTGGTCACACAGTCCAGAGTCTGCTCGAAGCCATTGAGATCAATCCCTTGGCGGTAGTTGTAGAGGTGAACAGGGAGATTTTGAACCGTGACAGATACTCCGATGTAGGCATCCACCAAGGGGATACGATTGAGGTGGTTCATTTTGTAGGTGGGGGTTAGTGCGATGACAACAACGGACCTTGGTGTGACTGCTGAAGTGACGAAAGAACTTGATAGTCCCTTAGAAATAGCAGGGGTGACGTTTACGTCGCGCCTTATTGTCGGTACTGGAAAGTATGCCACTAACCAAATCATGATCGATGCGATTAGGGCGAGTGGTACCGAAATGGTGACAGTTGCGGTACGTCGTGTGGATCTCGATCGGACAAAAGAGGAGGCGATTCTACATCACTTGAACCCAGAAGAGTTTTTCTTATTGGCAAATACTGCTGGATGTCACACGGCAGACGATGCAATCCGGTACGCGAGGCTGGCTCGGGCAGCCGGCTTTAACGAGTTCGTGAAGTTAGAGGTTATTGGTGATGATGAGACGCTCTTACCAGACGTCCAGGCTACGATTGAAGCGGCACAGATTCTTGCCGATGAAGGGTTCAAGGTGATGGCATACACCAACGATGATCTCATTACTGCGCTTCGACTTGAAGATGTTGGTTGTGTCGCGGTTATGCCGCTTGCGAGTCCAATTGGCAGTGGACTTGGTGTCGTGAACCCTTACTTCATCAGGGAGATCAAACGGAGGCTCGAAGTCCCAGTTATCGTAGATGCAGGGGTCGGAACCGCATCTGACGCTTGTCTAACCATGGAACAAGGAGTGGACGGTGTCCTCATGAATACAGCATTGGCAGCAGCAGAGGACCCAGTCAGGATGGCTCATGCGATGAAGGACGCTACGACTGCTGGGCGACTCGCCTTTCTAGCTGGTCGGATGAAATCTCGTGAGATCGCAGTTCCGTCGTCTCCTAAGGTGGGAATGCTGGACTGAGCCGTGACAAAAGACAGGTGCAGCCTAGGCCGACGGACCGCATTCAAAATAAGAGAACAAGTTGAGCGCGGGCGTCGGATCGACAGAGCTCTGGAGTCATGTATTCAAGGTGTGCAATCTCGAGAGCGTGCGTTCGCCCACGAACTCAGCTATGGCGTAACGAGACTTCGAGGTCGGCTTGATCATCTACTTTCACCTCATGTACACAGGGGTGTGGACACACTCGATCCTAGCGTACGAGAAGTCCTAAGGCTTGCTACCTACCAGTTGCTTTATATGCACTCAGTGCCTGACTACGCAGCGGTCTCAGAGTCAGTGGCACAGGTGCGCTCACTAGTTGGCAAAGGTGCAGCTGGACTTGTGAATGCTGTGTTGCGAAAGCTGGCTACAGGGGGAGCTGATACGGCAGAATTCCCAGATCTTGATTCTGATCCATTAGGATTCCTTACGACCTGGGGATCTCACCCAAGGTGGCTGGTGGACCGTTGGCTCAAGAGATGGGGGACTCAGAAGGTCTTTGATCTCATCGAAGCTAACAACACTCGTCCGTTCGCCTGTTTGACTCCTCTCCATGCACGAGCAGAAGAGGCTCTGGAAACCTTGAGGATGGCTGGACTAGACGCAGCCCCTGTGGGTTATGGGACCGAATGCTTGAGGTTGAAACGGTCTTCAAATCCGGCAGCTGCACTGGTCGCATTTCCCGAAGCAGTCATTCAGGATCCGGCCTCACACCTTGTGACATGGTACGCAAATATATCACCAGGCATGGAAGTTGCTGATTTATGTGCTGCACCTGGTGGTAAGGCTCTCACAATTGCCACTGGAGTTCGGTCTACTTTAGCCGCTGATTGCTCGGAGTCCCGTATGCGTATGGTTCAGGAGAATGCCAAGAGGACGGGTGTTGAGGTTAATTGTGTCGTTGCTGATGCACATAACCCACCGATCGAATCCGCGGATGCAATCTTACTGGATGTACCATGCACAGGTACGGGCACTCTTGCACGCCATCCCGATATACGCTGGCGTATCAACCCCGATTCAGTATCCAAGATCACTAGGGTCCAAAATCGACTATTGGATTCTGCAGCGCCTCTGGTTCGTGTGGGTGGGCTCCTCATTTACTCCACCTGTACTCTTGAGCCAGAAGAAAACCATGAGTTGGTGGAAGGGTTCCTTTTGAGGAATTCTGGTTTCGAGTTAGAACCCAGTGACACGGTAGACGGGGAATTTCTGGATGAGAGTGGCTACCTTTGTGTGCACCCTGACAAGGATGGGCGAGATGGATCGTTCGCAGCCCGGTTGAGGAGGATGCATTGAAGTTAGGGGGTTCGCTTGCCCGGCGAAGGCGCAGTCGACGCGATAAATCGCGTGGGCCGACAGCTGAGGCTAGTAACAGGCAACGAGGACAGCGTGGTTACCCTCGCCTGTGGTTTAGTGTCTTGATGCTTGCTCTAATCGGTTGGTTCGGTGGTTATCTGATAACCACACAATTTATCTTTCCAACTCCTCCTCCTCCGGGGGATCTCTTCGAAGTACCGGATATTAGTGGGGGAGGGCTTGCAACCGCCCGTGAACGCCTAGCAGGTGCCGGCTTGGTTCTAGGTGAGATTGACTCTCTGCTCCATCCATCTGTACCGGAGGCGTTGATCATTGGCCAGTCACCACTTCCAGGACAGGTACTCAGCCCGGAAAGCCAAGTGAGAGTGACCGTCAGTCTTGGTCCTCAATTAAGATCCGTGCCCGATGTGTTAGGACTGACTGAAGAGCGTGCTCAGATCGTGCTAGAGAGCAGTGGATTCCTCGTGTCCAGGGATACGGCTGAGGCCGACTTGCCTCAAGGTAGTGTACTAGAAGTTTTTCCTCCTCCGGATACCATCATCCCGCTACCGGCTGAGATCCTTATGATCGTGAGTACTGGACCACCTTTAGTGGCGATGCCATTAGTTTTGGGGCTAGATAGAGAAGCGGCGTTGGTTTTGCTTGATTCACTCGGGCTCGTGGTTTCTGAAATCGCGGAAGTTTTTCGCTTCGGTAGAGACCAAGGTGTTGTGGTTGAGCAGGAGCCTGCGTCTGAAATGGAGTTAGAGCGAGGCGCGGAGGTGCGCCTCAAGGTTGGTATGAGTGGAGGGGTCATGGAATGACTTCTGTCGACCGCAGGACCCGGAGGGCTTAAGTGAGCTCAGAATCATTATCTCAAAAGGGATTCGGAGACATCGCATGAAGCGAAGATTCCTCCGATCGCCCTATCTTTGGGCGATGCTTGCGACAGCAATGGTCGTTGGCTTTGCTTGGGTTACACGTGAGAACCTTCAGCCTGTGATCACCGGTGCGAGTGCACCGACCTTTTCCGCTGAGTCCCTAGATGGCATAACCATGTCATTGGAAGACTTTGATGGGCAGGTCGTCCTTCTGAATATTTGGGCAACCTGGTGTGAGCCCTGTCTGGAGGAGATGCCTTCAATGCAACGCCTCTTTGATGAACTCGACGACGAAGACTTTGAGATTCTTGCTGTTAGTATCGATGCGCCTCTAGGTCAGTCCGATGATTTCGGTAGAGCAGGGGGTGACCTTGATCTATTTGCTAAAGATTTGGGTCTGACTTTCCGGATTCTTCACGATCCGTCTGGAGACATACAGCGAACTTACCAGACTACAGGTGTTCCCGAGACATTCTTGATTGGAAAGGATGGGTTGATCTACAAGAAGGTTGCTGGCGGGACACGTTGGGATGCTGCTGTTAACCAAGATCTCGTCCGACGCCTACTGGCCAGCGGACAATAGAATGCCTAGGAAAAGAAGTGTACGGATCCGTAATTGGAGGCTAAAACTGGCCGCATTAGGGCTGTCCGTCTTCTTATGGGCGCTGGTTCAAACTGAGCCACGCACTTCTTCTGAAAGTTTCCAAAGAGTACCGGTTCGCATTGAATTGACTGACACGTTGTGGACTCTTGCTGGACCTCCTACTCCTACAGAGGTTGAACTTCAGCTTAGTGGCTCATCCCGTGATATCATCAGGCTGGATCGTGAAGGTACAGCTCTGAATATCCCAATCAGTCAAGTTGGAACACCTGATACGAGCGTATTTCTTGACCGTGATTGGGTAGAACTTGGTCAGTCCACCGGCCTGACTGTAGAATTTATCTCACCGGCGATGATAGAGATCGTTTTTGAGCCTTCGGTGACGCGCACCCTTCCCATAGCAACCCGCGTCTATGGCGATTTGCGTGAGAATCTTGCTTTGGCCAGCTCTGTTGGACTGGCTCCGGTGAGCGTAAGGGTTCGCGGTTCGGAGAGTCAGGTTTCTCAATTAGACTCGATCTGGTTGGAGCGTTTTGATCTCGGCACAGTCGAGAAATCTGGGGTGTTCTCTGTAGCTATCGATACGGTGGGTTTATCAGGAGCGAACGTATCTCCGGATGTTGTTACTATGGGGCTCAACGTCGAAGACGACATTGAACGGGTCTTACAAGGATTCTCTGTACAGTTTGATGCTGAGAGAATCGGCGCTGATGTGACGATAGAACCGGTAGTGGTCGAGGTGCGGTTTTCTGGACCCAAGAGCCTGGTGAATACACTAGACCCGAGCTTGCTCAGGGTCTGGGTATCGCCTGAGGATCTTGAGGGCATCCTGCCAGGTGAAGAGCGACGTGTTCCGTTGCGGCTAGAAGGGATTCCCGAGTTTGTGACCGCTATTTCTGAGACTACTGCGGTCACTGCCAAAAGGGCTGCTGAGGGATTGACTGGGACTAATCAGGCACTCCGGTGAGCAATACCTTGCGCCCTTTGGTTTTAGGCCTAGAGACATCTTGCGACGAGACATCGGCTGCGGTGCTCGATGGAGAGAATACTATTCTCGGTCATGTGATCCTATCTCAAGACGAGCATGAAGTATTTGGGGGAGTAGTGCCAGAACTCGCAGCACGAGCTCATTTGCAGAAGGTTGATTTAGTGGTGGAAGAAGCGCTCCGTCAGGCAGAGGTTTCACTGCGTGAAATCGATGTATTTGGAGTTACAGCGGGACCTGGGCTTATTGGTGCTCTGCTAGTCGGATTATCTTGGAGTAAGGCGGCTTCTTTCGCGTGTGATCGTCCTCTCGTTGCTGTTCATCATATGGAAGGGCACCTGTTTTCACCTTCACTAGAAAACAGCGCTGCACAACCGCCTTTCGTGGCTCTTCTCGTCTCAGGTGGGCATACGCTCCTAGTCCATGCGGTAAAGTGGGGAGAATACCGATTATTGGGAAAAACCAGAGACGATGCAGCTGGTGAAGCTTTCGACAAGGTGGCTAAGCTTTTGGGATTAGCGTATCCCGGCGGACCCCTGATCGAGCGTCTCGCTTCTGAGGGTAAAGCCTCGCGTTATAAACTCCCTAGGCCGATGCTTCGCAGCAACCAAAAACCGGATGACGCTGAATTTTATGACTTTTCATTTAGCGGCCTGAAGACAGCTGTCGCAGAATTGGTAAGAAGACTTGAGTTGGACGGTGTATTGTCTTCAGAAATCGCTCACGTCGCTGCTGGTTTTCAGGAAGCTGCTGTAGATGTGCTCGCCTCCAAGACTATGAGGGCTGTTGGACAGACCAAGTGCGCCCGTGTCCTTGTCGGTGGTGGAGTTAGCGCTAATAGGAGGCTGTGTGACGAGCTTGCGAGCCGACTTGGTACTGAGGGAGAACTGTTCCATGCCTCAACACGCCTTTCTTTAGACAATGCTGCAATGATCGCTCGCGCAGCGCGCTTCCGTTACGATCGAGGCGATGTAGCTGAACCTGATATTTCAGCCTCAGCGACCATGGCACTACCCGGGCTTGAGCAGAGTGTGGCGTGAACATTAAGGCTATAGGTGGTTCCAGTGAATTCGTAGTCAGGCGAGGTTAGGCTGGCATGTATCCCGTCATTTTTGAACTTCCAGGCTGGCTTCCAGGAGTAGGTGGAATGCCGATCACCTCATTCGGGGTGTTTATGCTTTTAGCGTTTCTGACCGGTGGCTGGATCATTCGGTCAGAGTTGGAACGGATGGGCGAGGATCCCGAAAGAGCTTGGGATCTGGTGTTCATGGGTGTCGTAGGCGGGATTCTCGGAGCTAAGGGCTATTACATCCTCCTTAACTATGAGAGACTCGCAAGTGACCCCGCAGCGCTGATTTTTTCTCGCGGTGGCCTTGTTTGGTATGGCGGCTTCCTGCTCGCTACGGTATTGGTCATATGGGAGATTCGTCGGCGAAAACTTCCTTTGGGTCGGACTTTTGATGCTGGCGCTCCCGCTCTTGCATTGGGCTATGCC
>CERQ01243746.1_pt1 | contig 10982 bp, 10 predicted proteins | sample 530711 | NCBI WGS metagenome assembly CERQ01 (sample SAMEA2620882, study PRJEB7988) | marine metagenome | biome: marine biome (ENVO:00000447); feature: mesopelagic zone (ENVO:00000213); material: "saline water (ENVO:00002010), including plankton (ENVO:xxxxxxxx)" | depth 850 m | reverse complement strand
AGGAAAAGCGGCTTAACTGAGTTGTGTGAATTTGGTTGACCACGTCATATCTTCGGCAAAGAAGCAGAAAAGTAAGCGGGTTAGAAATACGTTTAAGTTATGAAGTGCGTTGGTGTCGTCTTTGTTATCGTCATTAAAATTATCGGCTTTGATTAAGTCGAACAACTTAGCCATTTTTTCTGCCGCTTTAACATCAGCAGGGTTTTCACCTTGGTATACTGCTTTTTCCATTCCCGCCCAAGGTAGGAAGAAGTCAAAATGCTTACCAAGTTCAATAAATTCAATATCTAGGGTATCGTGAGTACGGGTATCTAGGGCAACAAATTGATTAAAGTCAGTAGCGATAACAAAACGAATTTTATCACGAGCAACTGATGGCTCTTTTTTCATTTTATCAATGTCTGATAACACACAATCATTTTGGCTTTGCTTAAAGTAAATATGGCGCTTAGCTCTGACTTCGCCTTCAACCTTAGCTAAGTTACGTTCACCTGATTTAATACGACCAATGGTTGTTTTACGGTGCCCGTAAGCCGCCATTAGCTGGTATATAAACTCATCCTTGTTAACTTGGTTAGCAATAACATCTGACGCTAACTTTTTAACGATTTCTTCGATTTGTGTAATGTTCAAGTTCTATTCCTTTAGCATCAAAGCTATTAAATTTTTATTTTTAAAGTGCGTGTTTAGTTCTTGATTGGTTTACACACATTTATGTGGCGCAGTAGTATTTCAATTTACACCTCAAAAAATTCTTCGTCGATCTTCTTCAGGTGCAACACCTGTTCATCTCTGCTGCCAATGTTGTAGCGCAACATTAGTTTGGCTAGCTCTTTACCGTTAATCAGTACTATTCGAGTACCTAAGTCTTTAGCTGTTTGTATAGCTGAAGCGGTAAACGCTGATGTGGTAATAAATATCCCTTTTTGGGCTTTCTTCAAATTCAGTGCGCCGAAAAAATCACGAATGTCGCCTGCACTGACATTATTACCTTCGGCATAACGCTTCGCTTGAATATAAATTTGGTCTACGCCTAATGGGTCTTGGTCAATAACACCGTCTACACCGTTATCACCTGATTTACCTAACGCATGTGCTGCACCTTCGCCAGTACCGCCGTAACCCATAGCTAAAAGCAGTTCTATTAGTAAATCTTCAAAGAATGCAGGGGTGACTTCTTGTGTACGAGATAATAATTCAGTAGTAAGGGCATCGTTTATTGTCTTGTAGGCTTCGCGTAACGCTTCGTCAGGCGTTATTTCGCTGGTAGCTAATACTTTGTTGGATTCTTCTGTATTTAGCGCCAGAGGAGCGCTGCTGTCGTTCTTTTGCTCTTTAAAGGCCACAAACTCATCAAATTGCTTGAGGTAATCGTTATTAATAGTTGCATTTGTATCTTGCAACGCCTTGATACCACGCTCAGTGATGACAAAATGTGCTCTTTTAGTGGCTTTTAAAAGGCCAGCTTTTGTGAGGTAGGTTCGTGCCCAGCCTATACGATTATCTAAAACGCTTTGCCGTCCACTTGGCAGCGTTTCGTTACGCTCTTCGTCAGTTAAGTCAAATGTATCAGCAAGCTGATTGATAACGTCTCGAAGTTTAACTTCATTGCCATTGTTTGCTTGTACAACCTCTAAAAACGGCCGCATGAATTGCTGATAATTTGGGATCATTCCTTGTCCTTGATTTTATTCTTATCTAGTTTTTGCAGAAAATTCAGCGAGTCTAACTGGCTCTGTGAAAGACAGCTATAACGATTTTTAAGTAGGCTAACGGTCAGGATATTGTAAAAGAACATTTGGAACAAGAATGCTTATCGCATTGATAGCAATTAGTTAACTTAAGCAGCACTTACTAAACGCGGAAGTTTTATATTTACTCTGGCGACGAACTTTTTTTTGAGCTTTTTGATATTTTTCTAGTCTCATTTTCAGCGAATTGACGTTGCTTTACGAAGTGCTCAAACGCTAGTTTGTTGCTTTTGTTAAATGGCTTCAGAAATAATTCAAATTCAATCAACTTTTCTTCTGTGATTCTCATTGTGTAAATGTTGGGTAAATTGTTAATTTTAAAATTTTAGTAATGCATGGGGTCCCCGTCAAATATGGCCTCTGTTGACAAAGTTAATTTATTTGTTACGATAAAGTGCATTTCGAAGTGAAATTCAGTTCAGTCTCTCATTTTTATCAATAAAAACCTTTAATAGTTACACATTCTAGTTGTTTGTGGTTAGTTATTTTTGTTGTTTTCAACGAATTTATTGACTTTATCAATAACTTTTCGTGGTTTTTGTGCTTTTCCTTGTCATTCTCAATATCTGAGACTATTTTCCGATTTGTAGCCATTGGAAAATAAGTTATGAAAAATGCAAATTCACCTAAAATTAAACAGCCAACTGTCACTGAGTTAACTGAAAATAAAATTGACGATTATTTAACCCGGAGAGAATTCGAAGGTAAGTACATTCCGTATAAAACCGCTCGTCAGTTCTCAAGCATGGGAAATGCCTCAACTGAGCAACTAGGCCAAGAAACACAACGTCACGAATACTTTTCAGACATGGAACGGCATTTTGGATTGACACTCAGTTATTTAAAAAACGTTTCTAAGGTAAAAACGCAATATCCTTTAATAGATGTTGATACAACATTAGCGGTTGCGGCTCGTCTTAATATCGCGCATCCCCGTTTTGCACCAAAACGTGGATTGGTAAAAGATGCTAATCAAGGGTATCAAGCATCTATCATGACGACAGATTTTTGTTTTCAATATGTCGATATTATGACAAGTGAAACAAAAAAGATTGCTGTCTCGTTAAAATACAATGATGAAGTGCTTATAGTAGATAGTGGTGATGCTGTTACTGGTCGCACACAAGATAAGCTGAAAATCGAACAAGCTTATTGGGAAGATGAAAAGCAACGAGAGTATCGTTTAATTACATCTTCACATTGGACGTTGAGTCCGAACTTAGTCAAAAATATTGCAATAGCTAGAAGGCATCGTGACCTTGATGTTCCCCATATTATTCTTAAGTCTTTTCAAGTTCATTTTTTAGAATTCCTTACTGGTAGAAAGCGTCATCGATTGGCAGATTTGGTTTTTCTGGTATCCAAAAAAATGTCTATCTCGTTTGAAAAAACATACGGCGTATTTTGGTATCTCATCTGGCATAAAGGCTTGCAGGTAGATCTATTTCGTCCGCTTGCTGATGCAAGTTTTGTCTTTAATGCTAAGGAGGACTACGCATGGGAATGGTAGGTCTTCCGACAGAAGAGGCATTTGATTACTCAATTAACGAAATCATAAAAGCTAAAAATACAGATGAGAAAGAACTCGAATATACCGTTGCGTATACTTTTCCTGAATCAAAAGTAGTTGCGCTATCTCTACAACGTAAAAAACCTATTAAGCCTATTCTGGTTAAGGTTGGCGAAGATATCGAAGGGCGTGCATGGGACATGTTTGAAAGAACGCCTAATACGTTTAGTTCGTCTAGACATTATTTGTCTGCCACAGAAAGTCGTGTAGCCACGGCGTATGAGAGATACTCAAAAATAAGACCACTAGTCGAATCTAATGACATAGAATTATATATCAAAGGCGATTTATCCAGAAAATCTTTTGATGCTTACGCCAAGCAAGCCAATATAACCCCTCAGTCGTTATATAACTATCTCAATCAATACTTAGCATTTGGTTCTCACCCTTTAGCGCTATTACCACTAACGTATCTTTGTGGAACTAATCGAAAGTTACCTTTAAATAGTGAAGAGGCTGAAGCGAAGAGAGCTAAACGAGGTGGAACGTTTATTGGCGCAAAAGGCGATTCCGACGAATATTTAAGACGAGATGCTACGCAAGAAGACATAAAGCGAATTAAACAATTCATAAAAAAGCATTTATCTAAAGTTTCTGACCACAAATATACTTCGTTACATAGCGAGTTTTGCCAACGCCTTTGTTATTCATCGGCTGACGTATATGGACGTAAAGAGCGCTACCTTGACTTTCGTAAGTATATTTCTATTGATCAATTTACGGCTCACTTTCAAAAGCATGTAGATTGGAAGAAGTGGGAAGAGCTTAAAACGAGTGTAAAGGCAGTTCAAAATAATCAAGACATTACACGTGGTAAAGCACAAGAAAACTCTATTGGGCCAAGTGACACATATGAAATTGATGCCACTACACTGAATATTTACGTGGTATCGAGAATCAACAGCAGGGGCGATTATACAGCGAAAGAGGTGATTGGTCGCCCGTACTTGTACTTCGTAGTTGATACCTTTTCGGGGGTTATCGTAGGTTATTGCATTACGTATCAGCGCGGCGTTTCCGCAGTCAAAAAAGCACTTTACAATGCTTTTACGAATAAAGTTGATTTTTGTGCAAGGTACGGAATTCAAATCGACGAAGATGATTGGCCTTGCCAACACATATGCGTAAGGTTGTTCTGCGATAGAGGGGGAGAATATACCACTAGTCTTTATGATGACATGCTGGCAGCAGACTTGAAATTAGAAACCATTACCTTTGCGACTTCTTACTTGAGTAAAAAAAAGGGGACTGTAGAGGTAAATTTTGATTCTCAAGACAAAATTCTGTTTCAGCGATTGGACGGGAGTGTGAAGCCGAATCCTGCAAAAGATGCCGTTCACCCTTCAAACTTCGCCATACATGATATTGACTCGTTAAATCGACTAATTATTGAATCGATTTTGTCGTTTAATCGTCAAAGAATGAACCACACACGGTTACAATCTTTTGATGTGTTTGAAGGTGTTAAGCCGACGCCTTTAGCGCTATGGAATAAGCACATTTCTAAAAGAATGGCTTCTGGGAATCGTCGCCCCAAAAAACTAGTGATGTACGCGATGTTGGAACAAGAGGAAGCAAAAGTATCCATCGACGGTATACTCATTTTATCGAGTGAGCTTACTTATAGAACATCCCACAAAGGTTTCCAAGATTGGCAACAAAAGATCAGCTTTAGTGGTCAGGCGAAGCCTTCAATAAAAGTGCGTGTAAACAAGGATGACCCGCGTTACGCATGGTACTTATCAAAACAGTTTGGTACGGAAATCATCGAATTCACACTGGCGTCGCATGATGAAAGGTTTGAAGACCTAACTGCTGAAGAAATTAAGCAGCAAAAACAAATCGAAAAGCAAAGGATGTCTATCAATCGTAAAGACCGAAGAATGGCAAACGTTGCCTTGCAAGCATCGATAGCTGAAGAACGTGAGTTATCAAACGAAAACACCTCAACCAGACCTCCAGATCGCAAAGGCATAGTCGCCGGAATGCAGGATAACTTCAGGCAAGCACAGAAATCAGAAAACGCCAGAGATGTTATCGAAACTCGAAATGTGTTTGGCACTAGTGCAATTGATTCATCCGCAGATTACTTTGATACTCCATCGTTAAATAGTGAAGGAGGCAGTGATGACTGAAGCGACCCTTCTGCTTGAACAATGGATTGATGATAATCCATTTATTACATCGCTTCAGATGCTGAAACTAACTGAATCCGAATTGATATCTCGACTATCGGCAAGGGACGATATTACTCCCAATTACTCTACATTACCAAACAGTACCAAACGTGTTGGTTTGGCTAAACGATTTTATGTTCCGCCAGAGTATACATTTGATTTGTATAATCAAATTCATCACATGATTCTTATTGGTTATCTCAATCGCCACCCTAAGACAGACGATTACGATAAATATCTCAACTTAGTTGAAAACGGCGAGGTTTCGGTAAAAGACTTGCCTGCACCAAATACTCTAATAGACGCTGGAACTGCCATGCTTTGTATGGGGCGCTCTGGGCATGGTAAAACTACCGTTCATGATAAGTTGTTAGAAACGCTTGAACCTTTTGATAACTTTCATCCCCCTTCCGAAAACACTGGATTTAGACGACTACCGCAGGTCATGTTTGTAAAAACTTATATTAAAAGTGCGACAAGTAAAAAAGCTTTCTTAGTTTCAATTCTTAATGCCATCGATAAAAAGCTCAATAGTCATTTCACTGCAAAGCTTCCAAGCAGAGACACTGTTGGTGAGCAGGTTATTTATGTCATTAAAATATGTCGAATGGTTGGCCTTGGTTTACTTGTAATAGATGATGTTCAATGGGTTTTAAATTCTAAAGCGACGAAGGATAACAAGGTTGTTACTAATGTTTTTTTAGAAGAATTTTTCAACGACTTAGGCGTGCCAATGATTTTCATTGGTACGCCTGAAGCTGGCGACCTTTTCAGTGCTCCTGAACAGAGCGAGCAGTCTGAACGGCGTTTAATCAGTGATGGTAAGTTTATTCTAAGTGATCACTCTATTGAACACATAACATGGAAGACAATGGTTAAAGCTTTAAGTACGAACTTTTTAGGTATGGGCGAGAAGTTAGTTGATAAGGAGTTTGAACATGCAATTTTTTATTATTGTGAAGGGAACATAAGCAAGTTGAAGCGACTAGTAAATCATATACTAAGTGCGAATTTGAGTATGACCAAAAGTAATCGATTTAACTCTTTGTATACAGCGCATGTGGCCACTCACATACGCAAAGAATCGATTAAACCGAAGCTACCTAAAGTTGATGTCACGCCCGCCTATTCTGCGGAAAAAACAGCGCAAATAGTTGATAAAACTACGCAGAAAAAGGACTCAAAAAAGCAAGAACGCATTGATCGGATAAAACGACTTCAAGCCCTAGATATGGGGGACGAGTGAACTCATGTTGAACACCAGTCTTTCATCCATAATGCTAGAGAATATTAACATCAAACCCGGTGAGTATCTTCCGGCCTATTTCTATCGACTCAAGGAGTATGCAGACTTTTTCGCTCCAAAGGAATTTTTAAGCCTTTTTCAAATATCAAGTCCTCGTTTGATAGGAGAGACCATGCCAAGGTGGGCAGTGAAGTTTGCAGTACAAGCCTATGGAAGAAAAAGATTCGAGGATGTATTGACTGACAATATGGTGGGCAAATATTGGCAAGGATTCATCTCTCGTGATGTATTAAATGCACATGTGAAAACTCAATTGAATGACAAGGCAACTGGGCGCGTACTGTTTAATGCTGAAAAGCTACTAATGCCTTATCAGTCTCTAAAATACTGCTCAAAGTGCCATGATGAAGAAATAAGAGCCAAGGGCTTTGCTATTTGGAAAGCAGATCATCAAGCAATGTCTGCTTTTATTTGTCATCAGCATAATACCGCGCTGAGGCAACGTTTAGTGAGCGAGTTTAATGGGTTTGAATGCTCAGGCGATTTTTTTGATAAATCCTTTTTTAGCACTCCTCATATTACACTTTTTCATCGTTGGCTTGATTGGGAAACCAAGCTTCTGATGAGAAGATGTGTTGAATATCAGCGGGAGCAAGTCGAACTTCACAAGCGTGTGTTTATGGAGAGTAGCTTCTATTCCCATTCTCCAAGTAAAGTGAGCGTTACTCTCAACAAGCAATGGCAAAGTGCGCTCCAAAGATACTTCACTGTATTGTTTCCAAATTTACAACGTTTTGCTGAAGTCACAGCTAACAACACTGCATTCAAAGCCAGTGCTATGATGGCTGAAAATGGCAGCATTCATCCTTTAATGTTTTTGTTATTCAAGTTTTTCTACCTGCATGAATATCGACCATGAGTAGAATCTTGTACACACCTCGAATTCAACCTGATGAAACTTTGTTTTCGTATGTTGCTCGGTGTCATTGGCTATGGGGAGATGTCTCATACACGGATACTTCGTTGGAATGGTTCGGCTATGAAGGGGGGTGTTTAAATCAGCTTCTTCCTAGCCATATTCAGGATATCTCTTGTCACTCTGAATACGGTATAGACTATCTCTTACATAACCACACAGCTTACCCTTTGCATGTTCTTTATAATGCCCGCCATGAAGCACTGAAGGCGGCAATGTGTGGCGCTGGTGATATGAACATAGCAAACCTTTCATGCTCACCACAGTTAGCATTTGGCTCTTTAATACAAAGCAATTTCTGCCCAGAATGTGCTAAAGAAGATATGACTAAAATAGGTATCGCTTATTGGCATTTGTCACACCAATTGTGGGGAGTGAATGCATGCTTCAAACATGGGTGTGAATTAACCAGTGTTCCTTTTAACCATCGAAAATATCGGCTCCCACGTTATTTTAAGTCAATACACTCAGTTATTCCTTCAGACGCTAATGCACAGCAGATAGAATTCGCAAAGCATATTGTGCAATTGCTACGTAGCAACAATAATGAAAATGTTGGTCAGCAATACTTTAAAAGTCTATTTCACTCACGAGGACTGTTCACATCGCAAATGCATATTCGGATGTCTACGGTGTTAGAGCGCTATAACGAGGTAGCTGAAGCGCTTTGTCTCCCCAGTGTGTTGAATACCAGAAGTATTCGTCGAATAGTTTTCGAACACGATTTAAGCATTCATCCATTGAAACCTATTTTGCTTGAATTTGTAGTAAAAGGACTGCGCGAAGAATCAGCGCCTCCCCCAATACCTGCTCCTAAACCCCTAAAAATGTCTGAGACAATTGAGTCACGAGCAATAGCACTATTACAAAGTTATCAATTTAACGTTGCGGAGATAAGCAGGCGCTTGAAAGTGAGTCATGGCTACGTAAAACAATTAGCCAACCGAATTGGCGTAAAGACAACAGAACGAAAACAAATTGTCACCGCTGACATAGAGCGACAAGCAATAAAAATGGCAATCGAAAATGTGAGTTGTAAGGATATTGCAGCCAAACTTGGTGTGTCAGAACCATCGATTACTGGAGTAGTTCAGTCAGTTGATGGGCTAAGCCTATGGCGTCAATATTTAAGAATGTACGAAAAGCGGGATGCCGTAAGAGCGACTTTAATCGAGGAGAGAAAACGCCGTGGCCTACTTAAGCGATCAGAGTTAAAAGAGCATCAAGGAAACGCTTTGAACTGGGCATATCAATACGACAAAACGTGGCTTGATGCTACCTTTCCCATCCAAGGCAACCATGCCAATCACAGTGCAAAAATTTGGGAGAAGCGAGACACATCTCTTTTTCCCAAATTCAAAGGGTTCCTTAAGCAACAATTAGAAACAACCAACAAATTGCCTAGTAAATATGCGTTAGACAAAGCATTTGGTAATCATCGCTGGTTTACATGCAATTTTACTAAGCTTTCAAGGTGCAAGCGCATGTATGACATGGTCAAGTTCAAAATAACACAGAGCAATGAAGGGAAGAGCGAATGACAAAAAAATCTGGAAGTAATAGAGCGAGTCAGAGGAGTGATAAGTTGCAACTTGATAGCTCTTTGATAGATGACGCAAAGCAAGCGATAGCTAGTTACCCGAAAACACCCAGTGAGCAAATAGAGCAGTGGGCCTATGTCGGAATGATAGTCGAGCGTCAACTGACAGGCCAAGAGCAATTACAATTAATGACTGGCGAAGCTGTAGTGTCATTTAAGACGAACACAAATAAAGAGGGAGAGAAACGTAGGTAGCGTTTCTCCCCCTGTGTATCGCGATAATACACAACCTCAAAAGTAGTATAGCTTAAATTTCAACCTAAAGTCTCGTTGAAGACACTGGACTCTATTTCACTATCAAAGGTAAGTGTGCAGTACCCTTGGGAAGAATCATTTTTAAAGGCAGATTAGAGCGACAAACGTAGTTTGCTTCTACAAAGCTAGCAAGTTTATTCCTAACTTATGTTATTGTTTTATGGTTAAAGTTAAGCGAAAAAAGGAAAATTCGAATAGTGAATAATTATATGGATGTACTTATTACAACTAGTAGCACGCTAGACGGCGCAAAAATAAAACAATATTTCGGAATAGTTAGTGCGCACGTTGTTGCGGGGACAAACGTTTTTTCAGATTTTACTGCTGGGTTAAGTGACTTTTTCGGTGGACGCTCTGCAACTTACGCTGACCAAATAAGTAGGATAAAAGCACAGGCGCTGACTGACCTCAAATATGAAGCTATTGAACTTGGAGCCAATGCTGTTATCAGTGTGTCGATAGACGTCGATGAAGTATCTGGCGGCGGAAAATCAATGTTCATGATCACTGCTTATGGCACCGCAGTAACGCTAGACAGAGTGTACATTGAAAACTCCGAGGATACGAAGACTGACCTAGTGACAGGTAACGTCGTAGCTGATGTAATAGAGAAAAGAATACTTATCGAACAACACAAGTCAGCACCACTTGAGATGACTAATGATGAATGGTGTAGACTTCTCGAACTCGAAGTGCCTGAAATGGGTGATTTTATTGAATGGGAAATGATAAGTAGTGGTCTAAAAGAAGAGCGCTTATTTGCCTATGCAGCCTCAATAGACTTCGACGATAGTGTTGCGCTGGGGTACCAACTTTTTGAGAAAGCAAGCAAGGAGAGTGAGCTTAGGACAATTCAAAAGGTGATCAATAAGATGGTTCTCGTAGATTACCACCGCTCAATTAGCCTGTTGAAATCCAAGTCAGACAGTCTTACGCATAAAAAAACCGTGCTCAACACTATCATTAAGCCCAAACGGCTTTATTCGAGTGACGATATTAATACCCTCAATGATTTAATAGGTACTGTTGAAGCGTCGTTTCCTACAATCGCTGTCTTTAGAAAGAAAAAAGGTCTGTTAGGTAAGGAAAAAGAGCTTTGGGAATGCATGTGTAGCCAAAAAGAAAATGACGTAGATGATTCTTTTTGCAAGTCATGTGGTAGAGATAAACAGGGGTTTAAAGCCGAAGAAACTACTCCCAAAAAGGCAATCAAGTATTTATCAATGATAAAAGAGACCTTGAAAGAAACCTTGCCAAATCAATAAAATGAGTTGGAGTTAAGTCACTGGCTCATATCTAACTTTAAATGCAGTAAAAGACGAGGAACGGAACTTCATTGTTTAGGCTACAAACGACCGAGTTGTGCCAGAAGCAGCCGTTCGAGTATTTGTAATTAAACGGCAGAAG
>CERQ01081164.1_pt1 | contig 11015 bp, 10 predicted proteins | sample 530711 | NCBI WGS metagenome assembly CERQ01 (sample SAMEA2620882, study PRJEB7988) | marine metagenome | biome: marine biome (ENVO:00000447); feature: mesopelagic zone (ENVO:00000213); material: "saline water (ENVO:00002010), including plankton (ENVO:xxxxxxxx)" | depth 850 m | reverse complement strand
AAGGTCCGGTAGGTCGCCTAGGAGGCGGGCGGCGGCGTCGGATCGCGGGAGACCATCGCGACATGTTCGAGCCTGCCGGCCGCGCCACTGGGGATGCGATCCCGCACCTGCCGGAAGCTCGGGTCGTAGCGCCGCTGGAAGCCCAGCATGCAGGCGATGCCGGTCGCTTCGACCGATTGGGTGGCTTCAGCCACCTGCGCGAAATCGAGGCTGACGGGCTTTTCGCAGAACACCGCCTTTCCCGCCTCGGCCGCGCGCAGAAGAAGCGGGGCGTGACTGTCGGTCGAGCTTGCGATGATGATGCCGTCGACCGTGGCGTCTGCGAAGACGGTATCGGCGTCGGTCAGACTCGCACCGGTGCGTGCTGCAATCTCTTCCGCGTGCGGGCCCGCGACCGGATCGACGATATAGGAAAGGCTCGCGCCGGGCGATGCCGCGGCGTTGAGCGCGTGAACCTGGCCGATGCGGCCCGCGCCGAAACAGGCGAGTTTGATCATGAGGGTCCTCCCTTCGTCGCGGCCGTTCTCCTCCGAAAGCCACCTGTCGCCTCTTTACGATTGCCGTCGTGGGGGCGATACATCGGCATTGATGAAATCTCATCAAGCGAGGCGTCATGAGATCGAAGGCGACCGCGCGCGATGTCGCCCGGGAGGTAGGCGCGTCGCTGGCGACCGTGGACAGGGTGCTGAACAATCGCGGCGGCGTCGCGCCCGAGAAGGAGCAGCGCGTGGTGCTCGCGGCGCGGCGTCTGAAGCTCGACCGTGCGCTCGATTTCCGCGCCGCGCGCACGCTCCGCATCGGTATCTTCGTGCAGCCGCCGTCGAATCCGTTTCACGCGGCGTTGGCCGAGGCGGCCGAGTGCCATAACCGGGGTCCAAATCCGTTCAACTTCGAGTTTTCGGTGCTGCATGTCGATCCTGGCGCACCGAACTGCACGGCGCGGACGATCCGAGAAATCGCCGGCCGCTTCGACGCCTTGATCATCTGCGCAGCCGAAGATCCCGAGATCGTCGTTGCCCTTCGCGGCTTTGCGGCGACGGACAAGCCCGTGGTCGCGCTCGCCACGGATTTCGGACCAGACGTGCTCCATATCCACGTAGGACCGGACGACTACCGCGCCGGGATGCTTGCCGGACACCTGATGGGCCGGTTCCTGAGCCGTGAGGGCGGCAAAGTGCTTGTCGTCGCCGGGATGAGCCTCATGGTCGGGCAGAGACAGCGGCGTGAAGGCTTTCGGGCCGCAATCGCCGAGGGCTTTTCCGCAATCCAGATCGTTGGGGAGGTCGAAAGCGGAGAGAACGGCGAGAAGGCCGGGCTGCTTGTGGCGCGGACGCTCTCGCGACATCCGGATCTCCGCGGTATCTACAACGCCTCGGCGGATGCTGCCGAGATCGCCGAGGCGCTGGCCCGTGTGCAGGATCGGGGCCGCCGCGTCTTCATCACGCACGGGCTGACCGAGGATCGTCGCCGCCTGCTGCGCGCCGGCGCCATCGATGCGATCATAGATCAGAACCCCGAACTCGAGTTGCGCATTGCCCTCGAGGCGCTGGCCGAACGTTTCGGACGCCTCGAGACCGGCCCCGAGACCACGATCACGCCCGTCTGCATCCACACATGCGAAAATTGCTGACCGAGCGACCTGTTTTCCTTGCGGCTCTCTCCGCATCAGCGCTAAGCTGCTTTTGCATCAGGAGTGATTGAATGTCATCAAGACCGACCATCAAGGACATCGCTGCCGAAGCCGGCGTAAGCACCGCCACGGTGGACCGCGTCCTCAACGGACGGGTGCAGGTGCGCGAGGAGACGGTGCGCAAGGTTGCCAACGCAGCGCACAGGATCGGGTACCACGCAACGGGTCTCATCGATCAGCGGCTCGTTCCGACCATGCCGAAGATGACGTTTGGTTTCGTGCTGCACAAAGGGAAGCAGGAATTCTATCGGAATTTCGCGCGCGAGATCGAACAGGCGGTCGCAAATCGCCGCGATATCCACGGCAAAGCCCTTGTCCGCTTCGCCGCCGACCAGAACCCGGAAAGCTTCCTGCAGGAAATCGACGCGATATCCGGGGAGGTCGATGCGCTGGCGAGTTCCGCCGTCAATCACCAGAACATCAATCGCGAGGTCCAGCGTCTGCAAGGTCAGGGAATTCCCTGCTTTGCCCTGCTGAACGATTTCGCCCAAGGCGTCCGCGCGAATTATCTCGGGCTCAACAACATGCAGGTCGGCCGGATCGCCGCGTGGCTTATTAGTCATACTCAGAGCGAGCCGGGCAAGGTTGCCGTCTTCGTCGGCGGCAGCCGCTGGCACGGCCATCAACTGCGCGAGACCGGGTTCCGTAGCTATCTGCGCGAAAGCGCGCCCGATTTCGCCGTCGTCGACACGCTCGTGAACCTCGAGACGCGCACCGTCACCCACGAAGCGACCATCGACCTTCTCGCGCGCCATTCCGATCTGCGTGGAATCTACGTGGCCGGCGGCGGGATGGAGGGTGCCATCGCGGCCCTGCGCGAGGTTTGTCCTCCTGGAAAGGTGTCTCTCGTGGTGAACGAACTGACCGAGGAAAGCCGCGCCGGACTGGTGGACGGCTATGTCACGATGGTCATTGCGACGCCCCTCGCGCAGCTTTGTGCCGACCTGGTCGAGATGATGTTCAACGCGGTGCGCACAGGGTCTTCCGAGACCCCCGGCCAGCACTTCCTGGAACCCAGGCTCTATTTGCCGGAATCGATCTGAGCGACTTGATTTTATTACATCATATAGGCGGTTGAAAAATACGGCATAAATGATGTAAAATACATCGTTATGATTGACCGAATCCTCTCCCTAGTGTCATGAATGCCCGTGCCAAGGAGGCGTGGGGCTGAACCCACGGGCAAGGGGGAGGAGCCCGCGACAGGACCGCGTCTGACGATGCGGTTGCGGGTCGCTGAACTGGTGAGGACAAGCTCGCTCCGACCTGAGGGCCATCCGCCTCCAAAGCACTTAACTTGCCGTTTGAGCGGCGAACCCGGCCGATCGGGAAAATCGGCTGGACACCACACGTGGGAGGAGACCCCGAGATGAAGAAGCTTTTCGCCGCCACCACGCTGGCGACCCTGATGTCCACATCTGCCATGGCAGAAACGATCGGCGTCTCGATGGCGCTGTTCGACGACAACTTCCTGACCGTTCTGCGCAACGGCATGATCGAGCAGGCCGAGGCGATGGATGGCGTCGATATTCAGGTCGAGGACGCTCAGAACGACGTGGCGCGCCAACTCGACCAGATCAAGAACTTCGTCGCCTCGGGCGTCGACGCGATCATCGTCAATCCGGTCGATACCTCCGCCACACAGGCGATGTCCGACGCGGCCGAACAGGCAGGCATTCCGCTCGTCTACGTGAACCGCCAGCCAGTCAACGTGGACACGCTACCCGACAACCAGGCCTTCGTCGCTTCCGACGAGCGCGAATCCGGCACGCTCGAGACCGTCGAGATCTGCGATATCCTCGCCGCTGCGGGCAAGGATCCGGCGAACGTTTACATCATGATGGGTGAGCTTTCTAACCAGGCTGCCGTTCAGCGCACCCAGGACATTGACGACGTGATCGCCAACGATCAATGCGCCGTCGAACTGAACGTCATCGACCGGCAGACCGCCAACTGGTCGCGCGACGAGGCGCAGGATCTGATGACCAACTGGCTCTCGACCGGCGAGCCCTTCGATGCCCTCATCTCGAACAATGACGAGATGGCGATCGGCGCCATTCAGGCCATGAAGGCGTCCGGCATCGCGATGGAGGATGTGGTGGTCGGCGGCATCGACGCGACCCAGGACGCACTTCTGGCCATGGCCGCCGGTGAACTCGATGTCAGCGTTTTTCAGGATGCTGCGGGCCAAGGCGCAGGCGCGCTCGACGCGGCGCTGAAGCTGGCCCGCGGAGAGGACGTGGACCAGAAGGTCTATGTTCCGTTCCAGCTCGTCACGCCGGAAAACATGACAGAGTTCACCAGCAAGAACTGACTGCCGCGCAGGGCTCCGGGACAGCGTTTAGTCACGTCCCGGAGAGCCGAGCATTCCGAAGTTCCTTCAAGGGAGTAAAATCCGCCAAATGGCCGACTCGTCGCATGGAACCGGCGGCCTGACCTTCGACATTTCGAAGCGCAGCCTGCCGCCCGAAGCCGGGGTCGCGATCGCCCTGGTTCTGATCGTCATCGTTTTCGAGCTTCTCGGACGATTGCTCATGAACGACAGCTTCCTGTTCAACACGCGCGAGAACGTGAGCGGCATCTTCAACCAGGCGCGACTGGAGATCATCATTCTTCAGGTGTCGATCATCGGCATCATCGCGCTCGGGGTCACCCAGGTGATCATCACCGGCGGGATCGACCTGTCGTCCGGCTCGGTGGTCGGAGCCACCGCGATGATCGCCATGAGCTTCGCGCAGGTCAGCGAAATCAACGGCCTCGAAAACACGCGGGCCGTCTTCTTCGATCAGGGTCTCGTCGACCTCCCGATCATCGTCCCGCTCTTCGTTGGCATCATCTGCGGACTGATCGCCGGGGCAATCAACGGGTTGCTCATCGCCTATACCGGTATCCCGCCCTTTATCGCCACGCTCGGCATGATGGTTTCTGCGCGCGGTGTGGCGAAGTGGTGGACCGCCGGCCAGCCGGTCTCCTTCCCCACGGAGAGTTACGCCGAGATCGGCGCGGGCATGATGCCGGTCGTCATCTTCATCCTCCTCGCCATGCTGTTCCACCTGCTTCTGCGATACACCGTCTACGGTAAGCACACATATGCGATCGGGTCGAACGAGGCCGCGGCGCGGATGTCCGGCATCAAGGTCGCCCGCCACAAGGTGCTGGTGTACACGATCGCAGGACTTCTTGCCGGGGTTGCCGCGCTGGTCCTGAGTTCCAAGAACCTGACCGCGCAGGCTGGTATGGGCACGATGTACGAACTGGACGCCATCGCGATGGCCGTCATCGGAGGCGTGTCGCTGTCAGGGGGGCGCGGCTCGATCCCCGGCACCGTTCTCGGAGCGCTGATCTTCGGCGTCATCATCTCCGGGTTCACGTTTCTCAGGCTCGACGCCTACTACCAGGAAATGGTCAAGGGCGCGATCATCGTCGGTGCCGTGGTCCTGGACCAGTGGCGGCAGCGCCGTTCCGCGGCTCGTAGATAAGGGAGGACGATATGGCCAGCGACATCCAGACCAATCTTGCCGGGGCAGAGGCCCCGTATTCGGAACAGCCCCTTGGCGACGTTATCCTGAAAACCGAGGGCCTGACCAAGTACTATGGCGGCGTCCACGCCTTGGTCGACTGCAACTTCGAGATCCGAAAGGGCGAGCATGTGGCGATCATGGGCGACAATGGGGCGGGGAAATCCACCTTCGTGCGCCAGATCACCGCGGTGGAACAGAGAACGGCCGGCAAAGTCTGGTTCGACGGACAATATGTCGAGTTCGATGGTCCTCTGGCAGCCCGCGAGGCCGGCATCGAGACGGTGTTCCAGACGCTCGCGCTCGCCGATCATCTCGACGTGCCGGACAACCTCTTTCTTGGCCGCGAAAAGACGTTTTGGAACTGGCTCGGGCCTTTCCGGGCGCTCGACTACAAGGGCATGCGCGAGGCGACGCGGCAGGGGTTGGAAAAGACGGGCGTGAAGATCCCGAACCTGTCGAACACGATCCAGAACATGTCCGGTGGTCAGCGGCAATGTGTGGCCATCGCCCGGACGGCCACTTTTCACTCGAAGCTCACCATCATGGACGAGCCCACTGCAGCGCTCGGCGTGCAGGAGACCGCGCAGGTGGAAAATATCATCCGCACGCTGAAGGAGCAGGGCGAGCCGCTCATCCTCATCAGCCACAACATGCGGCAGGTGATGGATCTCTGCGACCGGATCGTCGTCTGGCGGCGCGGCCGCGTCGTCGCGAACCTCCGCAAGAAAGAGACCGACGGCCAGGACGTGGTCGCCTACATCACCGGCGCCAAGACGCAGCCGGAATACGCGGACGCCGCCTGATTTCACCTCAACGGCCGGACCGAGATGTCCGGTCGGCCTGACCACCCGCCCGCGGCAAGACCCTGCGCCCTGCCAATGGCCGCCTGCACCCTGGAGGCACCCGAAATGAAGATCGCCCTCGACCCGTTCATGCACCGCCACCTCAGCCTCGAGGAGCTGCCTTCGAAGGTGGCCGAGCTTGGCTATGAACATATCGAACTCAGCCCGCGCGCAGATTTTCTCGAATGGTTCAAGGCGCCGCGCGTGTTCCCTGACCGCATCAAGCGGTTCAAGAAGGCGCTATCCGACGCCCAAGTAGAGGTCGCGACGCTCTTGCCCATGTATCGCTGGGCCTCGAACGACGAGGAGGAACGGAAGGCAGCCGTCCGCCACTGGAAACGCGCCATCGAGATCGCCGTGGAAATAGGCGTCGACACGATGAACAGCGAATTCGGCCGTGGCCCTCATCCTGACAAGGGCACCTGCTACTGCTGCCGCACCGGCAGCATGATCGAGGCCTGTGAGGACGCGTGGTGGCGATCAATGGAGGAACTGGTGCCGGTCCTGGAGAAGGAGGGCATCCAGCTCAATATCGAACCCCATCCCGAGGACTGGGTCGAGACGTTGCAGCCGTCGGTGGACCTGATCCGCACGGTGAGTTCGAAGAACGTGCGCTTTCTCTACTGCACGCCGCACACCTTCTATTTCGGCGACGACACCGTGGCGATGCTGCGTGAATGCGCCGACGTGCTCGCACATGTCCACATCGCGGACACGTTCAATCACAAGGCCAGCTCGGGCCTTCGCTACATCATCAATCCGCCCGGCTCGTCTGCGCGCGTCCACCAGCACCTGAACATCGGTCAGGGCGAGGTGCCGTGGGACGATTTCTACAAGACTCTCGCCGAAATCGGTTTCGACGGGATCATGACCGCCTGCGTCTTCGCCTGGGAAGAGAAGGCCGACGAGAGCGGCAAGTTCATGCGCGCAGAGATGCAGCGCCTCATCGACAAGCATTTCAACTGAGGATCACGGAATGACCATTTCTCAGACCATCTCGGCCGACACCGGCACCCGGCTTGTCCGCATCGGTGTCATCGGCACCGGCATGATCGGCACCGACCATACCCGCCGCATCCAGGAGGTCCTGACCGGCGCCGAGGTCGTGGGTCTGTACGACTACGCGCCTGCTAACGCCGAAAAGCTCAAGGGCGCGCACGCGCCGAACGCGCAAATCTTCGATAGTGGCGAGGCGCTGATCGCGTCGGACGACATCGACGCCGTGCTTGTCTGCTCGACCGGTTCCACGCACGAGCAATATGTTCTGGCGGCGATCGCGGCCGGCAAGCCGGTGTTCTGCGAGAAGCCGCTGGCCACGACCGCCGAGGCCGCGAAAGGCATCGTCGATGCCGAGGTGAAGGGCGGCAAGCGCCTGGTTCAGGTCGGCTTCATGCGTCGCTTCGACCAGGGTTACAACATGCTCAAGCGCACGATGGAGGAAGGGCTGGGCGAACCGCTCATGATCCATTCCTGCCACCGCAATCCGGCCGTGCCCGAGCAATACGTGACGCCGATGGCGATCCACGACACCTTCATCCACGAGATCGACACGTTCCGCTGGCTTCTGGACGACGATTTCGTCTCGGCGCAGGTCATCTTTCCGCGCAAGACAAAGCACGCCCATGCCAAGGTCGCGGACCCGCAGATCGTGCTGCTCGAGACCTCGAAAGGGGTGCGGATCGACTGCGAGATCTTCGTCAACTGCCGCTACGGATATGACATCCAGTGCCAGATCGTCGCCGAGGAGGGGGTCGCGAACCTGCCCGAGCCGATGGCCATCGCCACACGCAAGGAGGCGCGCCTGGGTCAGTCGATCCTGACCGACTGGAAGGACCGGTTCAAATCCGCCTTCGACGCCGAGCTTCAGGACTTCGTCGATCGCGTGCCCGGCGGCACCACCGGCGGCCCGTCCGCATGGGACGGCTACGTCGCGGCGATCTCGTCCGATGCCTGCGTCGAGGCGCAGGATACCGGCAAGATCGTGGACATCTCGCTGCCGGCGCGCCCGGCGCTCTACGATTGAGGGGCTCTCGTCATGGAATTTGCAATCAACCACATCTCGGCGTCGAAACTGTCGGTTCAGGACTTCTTCGCGATGGTCCGGCGCCTCGGCGCGGACAAGGTCGAAATCCGCAACGACATTCCCGACGTGATGAACACGGTGGCGCCCGAGGACATCAAGGCGGCGGCCGAGGCGGCGGGCGTCACGATCCTGTCGATCAACGCGCTCTATCCCTTCAACGTCTGGTCCGGCGATCTGCCGGCCCGGGCCGAGAAGATGGCCGACTATGCCGCAGCTTGCGGCGCCAAGGCGCTGGTGATGTGCCCGCTGAACGATGGCACGAAGGTGTCGCGCAATGACCTGGTCGAGGCGCTGAAGAACATGGCGACCATCCTGCGTGAGCGGGGCCTGACCGGCCTTGTCGAGCCTCTGGGCTTCCCGATCTCGTCCATGCGCTCCAAGGCCGAGGCCATCGCGGCCATCGAGGCGGCGGACGGCGCGGACGTCTACAAGCTGATGCACGACACCTTCCACCATCACCTCGCGGGCGAAACCGAGTTCTTCCCCGAATGGACCGGACTCGTACACATCTCGGGCGTGACCGACCCGGACGTGACCGTGGACGACATGCTGGACGCGCATCGCGTGCTGGTCGATGGCAAGGATCGGCTGGAGAACATCCCGCAGCTCAAGGCCCTTTTGGCCGCCGGTTACGACGGCCCGATCTCCTTCGAGCCCTTCGCCGAGGAGGTTCACGCCCTTGACGATCCCGAAGCGGCGTTGCGCGAAAGCATCGGTTTCGTGTCCGCGGGGGTAAAGGAAACCGCGTCGGCTCAGTGATCGGTGCGGACAGGCCGGGCGATATCCTCCTCCCAATATCGCCCGGCCACCCGATAGACGAATGAAGGAAATGCGGACATGAAGACCCTTGACGTCATCACAATCGGTCGGTCCTCGGTGGACCTCTACGGCGATCAGATCGGCGGACGGCTCGAGGATATGGGGTCGTTTTCCAAGTATATCGGCGGCTCGCCCACCAACATCGCCTGCGGGACGGCGCGGCTGGGCCTTAAGTCGGCCGTCGTCACTGGCGTCGGCGACGAGCATATGGGCCGCTTCATAATCGAACAGCTGGCCCGCGAGGGCGTGAACACCGATGGCGTGAAGGTCGATCCCGACAGGCTGACGGCGCTTGTCCTTCTGGGCATCCGCGACCAGGAGCGGTTCCCGTTGATCTTCTACCGGTCTGACTGCGCCGATATGGGCCTGACCGAGGACGACATCGATGACAGTTTCATTCGCAGCGCCCGCGCGGTGGTGGCGACCGGCACCCACCTTTCGCATCCTAAGGTGGAGGCAGCAACGCTCAAGGCGCTGAAGATCGCTCGTGAGGCCGGGCTGCAGACCGCGCTCGACATCGACTACCGACCGAACCTCTGGGGTGTCGCCGGTCACGGCGAAGGCGAGAGCCGCTTCGTCGAAAGCGCGGCGGTCACGGCCAAACTGCAGGAAAGCCTGCATTACTTCGACCTGATCGTCGGCACGGAGGAGGAATTCCACATCGCCGGCGGCTCGACCGACACGATTCAAGCGCTGCGCGCGGTGCGCAAGGTCTCGGGCGCGACGCTCGTCTGCAAGCGCGGCCCGATGGGGGCGTCGGCCTTCGAGGGCGCCATTCCGGACAGCCTCGACGAGGGCCAGACCGGGCCGGGCTTCCCCATCGAGGTCTTCAACGTGCTGGGCGCCGGGGACGGCTTCATGTCGGGCCTTCTGAAGGGCTGGCTCGATGGCGAGGACTGGCCGACCGCGCTCAAATACGCAAATGCCTGCGGCGCCTTCGCCGTCTCGCGTCATGGCTGCACCCCGGCCTATCCGTCGTGGGAGGAGCTTCAGTTCTTCTTCGAGCGCGGCATCGTGCGCCCCGACTTGCGAAATGATGTTGACCTCGAACAGGTCCACTGGGCCACGAACCGCGCGGGCGACTGGACCTCGGTCAAGATCTTCGCCTTCGACCACCGGGTGCAGCTCGAGGAGATGGAGGGATACACCCTGGAGAAAGGATCGGCATTCAAGGAGCTGTGCCTTGATGCGGCGCTGCGGGTGCAAGACGGGCGACCCGGCTTCGGCATCCTTTGCGACAACCGCATCGGCCGCTCGGCCTTGCACAAGGCGTCGGGCACCGGGCTCTGGATCGGCAGGCCGACGGAGCTTCCGGGGTCCCGTCCCATCAAGTTCGAGCCGGAGCTGGGGGACGATCTCGGCGGCCTGCGCGAATGGGCCAAGGAGAATGTCGTGAAGCTTCTGGTGTTCTGCCACCCGGACGACGCCGAAAAGACGGCGGGCATGCAAGTCGCACGGGTCAAGCGGCTCTTCACGGCCGCGCGGCGCAACAGCCTTGAATTCCTGCTCGAGATCATCCCGTCGAAGGTCGGGCCGGTCGACGACGAGACCTCGGCGACGCTGATCCAGACGTTCTATGACGCGGGGGTTTATCCCGACTGGTGGAAGCTCGAGCCGTTCAGGACCAGGTCCGCCTGGCACAACGCCGTCGACGCGATCGAGCGCAACGACCCGCGCACGCGCGGCATCGTGGTGCTGGGCCTCGACGCGCCCGAGGCCGAGCTGGCCGAAAGCTTCCGGCTCGCGGCTTCGTTCCCGCTGGTCCGGGGCTTTGCCGTCGGCAGGACCGTCTTCGGTCAGGTTGCCCGCGACTGGATGGCGGGCCGGATCGTCGACGCCGACGCCGTCGCGACCATGGCCGACAATTACGCGCGGCTCTGCCGCATCTGGGACGAGGCCCGTGCGGGCCTGATGGAGGAGGTGGAAGCATGACCGCAACGATCAAGCTGACGGCCGCGCAGGCCATGGTGAGATGGCTCTCGGTGCAGCTGACTGAAGACGGTGAGCGTTTCGTCGAGGGTGTCTGGGCGATCTTCGGACACGGCAATGTCGCGGGGGTC
>CERQ01069561.1_pt1 | contig 11038 bp, 10 predicted proteins | sample 530711 | NCBI WGS metagenome assembly CERQ01 (sample SAMEA2620882, study PRJEB7988) | marine metagenome | biome: marine biome (ENVO:00000447); feature: mesopelagic zone (ENVO:00000213); material: "saline water (ENVO:00002010), including plankton (ENVO:xxxxxxxx)" | depth 850 m | reverse complement strand
ACAAAATTAACATGTTCTTCATACGTTGGCATTTTCTTGTGAGAAATGTATGTAACAGGTTTTCTCTCCTCTAATAAATTATAGAGAAATTGTACATCTTTTTCATCAACTTCCTTCAATTTTAAATTATATTTCAATTATAATGATTAATGAATAATGTTTTAATAATTTTTATCTTCTTGAATAATAGATAACTATAATGACTACTAAAAACCAAAACTCTGTTTTCATTATTGCTGAGGCTGGCTCAAATTGGAAATGTGGTTCGTATGAAGATGATATTGGGTGTGCTAAAAAATTAATTGAAATTGCATCAAAATCTGGATGCGATGCAATAAAATTTCAAACTTTTCGACCTGAAACACTCTATGTAAAAAATGCGGGTTTTAGTGACTATCTTTCAAAACAAGGAATGAAATCTGAGATCAATGAGATTTTCACAAATTTATCTATGCCATACGAAATGATCCCTGAATTAGCGTCTTATTGTATTAAAAAAGAAATTAGGTTTATGTCTACTCCGTTTTCAGTGGAAGATGCAAAACAAGTTGATCCCTATGTTGAAATACATAAGGTGGCGTCTTATGAAAATAATCATGTAAGACTTCTTGAATTCCTTGCAGAAACAAAAAAACCAACATTTGTTTCTACGGGAGCTACTACCTATGAAGAAATAGATTTCTTAATTGATATTTTTAAAAAAAATAATTCATTACGACTAATGCAATGTACTGCAAAATACCCATGTCCTGTAGATGATCTTAACTTATCCGTTATCTCTCACTTAAATTCAAAATATGATATACCTGTTGGATTTTCAGATCATAGTATAGATCCAATTATTGCACCAGTCATGGCAGTTGCTTATGGTGCAATTGCAATTGAAAAACACTTTACATTGAATAAGGCATCACCTGGACCTGATCATTTTTTTGCTTTAGATCCTGTAGAATTGGACTTGATGGTTCAATCTATTCGAAAAGCCGAAAAATCATTAGGTTCTGGAATTAAAGAAGTATTAAAAACTGAAAAAGAATTAAGAAACTTTGCAAAAAGATCTATTCAGGCTATCTGTAAAATTCCTAAAGGCCAAGAACTAATCGAGGGTGTAAATTTTGATGTTCTCAGACCTGGAAAAAAATCCAGAGGTTTAGAACCTAGATTTCTTGATTCATTAAATGGAAAAAAGTCTAAAACCGATATTGATGATGGAGAAGGAATTACTGATAATTCTTGAGCAAAACAATTATTGACTCAAAAATTTTAATTTATGAATAAAAAATGATCACAGCAATTATACAAGCCAGATTGAATTCAAGTCGATTAAAAAGGAAAATACTGTTAAAAATACAAGATAAGAATCTACTACAGCATCTATTCTCTCAACTTTCATACTCCAGACAAATTGACAAAAAAATCATTGCAACTACAATTGATAAAATGGATAATGAAATTGAAGAATTTGCTAAATCGGAAAATATTACTTGTTTTAGAGGTAATTCATTTGATGTTTTAGATAGATATTATCAATGTGCAAAATTTTTTCATCTTGAAACAATTGTTAGGATTAGTGGTGATGCACCATTAATTGATCCTTCTATAGTAGATAAAACAATACAACTTTTTAAAAAATCAGATTTTGAATATGTAAATAATTTTAGTAAAAATAGATTTCCAATAGGCACTGAAGTTGAAGTTTTTTCATTTTCCACCCTTGAAAAAGTTTGGTTAAATGCAACGAAGCATTCAGAACGAGAGCATGTTACATCTTACATTTATAACAATCCTGAAAAATTTTCCATCGGACATCTAGAAAATACGACAAACAATTCAAATCTCCATTGGTCTGTTGATAGAATTGAAGATCTGGAATTTGTTAAGGAAATTTATAAAAATATAAAAAAAAGACCAATTCTGTTGGATGATATTCTAAAATTATTAAAAAAGAAACCATTTTTACTTGATAGTAATAAAAACATTGATCCACATGAAGGCTACAAAAAATCTTTACTCAATGATCACGAATAGATAGAATAGCAAGGTTGAAAAGTATTAAGAAAATAAGACCGTCGAGAACTTTTGGAAAAGAAACCTAAGATACTCTTTTGGCTTAATGCAGATTTTTCAAATTTTGCTATTGCATACTTTTTACAAAAAAAAATTAATGCAGACTTTTATGCAATTATAGATGTTACAAAAAAACCAAAAAAATTTTTTGAACAACAAAAAATGGTAAAATTTGAAAAAGTATGGTATTTTCATGATCATATTGATCCTTCTTACAATGTAACTGATATGGAATTCTTGAGTAATTTTGAAAAAAAATATGATCTGGATTTATGGAAAAACATAATTAATGAAAGAATTTTTTATAACTTTTTTGATTATTATAAATTTTCTAAATCTGAATTATTATCAATTTCTGAACAATCTGGAAAATTATTTGAGAAGATATTGGATGATGTTAAGCCTGATCTTCTTTTAGCACAAGCGCCGGTACTTTTTCACTCTGAATTGTTTTATGAATTGGCTATGAAAAAAAATGTCAGATGCTTGTTACTTAGCCTTCCAAAAATTGCAGGCAAATGTATGGTTTCTCAACAAGTTACAAAAATTGATAATATTGATAATTTGGTGAATATGCAAGTTACAAAAAATAGAACGGATGAAGAAATAAGCTCTTATCTGTACAAAAAAAGTGCAGATAAAATAATAAATGAATATGTTAAAAGTAATTTTAATTCCTATAATTCACTTTTTAATACATTCTTGAAATATTTACTAACACCAAATTCTAATTCTAATTCAAATTATACTTATTATGGAAGAACAAAATTTAATGTAATTACAAAAACAATTGGTTTATTTTTTAAGAAAAAATTAAGAGAAAATTTTATGAGGAATAATCTATCGTTTAAAACTGCGAATTTAGAACCTTTTGTTTATTTCCCATTGTCTGTTGACATGGAGAGAAATCTTCTCATTAACACGCCATTTTATACTAATCAAATTGAAACGATTCGAATTATAGCAAAATCTTTACCGATAAACTATAGATTGATTGTCAAAGAAAATCCGGGGCAAGAATTACGAGAGTGGCGAAGTAACTCATACTATAAGAAAATCCAAATGATTCCAAATGTGACACTAATACATCCAAGTATTAGAGGTCGGGATTTAGTAAAAAATGCATCATTAGTAATTTCATCAACTGGCTCATCCGCACTAGAAGCAAGTTTTTTCAGAACACCATCAATTATTCTTGGAGATGTGTTTTATTCATTTCTTCCATCAGTTCATAAAATTACAAAACTCGAAGATTTTCCATCTTTAATTAAGACTGCTCTAAAAACTAAGATTGAAATGTCTGATCTTAACCGTTTTATTGATATTACAGAAAAAACTTTTGTTGAGTTTCCTGCTTTTGAATTTGAGGCAGAATTCAATTCAAGATTTTATCATGGTTTGTTTGATGTAGAAATAAATGAAGATGATTTACTAGATTTTTTAAATAAAAATGAGAATATTTTTCAAGATCTGATTAACACACATATAGAAAAAATTCAACAATATTACAAACAGAAACGATAAACTTATTTTTTAATAAAACATTCTATGAGTGCTTTTCACTCTTAAATTTCTCAAAATCTATTTCGTAATCAATGTCAATGTCATTATTTATTTTATAAAAGAATGTATTTTCATTATACATATTTTTATTTAATTTCTTTAATTGTTTTACTTCAAATATACATACATAATGTCTCATTTCTATGACTTCTGGATGATCTTGTCTTCTGTACAAATCGTGCTTTACAATCTGTTTTCCTTTTCCATTGGGTCTTTTATACAGACACAGATAAGGATGTGATTTAGCTTCAACACAACACGATAACGTTTTGATTTTATTATCTAAGAAGTAATCGAGAATTTTTTTAATCTCTTGAAATTTTCTTCCTAGGTATGTCAAATATAGCATAACGATAACATCTGAATTTTTTAATCCACATTTCTTAACTACATCCTTCATAACATCTCTGACACTTACTTTATCGCCACATAATTTTGGATCCCTTTTAATTATCTTAATTTGTGTATTCGAAACTTTCTTAATTATTTCTTTATCATCTGTACTTATGATTGTTTTATGATGAATCTTTCTTGGAATTTCTTTAATTGTGTAGCCTAATAATTTTCTATTTTTCAAGGGGAAGCCCTTTGATCCTTTTCTAGCAGGAATTACAAAATATATTGACTTTTCCAAAAGTTCTCGACGGTCTTATTTTCTTAATACTTTTCAACCTTGCTATTCTATCTATTCGTGATCATTGTAGGTAATGTTTTTAATCCACACAAAAAGATTGAATTCAACTATTGAAATCTGAATTGTATACAACTGATGAACAAGTAAGATGGTACTCTACTGAAGAAGAAATTAATTCAAAATTATCATCTATAATAGGTAAAAAATTTGAAGCATATCGTGAAAAGTGGGAGTCAGCAAATAATTTTGAACTGAAAACGGATTTCCCTTTATTCTTACAAGTTGAAACTCATCAAATTTGTAATCTTCGTTGTCCTTCTTGTCCTATAGGCATCCCTGAAGCTTATGACAAATACATTTCAACAGAAAGAATGGATTGGAATGTCTATCAAAAAATAATTCTTGAAGGAGAAAAATACGGTTGTCCTTCACTTGAACCCCAGGGAACTAACGAACCTTTTCTTGATAATAATCTAGAAAATTATATCAAATTTGCTTCTGAACATGGTTTTATAGATATAATGCTCAACACTAATGGAACATTACTGAGTGAAGAACGTTCAAAAAAGTTTCTGAAATCAGGAATAACTCGAATACGTTTTAGTTTAGATGCTGCAACCAAAGAGACCTATGAAAAGGTTCGTGCTGGTGCCAAATTTGATGTTACGATGAAAAATATAGAAAGGTTCCTTGAAATTAAAAAACAAGGAAATTATGAATTGCCAGTAGTCGGAGTAAATTTTTGTAAAACAAGTTATAATGAACATGAAGAAGAAGCGTTTATCGAACAGTGGATGGATAAAGTAGACTTTGTTGTTATTCAAGAATTCCAACCACCTGATACAGATCATGACTACGGTCATTTTCTCTCTACCACTTCTGAATATCGTGATAATGTTATGAAAGAATTCAAGTGCCAACAACCTTGGCAACGAGTACAAGTAAGAAGTAATGGTGAAATCTGCCCATGTTGTGCTTTCTTTAGCACAGAATTATCATTAGGCAATATTAAAGAAAAATCTATCTATGAAGTATGGAATGGAGAAAAAATGAATGATTTACGGGAACTACACAAAGATGGTCGATACGCTGAAAACCCTTGGTGTAAAAAATGTGTTAATGGAATTTGTGGTATACCAAATGATTCTGATTTAATCAAAATTAAATAAAATATTAATTTTCAATCCATTAATTCGTCAAGTTAGCTAATCTTCTAATATCTCAAGTGATTCTCATTAACCAATCCAAAATCATCATCATACATTTCTTGAAGTTTATTTTTTAAATTAACATCCAGTGGCCCTTTTTCTATACAATGAATGATATGATCCACATGATCTTTCTTCTTAACCCCAATGATTATTTTATCAATTCCTTTTTGAAATAATACATATCTTAAGGCTATTTCTGCTAATGGAGTGGCTGAAACACTCTCAATCTTTCTTATTCTTTTTATCAGTGAACTAAGTCTTTCATCTTTCAGCCATGCTGATCTATAAGGATCAGTAAATTTTGTATCTGAATTTACTTTTCCTGATAATAATCCTGTAGCAAAAGGTGATCTAATAATAAAATTTTGTTTTGATGTTAAATAATTTGGTAATTGTAAATGCAATAAATTATAATCATCTTGAATACTATCAAATTTTTTTATAATCGAATCATCATAATTATATCCTCTAGCGAGACTAATGCCTTTTTTCCTAATACATCCTTCATCAATTAATTGATTAAGAAATTTTTCAATTTCGTCATAATCATTAATTTCCTCTCTTGGGTTATGTAGAAATAAAGTATCAATATTTTCTTTTTTCAATCTTTTCAAACTGTGAATGAATGATTTTCTTAAACTATCAATAGAAAAATCTTTTCCTCCATTTATTAAATTCCCTATTTTAGTGTGAATTTTAATATCATCTCTTTTTAAAAAAATATCTCCTAAATAAGATTCCATCACTCCTTGTCCATAGTTTGGTGCAGTATCAAATTCTCTAAAATTATTTTCATAACAGTAATTCAATGTATCAATAATTTCTTGTTTTGGAACACTTCCATAATTCCCACTTAAAGATGCAGTTCCAATAATTATCTTAAAACTCATTATCCTAATTCTATTTTCTTTAGATTATCCAAGTCGTCTAATCCATCTCTAACGAATTTGTTGAAATTTTTCTTATAAAATTCTAATAATCGTTGTTCAATTTTTGACACAGATACTGTTCTTAATTGTGAATCTACTCCAAAATCATATTCATTAAAAATACCCATTTCCTTAGATTTCTTTTCTAAATCTGTTCCTATGTATGGTGAATAAAAAGCGATTGTAATATTATCTGGTTTCAAAACAGAATTAAATTTTATTGTATCTAGAATCATCTCCTCTGTTTCATTTGGTAATCCGATGATATTATATGCAGTTCTTTTTATGTTATTTTCCTTTAAAATCCTAAATGCATCAACAATCTTTTCTTGCGTAGGATGTCTATTCAAAGTATCTTTTCTAAATACTTCTGACGATACTTCGATTCCCATTCCTACTCCATCTACACGTAATTTTTTTAATAATTTTACCGAATTATCATTAACTCCTTCTGGTCTTGTTTCAATATACAATTTTATTGGAAGTTCTGCTTCATCAATCAAATCTGAAAGATCAAGTAAAGTCTTTTGGTCTATAGTTAAGAAATTTGTGTCTTGACATCGAAATAACTCAATAGCAAATTTCTCATGAATGTTTTTTATTTCATTGAAAATTCTTCTAGCACTCTTGTGTCTTAGGTATTGATTTGCATTTTTCAATACTCCTGATTTTGTTGTTTCAGAAAAACCATAGTAGTTTTGTATCGTTGTTTCAACACAATATGAGCATGCGTAAACACATCCTCTTGATAACTCATAATCCACTGCTTTTAGCACTTGACCATTGTAAGCCCTAAAAAATACCGCCTTATCAAACACTGAGTAATCATAAGGTGGTATGTCATCTAATTTTGATATTAATTCCTGTTTAGTATTTATGACTATTTCATTACCCTGTTTTCTAATTAATCCTTTCACGTCTTTGTAATCCTGATTATTATTATACTCGCTAACAAAGTCTGCCAAGACAAATTCTGATTCACCACCAATAAAATAATCTACTTTTGGGAACCTATCAAAAACCTCTCTTGGTTCTGCAGTAGGTTGTAAACCTCCTGCAATAATTATTGCATTAGTTTTAATTTTCTGAATTAATTCATGTCCATATTGTATGTTAACATATTCGCCCTCGCCATTAATGTGAGAAGATAATGCCGACCAAAAAATTATCTCTGGTTCATATTCATCAATCAATTTTTGTAAGTCGATCGTGACATCTTCTTTCGTAAATTCTACATATTTACTGTAGTCAGTTGGCATGTACTGTGAATTATCTGTGTTATATGATAATTCATCATCCGTCCAGTTCTCGTAAAATGACGAATCAAATAATTTCACTTGATGATTCTTGTTTCTTAAAACTGCAGTATGACTTGGAATCCAAATTGAGGTTATTCCTCTTCCCCATTTATTTGGATTTAATAATAAAATTCTAGTCATAATTCAACACTAAATTTTAATTCTAAAAACTTACCCTTCTTTCTCAACAATTTTCTTTTCTATTTCTTCACAAATAATATGATAAATTACTCTATGAGCCTCTTGAACTCTGGGAGTTGATTTTGAATTTACAACTATTGCTATGTCTGTTTGTAACAAAATCTCACCTCCATCATTTCCCAACAAACCAATAATTTTTGCATTTTTCTTTTTAGCTACTTTTATACCTTCTAAAACATTTTTTGAGTTCCCGCTAGTTGAAATCGCTATAACAACATCTCCTTCATTAACCAGCCCTTCACATTGCCTGCTGAAAATTAATTCAAACGAATAGTCGTTCCCAATTGATGTTATTATAGAAGAATCAGTTGTCAATGCAATTGCTGGTATGCTTTTTCGATCTTTGTAAAATCTGCTAATTAATTCTGCCGCAATATGCTGTGCATCTGCAGCACTTCCTCCGTTCCCAAAAATTATTATTTTATTCTTCTGTTTCAGGCATTCTTCTAGAGTTTTTACTGCTTTGTCTATGTCCTCATGGATCTCATTTATCGATGATATCACATCAATACTACTATTTACAACATTTTTGACAAAATTCTCTTCATTTCCAGTCATATTCCCTTTTTGAATTCTTACCTAATTAATAATGCTATGTCAAAATCATCAAGATTAAAAAACTGAACTTAATTAAATATCACATGAAACAAAAAATTGAAAAATGTAAATCAATAAAATGCATCTTAACAGACGTTGACGGTGTTCTCACTGATGGTGGCAGATATTTTTCTGCCAATGGTGAAAAAATGAAAAAATTCCATGTTAGAGATGGCATGGCTATAAACATATTATTAAGAAATAATATTAATACGATCATAGTTACTAAAGAAGAATCATCTATTGTAAAAAATTGGTCACAAGAAATGAATGTTAAAGAAACATTCATGGGAATTAAAACTAAAGAATCTATTTTACCAAAAATTTGTAAAAAATATAATCTACAATTAAATGAAATTGCGTTTATAGGTGATGATGTAAACGATTTAGAATTATTGAAAAAAATTGGTTTCTCCGCTACTCCTGCTGATACTGTATCTCTTGTAAAAAACTCTGTTGATTATGTATGTGAAAAAAATGGTGGGGATGGTGCATTTAGAGAACTAGCTGAACTTATCTTACACTCTAGATTTTCTAATGCTATCAAATGGTATTAGTTCTAAATTGATGGAATTTCTTTAAAAATTTTCTTAATCATAAAACAAAAAACAATGTATAGTTTCTAACACTAGTAATGATTATTAGTAATTATTCTATCATTGTTATATGGTATTTGTATGTGCCGAAATTGGAATTAATCATAATGGGAATGTTGATCATGCTAAAAAATTAATTGATGTGGCAGTCAGATGCGGTTCTGATGCGGTAAAATTTCAAAAAAGAAAAGTTGAAAAAGTTTATTCGCAAGATGTTCTTGACTCTCCTAGAGAAAGCCCATTTGGGAAAACAGTTAGGGATCAAAAAATTGGTCTAGAATTATCCTTGAAACAATATTCAATTATTGATAAATATTGTAAAAAACAAAAAATTTCTTGGTATGTGTCATGCTGGGATGTGGATAGCCAAATTGAGATGAGACGATTTAAAACTAAATTCAATAAAGTTGCCTCTGCAATGTTAACGCATAAAACATTACTTGAAATAATCTCTAAAGAAAAAAAATATACCTTTATTTCAACTGGTATGAGTACTGTTAAAGAAATATCTGAAGCTGTTAAAATTTTTAGAAAAAATAAATGCCCATTTGAGTTAATGCATTCTCATAGCGCATATCCAATGCCTGAGAAGGAAGCTAATCTAAAAGTAATTCCATTTCTTAAAAAAAAGTTCAATTGTGATGTAGGATATAGTGGCCATGAAGTAGGATCTTATGATGTTTGTATTCCTGCAGTTGTATTGGGCGCTACTTCAATAGAACGTCATATTACATTGGATAGAACTATGTATGGTTCAGATCAATCTTCTTCACTGGAAGAGCCTGGATTAAGACGACTTGTTAGGGATGTTAAAAAAATTGGTTTACTACTTGGTGATGGCAAAAAACGGGTTTGGGATTCTGAATTACCCGCTATGAAAAAACTAAGACAAAAATTCATCTAAATTTTATTAAATAATTGATATTAAATTTTATTATAAAAAATTAAAATTTTAGTTTTGTTAACAATAGACGAAACTCATATCCTACTCTTGACAAAATCTATTGCTTTAACTGGAGATGGATCTATTCTGTTTAAAACTGCATGATAAATACTGGAATAATCTAATAAATAAACGAGATTTACAATCTTTGATAAAATATTACCTTCAATAGATTTTATTTCAAAAAATTTAATTCCTTTTTCTCTAAAAAATTCTTCTAAAATTCTCCATCTTTCAACTGTTTTAAAATAGTCATCCTTACCTTTAATTAAAATTGGTTGAACATATGATTCTTTTTCCCATGCAACAATTCCATTATGGCATGATTCTACTACATCCTCTGCAATTACATGCAGCTTTGAATTTTCTTGTAATGAATTCTTAAAACGAATTGCTGCCGATTGTAAGCCCCATGGATAATAAATCAAAGGAATTTCTTTGATCCATTCAGCTAATTTTAACGAAATATTATCTCCTATTAAATTATTTGAAAAAATATTATTCCTTGTTATTTCCAAACTAGAAATTGTTTCTTCTACGTCTGTTTTTTTTATTGGGATAATTTCTCCTAATATATTTAAAATTGAAAATAAGAATTTTGGAAATGATGCACGTGGTGAATGTATCATTGAAATTTCTTGAAAAAATAAATTATTCATTTCAGAGAATTTCTGTAACATTCCGCCAGACGAAAATACAGCAATTTTGGCATCAGTTTTTTGTGCTTTTTCAAGAATCGCTAATGTTTCTTTCGTATTACCTGAAATACTTGTGGCGATAACTAATGAATTGGAATCCACTGTTTTAGGAAGATGATATCCTTTAACATTACTTACATGGATATCTTCTTTTGACAGAATTGCACTTATGACATCACCAATAGAGCCCGAGCCTCCCATTCCCGAAAAAACAATATGGTCTATTCCTTTAGCATCAAACTTTTTAAAATCATTATCAAAACCATTCTTTGCAATTTCAGGCCATTTATCATATGTTTGA
>CERQ01039270.1_pt1 | contig 11069 bp, 6 predicted proteins | sample 530711 | NCBI WGS metagenome assembly CERQ01 (sample SAMEA2620882, study PRJEB7988) | marine metagenome | biome: marine biome (ENVO:00000447); feature: mesopelagic zone (ENVO:00000213); material: "saline water (ENVO:00002010), including plankton (ENVO:xxxxxxxx)" | depth 850 m | reverse complement strand
GGGCACGAAGTAATACATCAGCCCGACCATCATCGGCGTCAGCCACAATCCGAACAGGTTGTGGTTTCCCCACCAGTTCAGCATTCCGTCGGCCAGCGGGTCTTCCAGCGCGCCGGACAGCCGCGCCCCCGGAATGCCGTTGCCCAGCAACGTGCCCGGCCGCCACATCACGTTGACGATGAAATAATCTGCGGCCAGCCAGATCGGGCTGGCGACGCTCCACCAGACGGTGACGTAAAGCGGCCTGATCCGCCGCGCCAGCACCGTCATCAGGATGATGTAGATGTTGATCAGCAGCACGACCACCACCGCCACATCGACCGGCCAGATCAGTTCGGTATATTCACGCCCCTGGGTATATCCCATCGACAGCCCGGCAAAGCCCGCGGCCATCGTCAGGTTCCACGCCCACGCCATCCAGACCGCAAGGCTTTCGCCCCACATTTCCCGCAAGCCCAGAAGCCGCGGCAGGACATAGAAGGCACCGCCGAAATACATCATCGACAGCCAGGCGAAGATGACCCCGTTCACGTGGATCGGCCGGATCCGGCTGAAGACCAGATAGGGGATGCCGGCAAAGATGTTCGGCGCGATCAACTCGGTCGCGATGGTCAGGCCGACCAGGGTGACGAACATCAGCCAGAAGACGGAACTGTAAAGCCAGGTTCGCGCGGCACGGTCGCTGTAATGATGGATCGGTTCCAGCAGGTCGCTTGGATGTCGGCCGGAGGGTGGCATGTCCCGGGTACTGGTTATGTCCGTCACGACATTCCTCCCCTTCCGTTCGGCGGGGTCGCATGTTCCGGGCAGTTTTCCGCCATGCGCCGTCCGGTCGAAAAAACGGCGGTGTCGAAAGGCTTTAGCCGGAGCGAGAGTCGGCCCCGCAGGCACGTTGCTCGCATTTTTTGCATCAGTCAACCATTTCCAGGACGCGCGCCGACGATGCCAAGGGCGGTCGTGGCCCGCCCTCCGCGCGCGCTTCGTTCCGTCGCCACCGACCATTGCGGGCGGTCTCGCATCGCCCGATCACGGACACGGCGCGCGTCGGCGCCGGACAAGGGCGGCGCCGCTGATCCGGGATTTCGTCTTTCGCGGGAACGGTCAGCCATCACCTGCGTTGTTCGCCGGGCGTCCTTTCGGATGCCGGATCACAAATCAGGACAGGAGAGTGCCGTGACCGACACCAGCAACAAGAGCGGTGAGGCGGGCGAGCTGCATCAGCGTGGCGGCAAGCCCTTGACCACCAATCAGGGCGTCGCGCTCAGCGACAACCAGAACAGCCTGAAGGCGGGCGCGCGCGGGCCTTCCCTTCTGGAAGACTTCATCCTGCGCGAGAAGATCTTTCACTTCGATCACGAGCGTATCCCCGAACGGATCGTGCATGCCCGCGGGTCGGGTGCGCATGGCTATTTCGAATGCACCGATCCCATTCCTGAACTGACACGCGCCCAATTCCTGTCGAAGAAGGGCCGCACGCCGGTCTTTACCCGCTTTTCCACCGTCGCGGGCGGGGCGGGCAGCGTCGACACCCCCCGCGATGTCAGGGGTTTTGCGGTCAAGTTCTATACCGAAGAGGGCAATTTCGATCTGGTCGGCAACAATATCCCCGTGTTCTTCATCCAGGACGCGATCAAGTTTCCCGATCTGATCCACGCCGTGAAGATGGAGGCCGATCGGGGCTATCCCCAGGCCGCCACGGCCCATGACACTTTCTGGGATTTCGTCTCGCTGATGCCTGAATCGCTGCACATGATCATGTGGGCGATGTCCGACCGGGCGATTCCGCGCAGTCTCCGCATGATCGAGGGTTTCGGGATCCACACCTTCCGTCTGGTCAATGACGAGGGCAAGTCCACCTTTGTCAAGTTTCACTGGAAGCCACGGCTGGGGCTTCAGAGCCAGGTCTGGAACGAGGCGGTCAAGACAGCGGGCGCCAACCCGGACTATCACCGACAGGATCTGTGGGAGGCCATCGAACGCGGCGATCATCCCGAATGGGATCTGGGCATCCAGGTCTTTGACGCGGATTGGGCCGCCCGGCAGCCATATGACGTCCTGGACGCGACCAAGCTTGTTCCGGAAGAGGATATCCCGGTGCGCGTCGTCGGCCGGATGGTGCTGGATCGCAATCCCGACAACTTCTTTGCCGAGACCGAGCAGGCGGCCTTCTGTCCCTCGCATGTGGTGCCGGGCGTCGACTTTACCGACGATCCGCTGTTGCAGGGGCGGCTGTTCAGCTATCTGGACACCCAGAAATCGCGGCTGGGAACCGCCAATTTCCATCAATTGCCGATCAATGCCCCGAAATGCCCGATGCAGAATTTCCAGCGTGACGGGATGATGCAGATGGCGGTGCCCAAGGGACGGGCCAATTATGAACCCAACAGTCTTGCCGAAGCCGGCGAGGACGGCGGTCCGCGCGCCGTGGATCGGGGTTTTGCCACCGCCCCTGCGATGACCGATCTGGGCAACTCGCCCGATGCCAAGCTGCGCGTCAGGCCCGAATTGTTCGGCGATCACTACAGCCAGGCGCGGTTGTTCTATCGCAGCCAGACCCAGGTCGAACAGAGCCACATCGCCGAGGCGATCACCTTCGAGTTGTCGAACGTGGGACTGGATCATGTCCGCAGCCGGATTCTGGGTCATCTGCGGGTGATCGACGAAGATCTCGCCGGCGCCGTGGCCCGCGGCCTGGCCGAAGATCTGCCCGAGGCCGCGACGCCGCAGCGGGCCCCGATCGACATGCCGCCCTCGGACGCGCTGTCGATCCTGAAGCGGTCGAAGCCCAGCCTCGCGGGCCGCAAGGTCGGGATTGTCATCGGCGCCGGGGGCGATTCCGCGCGCGCCAAGGCCATTCGTGAAGCGGTCGAAGCGGCCGGCGGCGTGGCGGTGATGATCGCAAGGCAGCGTGGCCATGCCGAGGCGCAACTTGCCGCCACGCCATCGGTTCTTCTGGATGCGATCGCCCTGGTGATCGGGTCAGAGGACGCACGGGCGCTGGCCAGCTACAAGCCGGCGATCGATTTCGTCTCGGACGCCTTCGCGCATCTGAAAGCGATCGCGGCCGAGGATGCGGCGAAACCGCTTCTGGATGCGGCGGGCGTCACCAGGGATGAGGGTGTCGTGGACCTGGACCCCGATGCCTTCGTCAAGGTCGCTGCACGGCGGTTCCATGATCGCGAGCGCGCGATCTGGTAGCGCGCATCGGGGCGGGGCAGTCCATCTCTGGACCGCGCCGGCCCTGCGGCCACCAGGCGGCCTGTATCTTCGAAAGTCCGGCGGGCGTTTTCGCCCGCCTGTTTGCCCGGATCGGCAGGCGCTGACCCCTGTCGCGGCCGGCAATATGCCTCACGCGAACGGCAGTCCCGTCCTTGACTGCGGGGCGACGGCAGGCGCCCATTCCGGCGCCGGAAGAAACGGTCCAAATGGGGGCCGGTTCAGGAACCATCGCGCCGCGCAAGGCGTATATTCTTCCGAAATGCCTTTGATCATTCTCGTGGACCCCGAGGGAAAGGACGGAAATGGCACCGCGCGCATTGTGGAAGGGTCAGCTTCGGCTGTCATTGGTCGCCATCCCCGTCGAGATCTATTCGGCCACGAAACCCGATGGCCGCGTGTCATTTCGCCAGATTCACCGGCCTTCGGGCAAGAAGGTGCGATATGAAAAGACCGTGCCCGAGATCGGACCAGTGGATGCGGCCGAAATCGTCAAGGGCTACGAGATCGGGGATGACGAATATCTGCTGATCGACCCCGAAGAAATCGACGCGATCAAGCTGGAGACGAAAAAGACCTTCGAACTGGTTCAGTTCGTCGATTTTCGCGATATACCGCCGATCTACTTCAACAAGCCCTACTACATCGTCCCTTCCGACGATCTGGCCGAGGATGCCTATCGCGTCGTGCGCGACGCGCTGCGGCAGACGAACAAGGTCGGGCTGGGCCAGGTGACGATGCGCGGCAAGGAATATCTTGCCGCCGTCAAGGCCTGTGGCGACGGCTTGTTGATGGAATCGCTGCATTACGAAAACGAACTGCGCGAGGCCGATCAGATTTTTACCGGTATCGAGGATGCACCCGCCGATGTCGAACTGGTCGAGGTTGCCACCTCGCTGATCGAACGCAAATCCGCGCCCTTCGACGCCACCGCCTATACCGACAAATATGCCGCGGCGCTGCGCGATCTGCTGGAGGCCAAGCGAAAGGACAAGAAAGCCCCACGAGTCCGCGACGACGCCGAACGTGAAGTTGCCGGCGGCGACAAGGTCGTCGATCTGATGAGCGCGCTGAAACAGAGCCTGAAGACCGCGCGGGCGGCCGACAGCAAGAAGCCGAAGCGCAAGAAGGCGTCGTGATGACCCGCCGCGACGCTCGGCCGGCCGACCCTCTGGCCGAATACAACGACAAGCGCAATTTCACCCGCACCGGCGAGCCGATAGGCCGGATTCCGGCTGCCGCAGACGACAATCACCGCTTCATCGTGCAGAAACATGCCGCCTCCCACCTGCACTACGATTTCCGGCTGCAATGGAATGGCGTGTTGCTCAGTTGGGCTGTCCCCAAGGGCCCTTCCTCCGATCCGCGCGAAAAACGCCTTGCGGTCCGGACCGAGGATCATCCGATCGACTATGCCGGCTTTGAAGGCACGATCCCCAAAGGCGAATACGGTGCCGGAACGGTGATGCTGTGGGACGAGGGCACCTGGTCGGCGCAGGAGAATTTCGGGCAGGGCCTGAAGAAGGGCAAGCTGAAATTCACGCTTCAGGGCAGCCGGATGCACGGCGGATGGACCCTGGTGCGGATGCAGCGAAAGCCCGATGACAAGCGGGAAAACTGGCTGCTGATCAAGGAGATCGACGACGACGCAGGGGAGGAACCGGACGCGTTGACCGACCAGTTCGACGTCTCGGTCAGGACCGGCCGCCCGATGAAACGGATCGCGGCCGCGGTCGGTCCGGTCGCATCCGCGGCCGCGGATCGAAAACGCCGGGGCAAACGGCCGGCCTTCACCACGCCGCAGCTTGCCACGCTGGTCGACAAGCCACCCGAGGGTGACGATTGGCTGCACGAGACGAAGTTCGACGGCTACCGATGCCTTGCCGCGCTGGGTGGCGGAGGGACGCGGCTCTATACCCGCTCGGGCAAGGACTGGACGGATCGTTTCGGCCGCCTGGCCACGGCGTTCGACGCCTTGCCCTGCGACACCGCCCTGATCGACGGCGAGGTGATGGCCGATCGGATTCGGCAATCGGCCTTTTCATCGCTGCAACGCGCACTCAAGGAGGGGGGCGATCTGGTCTTTTTCGCCTTTGACCTGCTGCGCGTGGACGGCACCGACTTGACCGACGCGCCCCTGATCGAGCGGCGCGAACGATTGGCCGGCTTGCTGGCGGGTCTGCCGGCCGGCGGCGCGCTGCGGACAAGCGACCACGTCATCGGCCACGGCGCCCGGATCTTCGCCGCGGCTTGCGAGGCCGGGGGCGAAGGCACGGTGTCAAAGCGTCTCGACGCACCCTATCGCGGTGGACGCGCCAAGACCTGGCTGAAGACCAAGTGCACGCGACGGCAGGAATTCGTGATCGTGGGATTCAGCCCCTCGGACAAGAAGGGGCGGCCGTTCGCATCGCTTCTGGTAGCCTCGCACGAAGCCGGCAAGCTGCGCTACAAGGGTCGCGTCGGCACAGGCTTTTCCGAGGCCTCGATGAAGGATCTGTCTGCCGCCTTCACCCCCCGCAAGACCCCGCCGGTCGGTGATGTGCCCGCGGCCATCGCGCGTGGCGCATCCTGGCTGCGCCCTGACCTGGTGGCCGAAGTCGAGTTCACCGAATTCACCGCCGACGGCCATATCCGTCACGGCGCGTTCCTGGGATTGCGCCACGACAAGACCGCCGATCAGGTCCGGTTGGAGGAACCGATGCAACAGAACGAGGAAACCGGGATTCGCGGCATCCGCGTCACCCATGAGGGTCGCAGGGTCTTTCCGGAAGCGGGCTGCACCAAGGGCGATGTGGCGCGCCACTATGATCGTGTCGGCGAACGCATGATCGGGCTGATCGGTCAGCGTCCGCTGTCTCTGTTCCGCTGCCCTTCGGGGATCGACGGACAATGTTTTTTCCAGAAGCACGACACCGGCGGGATGCCCCGCGAACTGGGCCGCGTCGAAATCGGCGAAAGCGACGGGAATGCGGCCCGGTATCTCTATGCCACGGGCCCCGGCGGACTGGTCGCGGCGGCGCAGATGGGCACGCTGGAATTCCACGTCTGGGGGGCGCGTCGCGATCGTCTGGACAGGCCCGACCGCCTGGTCTTCGATCTGGACCCCGACGAGGGGCTGGGCTGGGACGCGGTGCGTGCCGCGGCCTTCGACCTTCGCGAGGCCCTGGCAGGGATCGGGCTGAAGACGGGCGTCATCGTGACCGGTGGCAAGGGCGTTCACGTCTGGACCGCGCTGCGCCGCACACGGGGTTGGGACACGGTCAAGCTGTTTGCCAAGACCTTTGCCCATGCGATGGCATCGCGCGAACCCGAACGGTTCACAGCCTCCATGTCGAAGGCCCGTCGCAAGGGGCGCATCTTCATCGACTGGCTGCGCAACGAACGCGGCGCGACGGCCATCGCCCCCTATTCCGTCCGCGCGCGCGCGGGCGCGCCGGTCGCTGTCCCGGTCACCTGGACCGAGCTTCGCAAAATCGAGGCATCCGGCGGGTTTTCGATGGGCGACATGGCCGCGAGGCTGAAGTCCCGCTGCCCGGCGCTGGCCCTGCAGGAAGAGCGGCAGACCCTTTCCGATGGCGTGATCGACGGGCTGCAGCAAATGGTGGCCAAGGACTGAAAGCAGGAAGAATGTCGTCCGCGCGCGTGGATGCGGGTCTGGCAACATGAAAGGAGAACAAGGATGCATCCGAAGGATCTTGACAAGATGGACACCCAGGACCGTCAGCCGGGGATCGAATCCCGCATGGACCCGCCCCCGGAATACATGCCGCGCCATCCCGGGTCGGGACGACTGAAGGACAGGGTGGCGATCATCACCGGCGGCGATTCCGGTATCGGACGCGCGACCGCGGTCCTGTTCGCGCGGGAAGGCGCCGATGTGACGATCGTCTATCTGGACGAACATGACGACGCGGAAAAGACACGCAGTCTGGTGAAGGACGAGGGCCGCAAGGCTTTGTTGCTGGCGGGAGACGTGGGCAGCAAGTCGTTCTGCGAAGACGTGGCACGCCAGACCCTGGACGAGTTCGGACGCCTGGATGTCGTGGTCTGCAACGCGGCCGAACAGCACGCAAGAGAGGACGTCACCGAAATCTCCGAAGACCAGCTGTTTCGCACCTTCCGAACCAATCTGGGCGGACAGTTCTTCATGGTTCAGGCAGCGCTGCCGCATCTGGAGAAGGGCGCATCGATCATCTGCACCACCTCTGTGACCGCCTATCGCGGCCAGGATCTGCTGATCGACTATGCGTCCAGCAAGGGTGCGATCCTGTCCTTCATGCGGGCCATGTCGTCCAAGCTGGCGCCCAGGGGGATTCGCGTGAACGGCGTTGCCCCCGGACCGATCTGGACGCCGCTGATCCCCGCCTCGTTCCCACCGGACAAGGTGAAGGATTTCGGCAAGTCCTCACCGCTGGGCCGTCCCGGCCAGCCCAACGAGGTTGCTTCTGCCATGCTGTTTCTGGCCTGCGATGACGGGTCCTATTTCACCGGCCAGGTTCTGCACCCCAATGGCGGCGACCTGGTCGGAAGCTGAGATCGGCCTCGTGGCCCAGGGGTCCGGGACGCCGGTCTTCGGGCAAGGCCGACCGCGATGTTTTCACGATCGGTCCTTTTCCGGTTTGCCAACGAACATCCGGTCCTTGGCGGCGGTAATATGATGGCGCATGGCGGCCTTGGCGACCTCTGGCTGCTGCAGCCGGATCGCGTCCAGGACGGCTCGATGTTCAGCCAGCACCCGTTCCTGACGCACCGGCGTATCCAGCAGGGTCAGGGATCGCGACAGCTTCACGCCAAAGGCGATCTGTTCTTCAAGCGATTCGAGAACCGAAGCGAAGAACGGGTTCTTCGAGGCACGCGCCACGGCAAGGTGAAGCATCTGGTCTGCCTCGACACCCAGAGCGTTCTGTTCATAGGCTTGCTTCATCACCTCATAGGCGTGATCCATCGCGGCAAGATCATCTTCGTCTCGGCGCCGTGCCGCCCATGCGGCGGCCGCCCCTTCCACGTCGATGCGGAATTCGTAGCAGCGTTGGACGCCCGAGACGGATTCCAGCGGAATGAAACTGATGAGCTGCCGGTCGGGCCGGCGCAGGACATAGCTGCCAGAGCCGCGTCGCGACTGGACGATCCCGTCATCGCGAAGGCGCGAAAGCGCCGCGCGCACGATCGGTCTGGAGACGCCGAAATTCTGGGCCAGGACGTCTTCGGCGGGCAGCCGACTTTGCACCGGGTATTTCTCTTCGAGAATTGTCGCCAGCAGTTGATCGTAAACCTGATCCGCCAAAGAGGGGCGACGGGTCTCTGACAAGGTGATCTCCTTCATGTTTGGTCTGGACTGAAATCCGCGCCGGCCAGCCACCTGATCTCCTTTATAGGCCCGCGACCGACCCTTGTAACGATCTTGCCGTCACCGCGGTCGGTCACGCACCCCTGCCAAGGCCAAGGCCGAGGCTGCGCAGGGCCGTCGCGATCTCGTCGAGGATCGCGGGGTCATCGATGGTGGCCGGCGTCCCGACATCTTCTCCATCAGCGATCCGGGCCATGGTCGCGCGCAGGATCTTGCCCGAGCGCGTCTTGGGCAGGCGATCCACGATGCAGGCCAGGCGAAAGGCCGCGACCGGGCCGATACGGTCGCGAACCAGACCCACCACCTCGCGCAGCACCTGATCCGGCGGGTCATTCACGCCCTTCTTCAGACACAGAAGGCCCAGCGGCACCTGACCCTTCAGAGGATCGGCAACGCCGATCACCGCGCATTCCGCGACCGCCGGATGGCTGGCCAGAACCTCTTCCATCGCGCCGGTGGACAGGCGGTGGCCGGCCACATTGATCACGTCATCGGTGCGCGCCATGACATAGAGATAGCCGTCCTCGTCCAGATAGCCGGCATCGCCGGTCTCGTAATAGCCGGGGAAATGCGCCAGATAGGCTTGTCGGAACCGGTTCTCGGCATTCCACAATGTCGGCAGCGTGCCGGGTGGCAGCGGCAGTTTCAGCGCAATCGCGCCCAGCGTGCCGGGGGCGACCGGCTGGCCGCCTTCGTCCAGGACCTGCACGTCATATCCCGGCATGGCGACGGTCGGGCTGCCGGACTTGACCGGCAGCCGTTCGATCCCCAGGGGGTTGGCCGCAATGGCCCATCCGGTTTCGGTCTGCCACCAATGATCGATCACCGGCACGGTCAGGTGATTTTCGGCCCATTCGACGGTATCGGGATCGGCGCGTTCGCCTGCCAGAAACAGCGCCTTGAGGCAGGACAGGTCATAGTCGCGGATCAGCTGGCCCTTGGGATCCTCGCGCTTGACGGCCCGGATCGCGGTGGGCGCGGTGAAGAAGGACTTGACCCCATGATCCTGGATCACTCGCCAGAAGACGCCGGCATCGGGGGTGCCGACGGGCTTGCCCTCGAACACGATGGTGGTCGCGCCCGCGATCAGCGGACCATAGCAGATATAGCTGTGGCCCACGACCCAGCCGACATCCGATGCGGCCCAGAACACATCTCCGGCCTCGATCGCGTAGATGTTGTGCATCGACCATTGCAGCGCGACCAGATGACCCGCCGTATGGCGCACCACGCCCTTGGGCTGACCCGTCGTGCCCGAGGTATAAAGGATATAGACCGGGTGATGACCCTCGACCGGCACGCAATCGGCGGGCGCGGCGTCGCGCGTGACCCGGTCCCAGTCGAGATCGCGATCCGCGATCAGTTCGGCCGGCTGCTGTTCGCGTTGCAGGATGATGCAGGAATCGGGCTTGTGCGAAGCCTGATCGATGGCCCGGTCCAGAAGCGGCTTGTAGGCGACGATGCGCCCCGGCTCCAGCCCGCAGGACGCGGCTATGATAGCGCGGGGCCGGGCGTCGTCGATGCGCACGGCCAGTTCATGCGCCGCGAAGCCGCCGAAGACGACCGAATGGATCGCCCCCAGCCGCGCGCAGGCCAGCATCGCCTCCAGCGCCTCGGGAACCATGGGCATGTAGATGATGACGCGGTCGCCTTTCCCGACGCCAGCGGTGCGCAGCGCGCCTGCAAGGCGGGCCACGCGGTCGCGAAGCTCGGCATAGGTGATGCGCTGGATGCTGTCGGTGATGGGGCTGTCATGGATGATGGCAAGGCGGTCGCCGTAGCCGGCCTCGACATGACGATCCACTGCGTTCCAGCAGGTATTGACCATCGCTTCCGCGAACCATTCGCCCGCCGGGCCATCATCGGAATAGGCGCGGCCGGGCGCGCGGTCCCAGTCGATCGCCTGCGCCGCGCGCATCCAGAACCCCTCCGGATCGGATTTCCAGCCCGCATAGATGTCCTTGTAGGCCATGACGTCCTCCTTCTCCCTGGGACTTGTTATGGGGCAGCACGGAGGCTGTGCAACCATGTTAGCGGCATCCCCGGCGGGACGGTCCAGGAAAGCGGCGTGAATTGCGCCGGGTGCGGCTGCGGTGGCCGGATCGTGGCGGGCCGGACCAGCGCCCGACTTTCTTTCAATGCCCTCCGCGCCCGTCACCGGCGGCAGCCGCGGCCCTTTGATCTCGGCTTGCCCGCGCGGCGTTGCAGGGCCCGGCTGTGGGGGCGAGACCGCTGATCTGGGCGGGCAGGCTTTCATCCCAGCGGCGGAAAGCGGCCAGGACACGCAGCGGCCTCGGCGATCTGATCCCAGCTTTTGCCGGCGGCGCGCAGCGAGTCGATGCTCGGGCCGTCGGGATCGCCATGGATCGCGATGCTGCGGGCGGCGATGCGGCTGCGCAGCGGTTCGGGCGTCAGCGCCTTGTAGCGGGCCGACAAGTCCCGGCGTTCGGCGTGAAGCCCGCGCGCGATCTCTCCGGCGGCAAGACCCGCGGCGCGCAGATCATCC
>CERQ01087367.1_pt1 | contig 11077 bp, 5 predicted proteins | sample 530711 | NCBI WGS metagenome assembly CERQ01 (sample SAMEA2620882, study PRJEB7988) | marine metagenome | biome: marine biome (ENVO:00000447); feature: mesopelagic zone (ENVO:00000213); material: "saline water (ENVO:00002010), including plankton (ENVO:xxxxxxxx)" | depth 850 m | reverse complement strand
ATAAAAAATAACCAAAACCAGCGGAATGCCAACACCTAAATAGCGTAAAGACATATCAAAAGTAGTAGCGATATTACCTGAAGAGGAAATTAAAAAACTTGAGATTGATGTGATAATATATAGTAATCCACCAATAAGACCGCCAGCAATACCCGCGTTGCTTGGAAAATAAATCATGTTTTGTGTAAAGTAATTGGTGAAAATAAATCCGGAAACAATATGAATAATGAAAGCAAAACCAACTAAAAGATACAATTGATCTAGTTGCATGGCTACAATCACAAATAAAATTAATAGCACAACTTGAATAAAAGTTGATATTCTTAGTTTTTTAGGAAAATTATAATTAGAAAAAGTTTTACTTAAAATACCTCCAATCATCCATGAGATTCCCAAAATCAATGTACAATAGCCTGTGGTAACTGCGTTAAATCCAAAATGGTGTTCTACCACAAAAGGACCGGCAATATTAAATACCATTACGGTAGAATAAGCTAAACCTAATATTAATATTCCTAATACAAAAGCTTTATTCTTCAACATAACAGCATAGAGCATAGATGTTTTTTTAAGATTAAATCTTTTAAGATTTCTAATCGTTTCTCCACTAAAAAAGAGTTCAGCAAAAAAAAGAATTCCGGCATAAATTGCCAGAAAATAAAAATTAGCCTGCCAATTAAATAGGCTTTCCAAATATCCACCTAAGAATGGTGCAATTATGGGACCGCAAGACCAAACGATGGTAAAATAACTTAAAAAATGCTTTCGTTTTTCTTCATCATAAACATCAACAAAATAAGCGCGTTTAGCAACAACGATAAACGATGTTCCCAATCCCTGAACAATTCGCCAAAAACAGATTAACCCAACCTGATCCGTCCATGTAATTGCAAGGCTACTAATCACTAAGGCTATCAGAGAAAATAAAACAGGCTTATATCGACCAAGACTATCTAAAATACTTCCAACAAATAATTGGGCAAAACCGTAGCTTAAAAAGAAACAGGTTAAGGTAAGTTGTATGTTTTTTTCTGAAACCGATAAATTTTGAGCCATCGATGGGAATGAGGGTAGATAAATATCAGTCATAAAACCCGAAAGAGGAATCGTGAAAAACGTAATTATTGTGGCTATCTTCTTATTTTTTTCAGAGGCGTGTCTTAAGTGCATCGATGGGTATTATTTTAAAAATAGTCGATAGCATTTCGAGTTGCTTTCAGTAAAGACTAACTAATTTTAAAATTTTAAAAAAAGAAGAAAAAGTTAAACACCCGAATAAAATTTTAATTTGAGGATATTTTTACTTACTTATAAAAGTAGTGTACAGAATTTATGTAAGAAATTTTACTGATAGAATTTATAGACCTATAAATACGGTATTAATATTTTTTTGAAAGAGATATAAGTGCGATCTTAATTATTGTGTGCAGAATATCGAATAACTTGGTTTAAATTGATTATTTCGATGAAGATTCTTGGAAAAATCTCACCTCTTTATTTAATAGTGATTTAAATATAAAGTGTAGACTTAAACCAAACAGATTCACCTAATTTTATAATGAAGATATTATTTTAAACAAAATCAGTAACTGAAATCTATAATTATGCGATTGTCTTTTTAAGATTTTATTTTGAATTTTTTAATTGATTTAAATATTTAAAAAAAATATAGAAGAGAATGATTTTCTAAAAATTCATTTTAATAAATATTTTATTATTATTGATATCTACTTTTATAAAGTATTATTATTAATACTATATTGATTCATCAATATTGAGTCGTGAATTTATTTTTTTAATAATTAATTAGGATAAATAAGTGATATTAATAATTTGTGAAGTACTTTATGTTAAAGTTATCTTATTCTTTTTTTTAATGATTAAAAATTTGTTAATTGCTAAATCGTTTAACTAAACGTATTTTTAGTCAAATTTTATGTTAATTCTAAACTAACAAGCATGAAAAAACAATTACTCTTATCAAAAGGGTTATTAAGTAGTTTTAACAAAATGTTTTTATTTTGTCTTAGGAGTAGAAAACCTTTAAGGATATCTACTTTTTTGTTACTACTTTTTTTTACTTTAAACGCCAGTTATTCTTTCGCACAAGGATCAATAACTGTTACAGGTACAGTAACTGATAATAATTCGCTGCCTTTACCTGCTGTTTCTGTTATGGAAAAGGGAACCCAAAATGGAACACAAACAGATTTTGATGGTAAGTATACCATTACTGTAAATTCAGGAGCAACCTTAATATTTACTTATGTAGGTATGAATCCTTTAGAAATGAGTGTAGACGGTAAAACTGTTATCGATGTGGCTATGGAAAATGATCCACAGGCACTAGATGAAGTTGTACTTGTAGGTTATGGTAAACAGAAAAAGATTAGTGTAGTAGGTGCGCAATCTACTATAGAGCCTGAAGAACTACAACTGCCTGTGGCTAATTTATCTTCAATGCTTGCAGGTAGAGTCGCTGGTCTAACAGGTGTGCAACGCTCTGGATTACCTGGTTATGATGGTGCTGATATTTGGATTAGAGGTTTAAGTAATATTAGTGGAGGAAATTCTCCTTTAATATTAGTTGATGGTGTACAAAGATCATTATCTAATATCGATCCACGCGATATTGCATCTTTTACTGTATTGAAAGATGCATCAGCTACTGCCGTATATGGTATTAGAGGTGCTAATGGTGTAATTCTTATCGAGACTAAAAGAGGAGAGATTGGTAAGCCAGAGATTTCTGTTGATTATTATGAAGGAGTCACTCAATTTACCCAAGTTCCAGACTTAGCAGATGGTGTTACTTATATGGAGTTGGCAAATGAGGCTTTAGTTACAAGGGGGCAGCCTGCAAGATACTCACAGCAAACCATAGAAAGAACTGCTAATAATTATGATCCATTACTATATCCAAATGTAGATTGGATAGATGAAGTTTTTAATGATTTTGGTCGTAATCGTAGAGTTTCAACAAATGTAAGTGGTGGTGCTGAACAGGCTAAGTACTACGTATCCTTAGGGTATTACGATGAAACCGGATTGTTTGTAACTGATGGTTTGGAAAATTATGACTCTAACACCAAATTTCAAAGATACAACTTCACTTCTAATCTTACAGTGGATATAACTTCAACTACAGAGATGCATTTAGGAGTTCAGGGGTATGTTTCAAATGGTAATTATCCAAATGAACCAATAAATGGTATATTCTCTCAGGCAATGTTAGTGCCACCTGTAGAATATCCTGTAATGTATCCTGGAGGATTTATTCCCGGAATCAGTCCTAATGGAGATTTGAGAAACCCATATGCAGATGTTGCTTTAAGAGGTTATCGTAGTGAAAATAAAAATCAACTATATTCAAATTTAAGATTAACACAGGATCTTGATTTTTTAACTGAAGGACTTTCATTGTCTGGATTGTTTTCTTTTGATGTTTATAATCAACAATTTACTAGTAGGGGTAAAAGAGAACCAACTTATTATGTAAATCAGTTGTATCCATATACAGAGGATGGAATGCTATTAATTAATCAAACCTTTGAGGGTGATAATAACTTTTTAGGGTATTCTAATAGTAATACCGGTAATCGTAGGTTTTATTTAGAAGCTAGCTTAAATTATGATCGTTCTTTTGGGGATCATCAAATAACAGGCTTAATGTTATTAAATAGAACAGATTACAATGATGCATCGGCTACTAACTTGACGGATGGACTGCCATTTAGAAATCAAGGACTTGCCGGTAGGATAACATATTCATATGATCAAAGATACTTTGTTGAAGCAAACGCTGGTTATAATGGATCTGAGAATTTTAGTCCTGGTAATAGGTATGGTTTCTTCCCTTCGCTTGCTGCCGGTTGGGTGATATCAAATGAAGAATTTTTTGAGCCATTATTAGAGACAATAAATTATTTTAAAATTAGATATTCTGATGGAAAAGTAGGTTCAGCATCTGGAGCAGGTAGATTTTCATATCTAAGTCGAGTTGAAAATGGACAGGCTGGTTATCAATTTGGGGAAAATGCAGGAGATGGTTATGGTGGAATATCAGAAAATTATCAAGGAGTAGAAGTAACTTGGGCTGAATCCAGGAAACAGGATTTAGGTATTGAAATTAACGCATTCAACAATAGTTTTAGATTAATATTTGATCTATTTAAAGAACGTACTGAAGGCGCATTTTTACAACGATCTGATGTCCCTAACTTTATAGGTTTGGTTTCTGATCCTTATGGTAATTTGGGAACTACAGAGAATAAAGGTTTTGATGGAACTATAGAGTATAATAAAATCATTAATGATTTTAGCATTAACCTTAGAGGAACATTTTCGTACAACAAAAATACAATTATTGAGAATGGTGTACCAGAACAGCCTTACCCTTGGTTAGATAGAAGAGGTGCGGGATTACTCTCTAGATGGGGTTATGTTGCCGAAAGACTTTGGACTTTAGATGATGATACAAATGGAGATGGAGAAATAAATCAAGATGATAATGGTGATATAGCTGAAGTTACAACCGGTGTGGTGATGCCTGGAGATATAAAATATAAAGACCTTAATGGTGATGGTATTATTGATAGTTATGATAGAAAAGAAATAGGAAAGGGAGATGTTCCTTATTTAACTTATGGATTAGGAATAAGTACTCAATATAAAAACTTTGATTTAAGTTTGTTTTTTCAAGGACAACAGGGAGCTGATATTATGTTGAGTGGTATTGGGATACAACCTTTTTCTGGTGATGGAGGTAGAGGAAACTTATATAGCATAGCTACTGATAGATGGACTCCAGAGAATGATGATCCCTATGCTACATATCCAAGATTATCTTATGGTTCATCTGCTGTTGGACAATCAAATAATACTCAAGGAAGTACTTGGTGGCAAAGAGATCAGGATTTTGTAAGATTAAAAACGGCAGAATTTGGATATACTCTACCTAAGCCTGTAGTAGAACGTATTGGAATTTCAAATGCAAGATTCTACTTAAGAGCTACTAATTTGTTTACATTAACAAATTTTGATCTTTGGGATCCAGAGTTAAATACTGATAACGGTAATGGACAAAATGGAGGTCAATATCCTAATATATCTGTTGCTTCAATAGGTGTTAACTTTAGGTTTTAAATAGTTTTTTTAAAAACATTTACAAAACATTTAAAAATATATAGAATGAAAAAAGTAATTATTCTGCTGTTAGGATTAATAGTAACAGCATGTAACGATGATTTTTTGGATCAGGTTCCAGATGATCGTCTGACTTTTGAAGCTACGTTTGCTAAAAGAGACAATGTAGATCAATATTTAGCAAATATTTATAGTCGTATACCTAATGAATTTGCTCAGCGATACACTACTACTCAAAATTCTGGTCCTTGGACCGGAGCTTCAGATGAAGCTGAGTATGTGTGGTCTTTTCATTGGGGAAATTATTTAAATGTAGGTGATTGGAATGCTACCACAGGAAATGTGAGTACATTATGGTCTAATTTCTACAGAGGGATTCGATCAGCATCAACATTTATGGCAAACGTAGATAAATGTCAAGACTGTCAACCAGAGCGTATAAATCAATACAAGGCAGAGGCTCGTGTTTTAAGAGCATATTTTTACTACAATCTTGTGCGTGCTTGGGGGCCAGTAATTTTGTTAGGTGATGAGCCTGTATCTGCAGATGCAGATTTATCCCAGTTAAATAGAAGCACTATGCAGGAATGTGTAGATTATATAGTGTCTGAGTTAGATATGGCTGCTAATAGTTTAGAGGGTATACCTTTTAAAGGCCAAAACGCTGGTAGGATGAGCCGCCCATTTGCTTTAGCTATAAAAGAAAAAGTTTTATTGCATAATGCAAGTCCTCTTTTTAATGGAAATACAGATTATGCTGAGATGACCAATGAAGAAGGTACTCCTTTAATTAGTCAAACTACAGATAACTCTAAATGGCAGGCTGCTGCAAATGCTGCTAAAGATTTTATAGATGAATATGTTCCTGGTACATTTAGTTTGTATAGAGAAAATGATAATACAGGATCTTACAGTCCTTATTTATCTACAAGAAATGTAATGTTAGAAGATTGGAACGAAGAAATTATTTATGCACGTACACGTGGGGATAATTATTATCATTATGATGTTACTCCATTACACTCTAATGTAAGTGACAATGCGGTTAAAGGTGCCGGAGGATTAAGTGTTACCCAAGAAATGGTTGATGCATATTTTATGGCTAACGGAAAAACAATTGATGATCCAACTTCAGGATATGTTGAAGACGGCTTTTCTCAATTTCAAGCTCCTTTCGATTTTACTCAAAGGTCTACTTATAATCAATGGGTAAATCGTGAACCTAGGTTTTATGTTGGGATTACATATAATAGAAGCTTATGGTTAAATACTACTTCTGTAGGAAATATAATTACAGAAACTTGGTACAATGGAAATTCAGGAAAAGCAGCTGGAGGAAATGATTATCCTCCTACTGGTTATATTGCTAGAAAAAAGATGATAACAGGACCTAGAACTAATAATAATAGAACACTACCTATGATGAGGTTAGCTGAAATCTATTTAGATTATGCAGAGGCATTAAATGAGGCTGATCCTGGAAATCCTGATATTTTAATTTATTTAAATAAAATAAGAGAAAGAGCGGGGATTCCTATATATGGAGACGCAGGTATGCCGGTTCCATCTTCACAAAGCGCAATGAGAGAAGCTATTCATAGAGAAAGAAGAGTAGAATTAGCCTTTGAAAATATTCGTTATTTTGATGTTATAAGATGGAAAAAAGGTCCACAGCTTTTTGACGGTCCTAAACATGGATTAGACATTAATGCTCCAGAAGAAAGCAATTTCTATAATGTTGTTGAATTTGAACAAAGAGTTTTTAGTCAACGTCATTCTTTGTTTCCTATTCCGCAGGACGAGATAAATGCAAATCCAGAATTGATTCAAAATACTGGATGGTAAATTTTTAGTTTGAATTGAGTTAGTTTGTTCACACAGGCTCTTTCCCACGTGTGCTGCGTGGGAAGAGTCTTAAGTTTCATGCAAACACTCTTAAAATATTAAAAATGAAAATTATAAAACTAGTCATTCTTCTTTTCTTGATGAACTTTCAGGTAAATGCTCAGGAAGTAGAAGAGTATTCAAAAGATAATCTTAGTATTACTTTTAAAAATTTTGATCCTACTTTAAAAGAAGGTACAGAGGAAAAATTTGTTTCGACAGTATTTGAGGTTTATCCAAAACTTCTAAAAGATTTTAATCCAAATGCTCAAAAGCATATCACGATTAAGATTGATACTTCTTATACAGGTGTTGCCTATGCTTCTAATGGAGAAATAACAGTAAGTAGCAGATGGTTAAAGCAAAAACCAACAGATATAGATCTTATCACACACGAAGTGATGCATCTTATACAGTCATATCCTCATGGGGGTGGTCCAGTTTGGCTTTCTGAGGGAGTAGCGGATTATGTACGATTTAAATATGGAGTGGATAATCCAGGAGCCGGATGGTCTTTGACAGACTTTAATAAAAACCAAAGCTATACCAATAGTTATCGTATTACAGCCAGATTTTTAGTTTGGTTAAGTGAAAATTATGATGATTCTATAGTATACAAATTGGATAAGCAAATGAGATCTAAAACATATTCTGAAGATTCATGGAAGAATCTGACAGGTAAAGATATAGATTCTCTTTGGTTAGAATATTCAGGAAATTCAGAAATTTAATTATGAGTTATCTTCGCCTTAATAGTTTTTTCAATACTTTTTTAATACTTTTTTTCTTCATTTCTTGTTCATCAGAAAATAAAGATATGAACTCTGGAAGTGATAATGAGGTGGAAGAAACTGTAGAAGAAGAGAACGAGGAAGAGATTGATGAATACGCTGCTCCCAATTCATGGCAGGAACACTGGTTTGATCACAGCCAATTAGTACAATTGGTTTATCAGGATGAAGATCTCGCATTGTATTACGATAATGATGTAGATCGATCAATTAATTGGCCTAATACAACATTTTCAAATGTATGGGAGTATATCAAATCAGTTTACGGTCCTTATGGTGATGATCCCAAATTATATGCTGTTCTTCATACGGATAAGTATTCAGGAGGGCATCCTTCAACATATATGGATGCTAGTCATGATTACCGCAATGTGGTAGACTGTGGTCCATATGATTGGAAAGAAGCCGATCCTGATAAAGGCTTAAGTATGATGATTCATGAAGTAGGTCATATCGTTGAAGGAGCTACAAATGGCATTCAGTACAATCCTGCTTGGGATATTTGGGGAGATAGTAAATGGGCCGAAATTTTTGTTTACGATGTATATAAAGGTATAGGAAAAGATGAGTTCGCTCAACATACCTATAACGATTTTATGAATAATGTAGATGATTTTCCTCGCCCAGGCACTATGTGGTTTAAGAATTGGTTTTACCCTATCTACTCAAATTATGGAGAATCTGCATTATTGAATAATTTTTATGATTTGTTAGCAGATTATTTTCCAACGAATGCAGCTGGAAACAGATTTTCACGTAGAATGAATATGGGTGAATTTATTCATTTTTGGAGTGGTGCTGCAAATCATGACCTAAAAGAGCAGGCAACTATTGCGTTTGGTTGGAGTGAAATCTATGAAGAACAACTTAATAAAGCACGTGAAGATTTTCCAGAATTGAAATATGAATATTTAGAAAATACAGAAGAAAATGAGTCTGTTAATTTTTCTCCTGAAGGAACTCTTACTGTAAGTGCAGAAAATAGTAAAGGAGCACAAGCTAACGAAGGTTCTTTAATGCTTGTTGATGGACGTATAAGTACTAAATTTTTTCTACGCCCTTTCGATCAGAGTTTTGAGGCTCAACTTAGCTTTGAGGATGCAGTGAAAATTAATGCATATTCAATTTCATCTGCAAATGATTATGCAGAAAGAGATCCAAAAAGCTGGAAGCTTTTTGGTGCTATTGATGGAGAAAATTGGGAACTTTTAGATGAACAATCTAATGTTGTATTTGAGGAACGTTTTTACGAAAATAAAATTAAATTTGAAGAAGAGAAATCATATAATTTCTTTAAATTAATTGTAGAAGAGAACGCAGGAAGCTCAGACCTGCAAATAAGCGAATGGCGTTTATTATATATAAATAATTAATAAATTAACTTTTTAATTTTCATGTTATGAAAAATATTACTTATAAAATACTTATGTTAGTATTTATTTTCATTGGCTTTATTTCATGTGAATCCGATGATGATAGTGCTATTGACGGATTACCGTCTGCAATAGTTAATACAGACGGTCCTAATGCTCCTGCCAGATTCTTAGATAGAGAATGGTTTGGTAATTCAGAATATTTACATAGACAGTCTCTTAATAACAATGTAGCCGTTTATTATGGTGAAAGTGTTGATAGGGATATAGAATGGCCATTTGAGTTTACAGAGAGTGTTTGGAACTTTGCTTTAGATCAATATGGTGACTTTGGTGATAATTATTTATATGCAATCTATCGTACAGATAACACTGAAATATCAAATTACTTAACCTATTTAGATAGTCCGGTAGAAAGCAGTGTTTTAGATATCACTTTAAGTGGATTAGAGCAAAATCAGGCAACTATGGCGGAAATTATTTCCGAAATAGGTAAAATTGTAGAACATTCTTCTAATGGTGTTAATGATTCTCCTGGAGAAGAAGTTTTAAAGCAAGAATTTAATAAAATCTTTGTATACGACGCATTTATGCAACTTGGTTATGAAACAGAAGCTGCAGCAATAAAAGAATCTTATTTACAAACTTCAGTAGGTGGTATATATTGGTTTAGAGATTGGTGGTTACCTCTTTATGAAGAGAATGGAGGAGGAGATTTTCTTTCAAGTTTTTTAAGACTCGTTTCTCAAAATTATGCTAGAAAGGGAGATGGTTATCAAATACCTTTAAATGCAGGGGGCTTAATACACTTCTTAAGCGGTACAGCTGGAGAAGATTTATACCCTTTAGCAAGCGATGTTCTTAATATTGATAATAATGATATTTTTGATTTAGCTTTATCCCAGGCTTATTATCCAAATTTAGCCTATCAATTTGAACCATTAGCAGAATTTGTAGATATAACTAATAATGCATCTATATCTGTTAGCCATGAAAATAGAGGTGGTGCAGATGCAGGTGAAGGTTCTAAAAAATTAATAGATGGAAATTATGGATCTAAGTATTTATCATTTGACGGTAAGGAAATCATTGAAGGGGATTTTTGGTTACAACAAGAGATAGAAGAACCTACAGTTCTAAATAGATATATTCTTGTTTCTGGTAATGATGCTCCCGGAAGAGATCCTAGTGCTTGGACTATATCAGGTTCAAATGATGGAGTAACTTGGGATGTTATTGATGAGCGTGCAGATGAAAAGTTTACTGCTAGAGGACAAGAAAGAAAGTTTTTTATATTTAATAATTCAACTCCATATAAATATTATAGAATGAATATTACTGGTTATGGTGAAGTAGGTCTTTTTCAAATGGCTGAATGGAGATTAGAAACTTTAGTATTATTAGCAGATTTAGGAATGTAGTTTTTTTCTAAATAATAATAAGAAACTATCCCAAAATTATGGGATAGTTTTTTTTATATAATAGTGAGATGAGATTTAGATAAAGCTAATGCTGAATTGGTTTGTATTTAATTTTACTCTTAATAGTTGTATTGTTTTAAATTAAACAGAGAAGTTGATCAGTCATTTTTGACTTTTAAGTATGGTGAAGTTAAAAATAGTGTTTTAATTCAGTGACTATACAAGATTTGGTAAACTAAGTTAGTTTTAAAAAATTATTCTAAAATTTAAAGCCCCGAATTTAATTCGGGGCTTTTTTGTATCAAATTTATTTTACCATTTAGTAAAATTATAGTTCTGTTAAATTGAAGAAGCGAGTAGATAAATCTTTAGTTTATAAAGCTGGAGAATTTGGTATTCGTTATCTAATCTAAAGAGTTTTTTGTAACCCAGGTTTTCCATCCAATTATTGCCATTTGCAATT
>CERQ01034769.1_pt1 | contig 11080 bp, 19 predicted proteins | sample 530711 | NCBI WGS metagenome assembly CERQ01 (sample SAMEA2620882, study PRJEB7988) | marine metagenome | biome: marine biome (ENVO:00000447); feature: mesopelagic zone (ENVO:00000213); material: "saline water (ENVO:00002010), including plankton (ENVO:xxxxxxxx)" | depth 850 m | reverse complement strand
CGGGTCTCCCGACGATGCCGACAGCCACAAGCTTCAAGTCACTGAGACAGCCGACCGCGAACCGCGCGCCTTGGACTTTTTTATTGTGCCGATGATGCTGTTCCACAAACTCATTGGCAGCCCTGATAGTTATTGGTATGATATCTAATGTCAAATATTTCTCTATATAGTTATGTCAGATATATTTTATAAAATATTTTTTAATATTTGAAAATATCATTCAACTCATTCAACACCACTAAATAATATATATTTTCTGTCATTTATACCAACAAATGAACTGTTGAATGAATATTATTCTCATTCAACATATTCAACAACACATTTCACTTTTCATTGAAATACTGCAATAAAAATATAAAATTGCCTACACATAACTATATAGGAGATTTTTTTGAAGACATTACCCCAAGAACTGTATAATGCATTATCACTGAAATACGAGGCAGCAATTAGTGACGCAAAAGCCCGAATTAGAATTTATTTTGAACATCCTGTAGGAATTGGGGAACACCCTCAACACCTGGAAGAGATTGATAAATTACTGGATCTTATCTGCCAGGCTGAAGATAAAAAATCAGCTTTAGAAAGGCATTTTGAGCAACACCAAAAAATTGGTATCTAAAGTTATTATGAAGAATTGGAAAGAAAATAAAAATCAGTGAAATCAAATAGAATTCCGTGCGGTAACGACATATTAAATCCAGAATGGCCGGAAGCTATGTGGGATGTTGGAACACTGTTTCTTTATGATAATGAAATTATAAATTTTTTTGATGTAATACAAAAAAAATATGAGTGTTCATTGCCCATTGAATCCGTATTTGGTTGCTATAATGTTATGTGGAGTGGAGGAAGAAATGCCGGCAGTGCAGGCTCTCCTTGGAATCATATTGGTTGGACACCGGAAATCTTACTTAAGGCACATAATGAGAGAGAAATAGGCACTACTTTTACTTTTTCCAATTCTTTACTGAAAGAAAAAAATCTTACAGACCCTAGTTCCAATTACCTATTAAATTTATTAGCAAAACAAAACTATAAAAAAAATGCTGTCACTGTTACTTGTGATGTTTTGTCGGATTACATACGAAAAAAATATCCTGATTTAAAACAAAAAGCATCCATCGTTAAATCTTCAATTGAAATGCCTAAAAAAAGAACTTTTGAATATTATGACAATCTGTTTGAAAAATATGATCTGGTCTACCTTCATCCTGATGATAATTTCAATCTTAAATTATTGAAAAAAATAGCTGAATCTGGAAAAGTTGACCGGTACATACTTCTTATAAATGAAAACTGCGCGAGAAACTGCACCATACGCAACAACCACTATGATGAAATTTCAAGAGTATTTGTTGATGGCTGGCATGGAATGTTTAATTTTACCAATGTGGATCAAATTCACGATCCCTCTCATCCCAACAGCATATGTGAAAAACACACAAAACCAAAAATGAAATCATGTACTCTTTCTAAGGCTGAATTTAAAGAAATTTATGATCTTGGGTTTAGAAGTTTTAAATTACAAGGAAGGGGGGATGGATGGGGCACAATGTTAAATAATTTTTCTCTGTGGGTGGTTGAACAAGATTGTATGGCTGAAAGAATCTCTCAATTTCCACATTAATGTTGGTATCTAAAGTTATTACGTATCCGGAACTTTATGATGTTTCACTTATCATAGATCTTAAGGGTATTGAATGGTTTGATATGGTGAGGTGTTTAATATCCAACGAAGGAGCTATTATTAAAACTCCTCTTGCTGAATCTGTCAGGAAGCTGAGTAAGGATATTAGTTTAAATGGATTAAAGCATCCTGTTTTAATTTATGCCAATAAAGTTATTTATGGAATGCAACGCTGTGTAATCGCCAAATATTTAGACTATGATTATATTTCCTGTTATTATTGTGATACTATGGAACAACTAGAAAAAATTCATCAAGAACAAATCAATGCCTAAGTATAAAAAGACTGAGAAGCTCACGCCAATGCAACTGCGCTATTCACATAACCTGGTGTTTGGAGAGGGTAAAGTTACTGGAGCAGAAGCAGCCCGCCAGGCAGGATATTCAGAGAAAATAGCACGGCAAGTTTCCTATCAACTTCAGAATCCTATTATGTATCCGAAGGTAGTGTCTTACATCAAGGAGCTCAGGGAAGAGCAACAAAAGAAAAATGAAACTAATTTGTCAGTGCATATGCGTGACCTAAAGGAATTAAGGGAAGGGGCCAAAGACAGTGGTCATTGGTCTGCAGCTGTTAATGCTGAAAAAATTCGAGGTCAAGCTGCAGGACTGCATGAAAAAGTTTCAACGGTATTGCACGGAACGATTGATAGTATGAGTAGGAAGGAAGTGGAGGCGCGACTTAAAGAAATAGTTGATTTTCACGCCCCTCTTATAGATCACATCACTGTTGATGATGTTAAGTCAAAAAAACCACTTAAGAAGTAATTTTTTTTATAAATTCTGCTAATTTTCCCATTAACCAGTACATCATTTTTTTTCTCCTTTCTCAAAAAGATTGTTTCCGTATGCTATTGCAACCCATAGAATAACACACAATACTAATAAAATTAATCCTAGTAAAATATTTGTAATCATTTCTACCCCCTAAAATATTCTTCCTGCAGTAAGGAAATAATTTCTTTTAATTTGTCCACGTAAAATGGATCTACTGCATAAGGCCTTAAACTTTCAGCCAGTTTATCATAATCCACTTCCCTTGTAACCATTACTTCTTTGATTCTTTGATCCCTAAATTCTTGAAAACTTGTTCCTTGGTTTAAAAGTTGTATGTAATCCGTGACGGATTCACATTTTCTTCCATATCTTTTAAGTAAGACACTGGAGTTTAATGATTTAATGTGAGGCTCTGTATTATCTGTTTCAATGATGCCATAAAAATTATGGGCTTCTTTGGCGAAACGGCTTTTACCCCAATCTGATTCCAGAATAGCCTGTGCTACGCTTATGAGCACAGGCACTCTGTGATGCGGAGGAAGTGCTTGATTAACAGTAATAGTGCATTCTGTAATTCCTCTTACAAATAGTTCTTGTTTGTTATCGGTGTAATTAAAATCGAAACCACTTAAGAACGTATTACATAACGCTAGTAATGTTGCACAAATTTCCTTCACCATTGAAGTCTAGTCCTTTTTGATTCTAGTGTCCAGATCTCGCATATCAATCTCGACCTTGACTATTCTTCCTGTTTCGTCCTTGTGTCCCCACGCTTGATATAAGCCGTCCCCATATCCACTAGAAATATGAACTGCTAATCCTTGCGATTTAGAACGTGGAAAATTGCTCGAACTAACTCCTTTCAAAGTTTTTTGACAAACATCATTATAGCTGAAGCTCGTAGCCTTTGACTTGGCGTCAAAGTCTTCTCCATTATGCCAATGTTCGTCAATTCGACAAGGATCAGTTATCATCAACTGACCGCTATCCACTGCGACAAATCCTAGATTAATTTTTTCCATTATATACCTCTCTTATCTTTGTATCTTTGTCGGATTGATTTCTGACAAGGAATGCACCCAGAAAAATATGTTCCATTCTTTCTTTGATAGAACATACGATTAGGTTTAAGTTTTCTGCACACATAGCAGGTCTTGCTTTTTTCAGTCTTACGCAAAGGGCCAGATCTTGTAGTAATCGCACTTACGCTTGGAACATCCGGAAATACAATATTTCTTCTGGATGATAATCTTTTATAAAATCCAATCATAAGATCTTTGCGATTAGTCATCTTGTAAGTAGTAGGCCCCATCCTGAATGTTACACGCCTTTTGGTATTTACATCATCACTTGCGTTAGAAATAAATTGTAACAATCGATTCAACCAGAAGCTTTTATTCTTGTCCCTAAAAACGCGTGGAATAAAAGTCTCTTTGGTTGAATGAGGGCGCGTATGATTAGTTATATGCACCGCATATTCAATGGGTTGAATTATATCAACTCCAAATCCATCTTTGCATTTTACGTGTTCAGTTTTCATCTTATTCTCCTTTCTCCATTTTTTCTATTGCATCTAAAATGTTTTGAAATTCCTCTTCTGGTGGAATTGCATCTGACCAATTAACCCTTGTGTTTATTTCCAGCATTTCTTTTACTTTTATTAATATTTTATCTGGTGTCATTTTTCCTCCTCAATAATTTGTGTTGGGTTATCTTTATAATAGGCTTGTTCGCAGTCATCACAGCAATAACCATCATATTCAATACCTGATCCATCAGGATCAAGCCCTGAAACTGGATATCGATTAACAAAACGACCAGAACCAAATGAAGTATCATTACGGCAATGAACGCATTGATTACCTAAATCTATTTGTTTGTTCATTTTTCCTCCTTATTAAAGTCCGTTAATGATTTAGGGGCGTTTTTATAAACGTCCCGAATGATTTTATACAACTCCGAACTGTCTTTAAAACTATCTTGAATATAAGATAATTGTTCGTCACTTAAAAAACCATCAGCTCCCGGTTGTAGATCTTCATATTCTTCATACTTCTCATTATAATTTTCAATGTAGCCATATGAATTGTGGTCATACTTTAAAATTTTTTCCACTAGCTCTGAATATAATTTCTTATAGTTAAGAGCTCCTTCTTGAATTACACTTTTTTTGAAAGTGGCAGTATCCAACAATTCATTTTCAAAATGAATGTTCACCACTTTAAGTGGATCCTTTGTTGGAACAGGTGGAAACTCAACTACAACTTTTATCTTTTTTGTGTTATCCTTGTTAGGAATGTACCACGTCCAGATGTTGTTGATGCAACCTGCGTCATATTTATCAAAATTAATTTTTACCATAATTTCTCTCTTTCTAATTATCCCAACTATTTATAAGAATATGGGTTAAATGTCAAAAGAATCTTTATTCTGGAAATCCTTGAAAAATGGCATAAATGAGGCTTTCTGGACAAGAATTGAGAATAAAGTTGGGGGTGGAATTCCTGACGTTTTTGGGTGCTATAAGGGAGCATCAATTTGGATAGAATTAAAGCAAACGAAATATTACAAAGTGTTACTTTCGCCTTTACAGGTTGCGTGGCATTACAGGTATGCTGAATCTGGCGGAATATCTTATATTTTCGTTAAAAAACAATCCGAGAGCCTCTTTAAGAGGTCTCTCTATCTATATGGAGGGAAAGACTCCCTTATAATAGCGAAAAAAGGTTTAAAGCACCTTCCCTTAAAACAATTCGATTATCCTTATGATTGGAACGCGATCCGCGATTCCCTGTTCTAAAATTACTGAACTCACTCCCGAAATTACTGAACTCACTCCCCCGAATTACTGAATCGCACTCCCCCTCATTATATTAGAGGCATCTCCAGCTTTACTTCCAGCAGCTCAAGCTGCAGCATGCTTCACTTCACCAGGGCCCGGAGATGGAAATTACTGAACTAGGCGCAGGATGTCGTAGGTTACTGAGTCGCGGGCCACTGTATGTAGTACTCAGTCTTCAGGAACAGCTTGAGTCACGCAGCTCAAGCTGGGCTGCAGGTTACATGACGGCGTCCAGGTGCTGCGTCGGAATTACTGAACTAACTCCCCCCGTTTCTGGGGTTTTCGGGGCGGGGCTAATGGTTTTCACTTTTATTAATACATGCCTTCCAGGGAAGCATGCCGCTGCATCTCAGGAAGTTCTTGCATATGGGAAAAAATGGGAGTATACAGGTACCTGGACTGCATCGTAATTCTAGATGATTTAACGTATCTGTCCAAGGACTGCAGCGGGAAGCATCTAGCGCCGAAAGGCTGGAGCTCTGCTCCCGCACTGTCCGGAAAAGAAAGGAGAATATGTCACATTTTTACGGCATGATTTCCAGGAGCGCCAGGAAGACGACGCCAACGGCGCGAGCTCACGCGAGCTCAGGACTGGAAACGATTTCAGCGTCCTGGCAGGGCGCGGTCCAGGTTATCCTGAACCACAACGCGGAAACGGGAAAAGACTGGTACCGCGTGGACCTGATCCCGTGGCACGGGACCGGCGTTTATAAGACTATAGCAACGGGCACAATAGACGGCTCGTAATCAATGGCTAAATTACTGAACACACTCGGCCCCAATTCAGGGGCCGAGTTTCTTTGGAGGAGTATTGATGTTATTTTATTTAATGAGCTGGGCAGCCCGGGCCCTGGAGAAGCTGCGGAAATTACTGAACTAACTCCAGCCCGAATTACTGAGATGACTCCACGCCGAATTACTGAATCGTATTCATACTATTCCCGTGCTGCAGCTACAAGCTGCAGCGTCTTCAGGCACGGGGAGGCAGCTGGAAATTTTTTTGGCTGGTTTTCTGGTAAAAATCAAAGTTAAAAAATAGCAGGATATAAGGGGATAATATCCCATATTATCCCATAAATAACTGTTGCGATGTGCATAAAAATAGTCATAATAAAATAATGATTAAAAATATCAGAGAAAAACTTGAAAAAATGATAGGGCAAAATTTCATTTGTTTTGTTGCTAATTCTTGGATAGTAATTTTTAGCGAGATGTTTAATTCATTGATGTCAGATGTAGATAGTTTCTTATCTGTTAGATGGTGTAAGGAATTTAGAAAACCATACTGTGAATTAAATAAGGTACTAGAAAAACTTTAATATTTTTTATTGTTGCTATTTAACATTGTGAATTAAGATTACTATTTTTTCAAGGCTCTATCTTTATTTTAGAAAGTTAGAAAGTAGAGGTAATGATGCCCAATGAAAATACTACACAAGCACAAATAAGTACAACAGATGATGAAAGCACTTTGTATACTTGTGATTGCTGTTCTAATGATGGTTTTACTTTGTCTCGAATGTCAGACAATCATACTTTTGAAGATTTTTCTGGTATGAATGTTTGTTCACATTGTAGAGAAAATGAATTTAGGTATTCAGATCGTACAGATAGTTATATTCATAATGATGATTGGTGTTCCGATGATCACGAAAACTTTGAAGAAAACTTTGATGATGATAGACCACCAGAAAGCGAATATATTAATTCGTATATGTCTGGTAGTTTTCGGAATACTAGACCATTATTTAAACCTTATGAAAAATTTGATGGCAACCTTTTAATTCTAGGAATAGAAAATGAGGTACAAGTTAGAGGATCAAGTCGTTTAGGTCGTGATGATTTAGCGTATAACATTACGCAACACGATTTAAAAGATTTTGCAATTTGTAAGGAAGATAGTTCAATTGGCTATGGTTTTGAAATTGTTTCAAAACCTGCGACATTTGAATATCATAAAACAGCGTGGGATATATTTTTTCAAAACTCGGCTAGGTATTTGCGTAGCTATAGAGATACGACAACAGGTTTACATATACATATAAATCGAAGTTTTTTATCTCGTATGGCTGTTGGTAAAATTTTAGAGTTCATTAACAGCGATGTTAATAAAAGTTTTATCAATGCTGTATCTGGGAGAGAGCAAACCCATTATTGTATGAGAAATAATTCTTTAAAGATTAAGAATGAAAAAACATACAGAGATAGGGGAGCATTTCACATATATTGTGATGGAACGCCTACACACGAATTCAGGTGTTTTTCTGGTAATGTCAAAAAAGAAAGTTTTTTTAAAACTGTAGAATTTGTCGTTGCTATTTGTCATTATGTAAAAAATGAATGTCCTAACATTAACATTAATTATACGGATTTTGTTTCTTATGTAAGATCAAGTCATTTTAATTATCCTTACTTGTTTAATTGGCTGATGAAAAAAGGCTATTTGAATTCAAGGAATTTAGGAAGATTAAAAGAAAAAACAAAGTTCTATAATAAAAAGAAAGTGAGATAATTATGTGTTTAATTGTAGTAGGAAACAAAGATAAGGTTTCCAAACAAAAAACAATACTAGAAAATGCATTAAGAATAAACAGCAATGGCTTTGGTTTAATGTATTTTAAGAACGATGATGTTTTATCTAAAAAAACTTTATCAAAAAACTTTGTTGATGTAGAAAACTTAATCAAATCAGTTGTTGAAGATTGTTCTGATAAGTTAGCATTGCATTTTAGATTTGCAACACAGGGCATAGTTGATAAAATCAACACACACCCTATTACTGTTTTAAATAAAAACAGCGATGGCAGATCAGTTAAGTTAATGCACAATAGTCCTATGTTACCAACAGCGTTAATTGATAAGGATAGATCAGACACTCACCAATTTGTTAAATATTATTTGCGACCAGTTTTAAAATCTAACCCAGATTTATTATATAATCAAAAATGGTTAGAACAATTAAACGCTGATTGCGATAGTGCAAGAATGGTTTTTGCAGATGGTAAAACTAATAGTTTTATTTATGTAAATAAAAAACTTTGGGAAAAAAAGGATAAGATTTGGTATTCCAATGACAATTGTTTTTCTTCTAGTTCTTGGATGAGTAATATTTCTTCTGGTTTTGGTCAATCTTCTAACTATTATAATAATAGTTGGGATTATGCCGATCAAGAAAATATAGATTATTTAAAATCAGATGATGCAAAACAAATAACTAATGGCAATCAACAAAAACTTTTTGATGATCCAGAAAATGATCCGATGGATTTTTTAGATATGCCTTTAGATGATGACTTGTTACAGCAAATGGATGAAAATCAAATTGCTGATTATGTAAAGAATAATAACGATGAGGTTATTAATTATTTACAACAATTAAAAACAGACTTTTTTTATAATGGATAACCAATAGCCATTGGTTTGATAGAGCCTTGAATAAATAGTAATCTTAAAGTTAACGAGCATTAACAATAAAAGAAAGTGAGAAAGTTATGTTGAATAAATTTCAAGATCAAGATTTATTTTCTAGTGTAGAAAAACTAGAAAACTTAAAAGAGGATATAGATATAATTATATCTTCAATTAAGAATATGCATCCATCATTGTTTAATAGTCCTCGTGTTGCTAAATACAACACACCAGATGGCAGATATGATCCAACACCAATTATAAATGATGATGACAACACTATTGATGGAATGGATGGAGAAGAATGAAAATATATATGCACCCTATTTTATTTAAATCTAAATTACTTATGTACTTATATATTTGGTACATAGTTTTAATTAAAATAAAACTTAAATATTATTTATTTAATAAATAATAAATCAATGGCAAGTTAAACTCTTTGATCCTGCAATTAAAATTGCAGGATCAATAATTACTGAATGATATTCAGACTTTAGGTACTTACGATTAATTGACAATCTACTATTACTGAAATTTTTACCCCATCCCCCTAAATATAAGGAAGGATTCCTTGTATTCTGGTTTCGTGCTATGATTGATATAAACATAGAATATGGTAAAACATTCAATATGCAATTTAATCCGGAGAAACTGGAGCATTTATCCGATACGGATCTTAAAATTATCCTTAAAAAGCTTGAATTAGAGTATCAACAAAAGACTCAAACTGATTTTTTATTATTTGTAAAATCCGTATGGACGGATTTTATTCAGGGAAAGCACCACGTTAAGTACGCCGAGAAGCTTGAAAAAGTTGCCAATGGTACCTTAAAGCGCCTCATTGTGAATATGCCCCCCAGGCATACCAAGTCAGAGTTTGCGTCCTATCTCTTTCCTGCCTGGTTCATAGGAAAAAATCCTAAAGCCAAGCTGATGCAGACCACGCATAACGCGGAGCTCGCTTTTCGTTTCGGTCGTAAGATGAAAAATTTAATTGATTCCCCTGAATACAGGAAAAATTTTCCTGACGTGAAACTGGCTTTTGATTCAAAGGCCGCGGGCCGTTGGGAGACCAACCAGGGCGGCGAGTATTTCGCAGCTGGGGTGGGAGGAGCCATCACGGGACGTGGTGCGGATCTCCTGATCATTGATGATCCCCACTCGGAGCAGGACGCGCTCTCCGAGTCCGCTTTGGACAACGCGTATGAATGGTACACCTCGGGACCGAGGCAGAGGCTTCAGCCCGGAGGATCCATCGTCATCGTGATGACCAGGTGGTCGACCAAGGATTTGACGGAGCGTCTGCTCCGCAACCAGTCAGAGCCGATGGCGGACCAGTGGGATCTCATCGAGTTTCCAGCCATCCTGCCGAGCGGGAAGCCGCTGTGGCCGGGGTACTGGGAGAAACAGGTGCTGATGCAGACCAAGGCGTCATTGTCCGAGGCCAAGTGGCAGTCGCAGTACCAGCAGAATCCAACATCCGAGGAGGGAGCCCTCATCAAGCGCGAATGGTGGCAGCGATGGGAGAAGGAGGACATTCCCGATCTCATTCACATCATCCAGAGCTATGACACAGCTTACAGCAAGAAGGAGTCCGCGGACTACAGCGCGATAACGACGTGGGGCGTCTTCAAGCCCGTGGAGCACGAACCGCCGGCCATGATTCTCCTGGACGCGCAGAAGGGACGGTGGGATTTTCCCGAATTGAAAAGAGTCGCCTACAAGCAGTACAAGTACTGGGAGCCGGAGACCACGATCATCGAGGCGAAGGCGAGCGGCATGCCCCTCACGCACGAGCTGCGCCAGATCGGCATACCCGTGATTAACTTTACACCAAGTAAAGGAAATGATAAGCATACAAGGGTTAACGCATGTTCAACATTATTTGAATCAGGAAAAATATGGGCACCAAAAGAGAGATGGGCGGAAGAAGTTATTGAAGAATGCGCAGCTTTCCCTTATGGTGACCACGATGATTACGTGGATACCGTGACACAGGCGTTAATGCGTTTCAGACAGGGGGGACTGTTGGCGCTGCCCGATGACTACGAGGATGAACCCGTTGATCGCGGGAGGAGAGAATATTACTGATGGCTGAAGGAATCTTGAACACTGATGCGGCTAGAAAAGCATCCGAACAACTGGGTGACCTGGAATATTCCTTGCCGTTTATGCAGCAATTGGAAAACAATCCTATTTTTAAGGTGGGCTTTGATCCTGAACACATCTATTACCAGAGGGAAAAGAAAGACAAGGATATGGGAACTACTAATCCTGGAAGATATTATGGTTATGGAATAAGTGAAAAGGGACTTCAAGAAGACATAGAGGAGACTCTTGCAAGCAAGGATGAAAGA
>CERQ01107390.1_pt1 | contig 11122 bp, 6 predicted proteins | sample 530711 | NCBI WGS metagenome assembly CERQ01 (sample SAMEA2620882, study PRJEB7988) | marine metagenome | biome: marine biome (ENVO:00000447); feature: mesopelagic zone (ENVO:00000213); material: "saline water (ENVO:00002010), including plankton (ENVO:xxxxxxxx)" | depth 850 m | reverse complement strand
CAGATCGAGTATGAGGCCCTGCCCTTCGCGCTGGATCCGATCGCCGCCCGGGATGCGGGTCATGATTATGTGACCGATCCGCTGACCCTGCGGCGCGGCGATGCCCGTGCCGCGATGGCGACGGCGCCGCGTCGCATCAAGGGCCGTTTCGGCATCGGCGGGCAGGATCACTTCTATCTCGAAGGTCAGATCGCCATGGCCGTGCCCGGCGAGGACGAGGATGTGGTCATCAATGTCTCGACCCAGCACCCGTCCGAGGTGCAGCACATGGTCGCCCATGTTCTGGACGTGCCCAGCCATTCGGTCGTCGTGAACGTGCGCCGCATGGGCGGCGGCTTTGGCGGCAAGGAAACGCAGATGAACCTGTTCGCCTGCGTTGCCGCCGTCGCCGCGAAACGCTGGAATCGCGCGGTCAAGATTCGTCCCGACCGCGACGACGACATGATCGCCACCGGCAAGCGCCATGACTTCGTCGTGGATTACGAAGTCGGCTTCGACGACGACGGGCATATCCTCGCCGTCGATGGCGACTGGTATGCGCGCTGCGGTTTCTCGGCCGATCTGTCCGGCCCCGTCACCGACCGGGCGCTGTTCCACGCCGACAACGCCTATTTCTACCCCGATGTCGAATTGCGCAGCCATCCGCTGCGCACCCACACCGTCAGCAATACCGCCTTTCGCGGCTTCGGCGGCCCGCAGGGCGTGATCGTGGCCGAACGGATGATCGAGGAAATCGCCTATGCCCTTGGCCGCGACCCCTACGAGATCCGGCGGAAGAACCTGTATCGGAACGGCCAGTTGACCCCCTATCATCAGCCGGTCGAGGATCAGATCCTGCCGCGCATCTTTCAGGAACTGGAAACCGACTGCGATTATCACGCTCGCCGTCAGGCGGTGCTGGACTGGAACGCGAAGGCTGGCGTGATCCGCAAGGGCATCGCGCTGACACCGGTGAAATTCGGCATCAGTTTCACCGCGACCTGGTTCAACCAGGCCGGTTCGCTGATCCATGTCTATTCCGACGGCTCGATTTCGCTGAACCATGGCGGCACCGAGATGGGGCAGGGGCTGAATACCAAGGTCGCCCAGATCGTGGCCGAGGCGTTCCAATGCGACATATCCCGGATCAAGATCACCCGCACGACGACCGAAAAGGTGCCCAATACCTCGGCCACGGCGGCCTCGTCGGGCAGCGACCTGAACGGCATGGCCGCGCTGGACGCGGCCGAACAGATCAAGGCGCGACTGATCGATTTCGTCGCCGAGCGCTGGCAGGCCCCGCGCGACGAGGTGCGCTTCATCCCCGGTCATATCCGCGCGGGCGGGCAGGACGTTCCCTTCGACGAGGTGATCGCCGCGGCCTACATGGCGCGCATTCACCTGTCGGCGGCGGGCTTTTACAAGACGCCCAAGATCCACTGGGACCGCGCGACGGGTCGCGGCCGGCCCTTCTATTACTTTGCCTACGGCGCGGCGGTGTCCGAGGTTTCGGTCGATACGCTGACGGGCGAATACGTGATCGACCGGACCGATGTGATCCACGATGTCGGCCGCTCGCTGAACCCGGCCATCGACAAGGGGCAGATCGAGGGTGCCTTCGTCCAGGGCGCCGGCTGGCTGACCTGCGAGGAATTGTGGTGGGACGACAAGGGACAATTGCGCACCCATGCGCCCTCGACCTACAAGATCCCGCTGGCCTCGGACAGGCCGCGTGTCTTCAACGTGAAGCTGGCCGACTGGTCGGAAAACGCCGAACGCACGATCAAGCGGTCCAAGGCCGTGGGCGAACCGCCCTTCATGCTGGGCATCAGCGTCTTCGAGGCGATCAACATGGCCGTCGCGTCGATCGGCGACTACCGCGAACCGGCGCGGCTGGATGCGCCGGCCACGCCCGAACGCGTGCTGATGGCCGTGAACCGGCTTCGGGGATGATCCGGGTCCGCGTCATCGCGACGTCGGGATCGACTCCGCGCGATGCCGGGGCCGAAATGATCGTCGAGCCCCATCGCGTCACCGGCACGATCGGCGGCGGACAGCTGGAATACATGGCCATCGACCGCGCCCGGCAGATGATCGCGCGCTCCGAGGAAAGCGCGCGGATGGAGGTTCCGCTGGGCCCCGAGATCGGCCAGTGCTGCGGCGGCCGCGTCACCTTGTGCCTGGACCGCGAGCCGTCTGCCCTCGAAGACCATCCCGACGCGCTGATCTTCGGTGCGGGCCATGTCGGCCGGGCGCTGGCGCTGGCGCTGCAACCGCTGCCGGTCAACGTCACCCTGATCGATCAGCGCGCGCCGGAGCTGGCGCAGGCCGCCCCCGGCATCGAAACCCGCATGTCGCCGCTGCCCGAAGCCCTGATTCGCGCCGCCCGCCCCGGCAGCGCCGTCGTCATCCTGACCCATGATCACGCGCTGGACTTCCTGCTGGCCGCCGAGGCGCTGAGCCGCGACGATTTGTGCTATGTCGGCATGATCGGCAGCGCCACGAAACGTGCCCGCTTCAGCGGTTTCGCCCGCAAGCAGGGCCTCGATCCGGCGCCGCTGGTCTGTCCCATCGGCGCCGGCCTGACACGTGACAAGCGCCCCTCCGTCATCGCCGCCACCACCGCCGCCGAGCTGATCGCCCGGCTGACCGCCACTTCTTCGTTGAACAAATACCCATGCAACAGCTGATCCGGGGCCGCGTCCTCGATTTTCATGCCGACCCGGCGGAAACCGCGGACAATCACCGCTACCTCGAAGACGGCGCCGTCCTGATCGACGATGGCCGCATCCTGGCCGTCGACGACTACGCGGTTCTGGCCAGGCCGGGGATTGCGGAAATCGACCATCGCCCGAACCTCATCCTGCCCGGTTTCATCGATACCCATATCCATTTCCCGCAGGTTCAGGTGGTGGCCAGTTGGGGTACGCAGCTTCTGGACTGGCTGAATACCTATACCTTCCCCGAAGAGGCGCGCTTCAACCAGCAGGGTCACGCCCCGGCCATGGCCGACGCCTTCCTGAACCTGCTGACCGACCACGGCACGACCACGGCTGTCGCCTTCTGCTCGGTCCATCCCGAAAGCGCCGAGGCGCTGTTCACCGCCGCCCATGCCCGGAACATGGCCATGATCGCCGGCAAGGTGATGATGGACCGCAACGCCCCGCCCCAGGTTCTGGACACCCCGCAGCAGGGCTATGACGACAGCAAGGCGCTGATCGAACGCTGGCACGGCAAGGGGCGGCAGCGTTACGCCATTACCCCGCGCTTCGCCATCACCTCGACGCCCGAGCAGATGGCGGCCACGGGCCGGCTTGTCCAAGAATTTCCCGATTGCCATATCCAGACGCATCTGTCCGAAAACCTGGACGAGATCGCCTTCACGCTGGGCCTCTATCCCGACGCCCGCGACTACCTGGACATCTACGAAACCTACGGCCTGCTTTCGGAAAAACTGCTTCTGGGCCATTCCATCCACCTGCGCCCGCGCGAGATCACTCGCATGGCCGAAACCGGCAGCCGCGCCGTCTTCTGCCCGACCTCGAACCTGTTTCTCGGCTCGGGCCTGTTCGACGAGGCCGGGCTGCGGACGGCGGGGATCGCCTGCGGCATCGCTACCGATATTGGCGGCGGCACCAGCTATTCGATGCTGCAGACCCTGAACGAGGGCTACAAGATTCTGCAACTGCGCGGGCAGAAGCTGCATCCCCTGGCGGCCTTCCACTGGGTCACGCGCGGCAATGCGCAAGCCCTGGGCTTGCAGGACGAGATCGGCACGCTGGCCGCCGGCAGCGCCGCCGATCTGGTCGTTCTGGACAGCCGCGCGACGCCGGCGATGGCGCTGCGCGCCCAACGCGCCGGAACGCTGGCCGAGGAATTGTTCATCCTTCAGATCATGGGCGACGACCGCGCCGTGGCGCAGACCTATGTCGCGGGCAAGCCGATGAAATCGGCGGACTAGATCAAATCCCGCGCGGCCGCTTGGCGGGGGCGGCGCCTTCGGCTATGGCTGGGCGCAGCATGACCAGAGGCGCGCGCGTGTTCTATCCCCTTGCCAGCACGACCTGGGACGATGCCGAATGCCGGGCGCTGCAACGCGTCATCGTCTCGGGTCGGCACACGATGGGCCCCGAGGTCGCGGCCTTCGAAACCGCCTTTGCCGCGCGTGTCGGCAGCCAGCACGCGGTGATGGCCTCGTCGGGATCGGCCGCGAACCTGCTGGCGCTGGCGGCGGCCTTCTGGCACCCCGATCTGGACTGGCGCGCCGGCGACGAGGTGATCGTGCCCGCGGTCAGCTGGTCCACGACCTATTTCCCGGTGACGCAGACCGGCCTGAAACTGCGCTTCGTGGATGTCGAGGCGTCCACGCTGAACATCGATCCCGATCTGGCCTGCGCCGCGATCACGCCACGGACGCGCGCGATCCTGGCGGTGAACCTGCTGGGCAATCCGGCGCGGCTGGACCGGCTGCGCGCCATCTGCGACCGCCACGACCTGCTGCTCATCGAGGATAATTGCGAATCCATGGGCGCCTCGCTGGACGGGCGGGCGGCCGGGGCATGGGGGGATCTGGGCACGTTTTCCAGCTTCTTCTCGCATCATATCTGCACGATGGAAGGCGGCATGGTCGTCACCAATGATCGCAAGCTGCACCACAACCTGATCTGCCTGCGTGCCCATGGCTGGACCCGCGGCCTGCCCGACGACACCCATCTGCCGGTCGATCCAGACCCGTTCCAGCGTCAGTTCCGCTTCGTGCTGCCCGGCTATAACCTGCGCCCGCTGGAGATGGAGGGGGCGACGGGAACCGAACAGTTACGCAAGCTGCCGGAATTCGTCGAGGAACGGCGCCGCAACGCCGCGATCTTCGGGAAGGCTTTCGCGGACCATCCCGATCTGGATATCCAGGCCGAAACCGGCATGTCGTCGTGGTTCGGCTTCGCGATGATCCTGAAGAATCGGCTGGCGGGCCGTCGTGGCGCCCTTGTCGCCGCGCTGACCCAGGGCGGGATCGAAAGCCGCCCCGTCGTCGCCGGAAATTTCCTGAACAATCCCGTCATCGCCAAGCTGGATCACAGCGTCGCGGGACCGATTGTCGCGGCCGATCGCATTGACCGCGACGGCTTGTTCACCGGCAACCACCATTACCCGATCCCCGACCAGATCGCGCGCCTGCGCGAGATCGTGGACCGCGTCGCGGGACAGGCATGACGAGACGCGCCTTCATCACCGGGATCACCGGGCAGGACGGGGCCTATCTGGCCGATCTGCTGCTGGAAAAGGGCTACGAGGTTCACGGGCTCAAGCGCCGGTCATCCAGCTTCAATACCGCGCGAATCGACCATCTGTCGATCGACCCGCACCGCAACCGGCGCTTTCATCTGCATTACGGCGACATGACCGATGGCAGCGCGCTGATCCGCACCCTGGCGGAAATCCGGCCGGACGAGATCTACAACCTCGCCGCCCAATCCCATGTCCGCGTCAGTTTCGACATGCCGGAATACACCGCCAATGCCGATGCCATCGGCCCTCTGCGTCTGCTGGAGGCGATGCGATTGCTGAACCTGGCCGGAACGCGCTTCTATCAGGCCTCGACATCCGAGCTGTACGGCAAGGCGGCCGAGGTGCCGCAGACAGAGACGACGCCGTTTCATCCGCGCTCGCCCTATGGCGCGGCCAAGCTTTATGCCTACTGGATCACGGTGAATTACCGCGAGGCCTATGGCCTGTTCGCGTCCAACGGCATCCTGTTCAACCATGAAAGCCCGGTCCGGGGCGAAACCTTCGTGACGCGCAAGATCACCCGCGCGGTGGCCGCCTTGCAGATGGGACTTCAGGATTGTCTCTATCTGGGCAATCTGGACGCCCTGCGCGACTGGGGTCACGCACGAGACTATGCCGAGGGCATGTGGCGGATCCTGCAACACGACAGGGCCGAAGATTTCGTTCTGGCCACGGGCCGGACCCACAGCGTCCGCGATTTCTGCGAGGCGGCCTTTGCCGAGACCGGCACCCGGCTGGAATGGCGCGGCGCGGGGCTGGACGAGACCGGGCACGACGCGGCCACGGGGCGCTGCCTGATCCGCATCGACCCGACCTATTTCCGCCCCGCCGAGGTGGACGTCCTGCAAGGCGACGCCGCCAAGGCCCGCGCTCTGCTTGGCTGGACATCGCGCATCTCTTTCGCGCAACTTGTGGCCGAAATGGTCGCCGAGGACCGGCGGCTTCTGGAAACCGAAAGGCTGGCGCGCCGCGCCTATGGGGTCATGGAATGAAGACGATCACTCCGGTGCTGATGGCGGGCGGTTCAGGGACGCGGCTATGGCCGGTCTCGCGCAAGGCCTTCCCGAAACAATTCGCGGCGCTGATCGGGGATGAGACGCTGTTTCAGGCCTCGGCCCGACGGCTGTCCGGACCGGGCTATGCCCCGCCGATCGTGATGACCAACGCGGATTTCCGTTTCATCGTGGCCGAACAGCTGGATCAGCTTGGGCTTGAACCCGCAGCGATCGCGATCGAACCGGCGGGACGCAACACAGCGCCCGCGATCCTTGCGGCGGCGCTGATGGTCGCCGACGACGATCCCGAGCGGCTGCTGCTGGTGGCGCCCTCGGATCATGTCATTCCGGATCCGAAGGCCTTTGCGGCGGCCGTGTCCGAAGGCGCGCAGGCCGCGAAGCAGGGGCGCATCGTCACCTTCGGCATCACCCCGGACCGCCCCGAAACAGGCTATGGCTATCTGGAACTGGCCGGCGGTGGCGAGGGTCCCCAGCCTCTGGCGCGTTTCGTTGAAAAGCCTGACGCGGAACGCGCGGCGCAGATGCTGGCGCAGGGAAATTACCTGTGGAATGCGGGGATCTTCCTGTTCAGCGCCCGCGCCATGATCGAGGCGTTTCACGCCCATGCCCCCGACTATCAGACGCCGGTGCGGGCTGCGCTGGACGGCGCCCGCCGCGATCTGGGTTTCCTGCGGCTGGCGCGAGCGCCCTGGGAAAGTCTGCCGGACAATTCCATCGATTACGCGGTGATGGAAAAGGCCGACAATCTGACCGTGGTGCGTTTTTCGGGCCGCTGGTCCGATCTGGGCGGCTGGGACGCGGTCTGGCGCGAGCAGCTGGAACGGATGCCTGCCGGCGACGGGGTCGTCGCCGATGCCAATTCCACCGCCATCGATTGCCGCGACGTGCTGCTGCGATCGGACCATGCGGATCTGCAATTGGTGGGTATCGGATTGCAGGACGTGATGGTCGTGGCCACCGGGGACGCGGTCCTGGTTGCGGACAAATCGCGCGCGCAGGATGTGCGGCAGGCCGTTACCGCGCTGAAGAAGAAAGGCCGCAAGCAGGCCGAGGCGTTCCCGCGCGATCACCGCCCCTGGGGCTGGTTCGAGACGCTGGCGCTGGCCGACCGCTTTCAGGTCAAGCGGATCGTGGTCAAGCCGGGCGCGGCGCTGTCGCTGCAAAGCCACGTCCATCGCTCCGAACACTGGATCGTGGTCAGCGGCACGGCCAGGGTCACGGTTGACGATCACGTCACGCTGGTGACCGAAAACCAGTCCATCTATATCCCGCTGGGCGCGCGCCACCGGATGGAAAATCCGGGCAAGGTGCCGATGGTGCTGATCGAGGTGCAGACCGGATCCTACCTGGGCGAGGATGACATCATCCGCTACGAGGATGTCTATGCCCGCGACAGCGGCGATTGATGCGCGTTCTGCTGACCGGCGGCAGCGGCATGGTCGGCCGCGCGCTGCTGCGGCTGGCGCCCCGGGTCGCGCCGGGGCTTGACCTGCTGGCGCCATCGCGCGCCGAATTGCCGCTGACGCAGCGAGAGGCGGTGACCGACTGGATCACCGCGCACCGGGTCGAGGCGGTGATCCACGCGGCGGCGAAAGTCGGCGGGATTCAGGCCAACCTGGACGATCCGACCGGGTTTCTGGCGGAAAACCTGCGGCTCAACGATGCCCTGATCATGGGTGCGTTCCGGGCCGGCGTGTCGCGGCTGGTCAATATCGGCTCGTCCTGCATCTATCCGCGCGACTGGCGCCAGCCGCTGGTGGAAGAGGATGTGCTGGCTGGCCCGCTGGAGCCTTCGAATGAGGGATATGCCCTGGCCAAGATCACGGCGGCGCGGCTTTGCGCGGCGATCTCGGGACAACACGGATTCGCCTACCGGACCCTGATTCCGTGCAATCTGTTCGGCGCGCAGGATCATTTCGGACGGGATTCGGCCCATCTGGTCGCCGCAGCGATCACCAAGATCCTGCGCGCCAAGGCGGATGGCGCCGATCATGTGACGATCTGGGGCGGGGGTCGGGCACGGCGCGAATTTCTGGCCGTCGATCATCTGGCCCGGTTCGTGCTGACGGCGCTGAACCGTCTGCAAACCCTGCCGCTGCTGCTGAATGTCGGGGCGGACCGGGATTACAGCGTCGATGAATATTACCGGATGATCGCTGACCTGGCCGGGTGGCGGGGCCGGTTCATCCACGACCGCAGCCGCCCCGAGGGGATGCAGGCCAAGCTGATGTCATCGGCCCGCGCGCGTGACCTGGGCCATGCGCCGCCTGCCGACATCCGGCCCGATCTGCGCATCGCGATCCGGGCCGCGCGGATGGCGCTGTAGCACGCGCGACCCCGGCCCGGCCCGGCCGCGTCGCGGGCACAGGCTGGGCGGCGGCCGGTTCTCGCGCCATCAGGCGGCGTCTGCCTTTGGCTGGTAGTTCAGCACCGGGGCCAGCCAGCGTTCGACCTCGGCCAGCGACATGCCCTTGCGATCGGCATAATCGCGCGCCTGATCCTGTTCGATCTTGGCCACGCCGAAATAATAGGCCTCTGGATGACCGATATAGAGGCCCGACACCGACGATCCCGGCCACATCGCCATGCTTTCCGTCAGCGTCACCCCGGTCGCGGCTTCGGCGTCCAGCAGGCGGAACAGCGTGTCCTTTTCGGTGTGGTCGGGCTGCGCCGGATAGCCGGGGGCCGGGCGGATGCCGGCATAGGGCTCGGCGATCAGGTCCTGGGGCGCATGGGCTTCGTCGGGGGCATATCCCCACAACTCGCGGCGGACCCGTTCGTGCAGCATCTCGGCCATCGCCTCGGCGATGCGATCGGCCAGCGCCTTGACCATGATCGCGCCGTAATCGTCGTTGGCGCGTTCGTACCGGGCCGAGATTTCCTGTTCCTCGGGCCCTGCGGTGACGACGAAAGCGCCCAGATAATCGCGGTGCCCCTCGGGTGCCACAAAGTCGGACAGCGCCACGTTGGGGCGGCCTTTGCGCTTGGTCACCTGCTGGCGCAGCGTGTGAAAGCGTGCCAGCACCTCGGACCGATCCTCGCCGGTAAACAGGTGGATATCGTCGCCCACCGCGTTGGCCGGCCAGAAGCCCACGACCGCGCGGGGCCGAAACCAGCCGCCCTCGATGATCCGGGCCAGCATCTCTTGGGCGTCGTCGAACAGGCTGCGCGCGGCCTGCCCCTGTTTTTCATCGTCGAGGATGCGCGGATAGACGCCCTTCAATTCCCAGGTCTGGAAGAACGGGGTCCAGTCGATATAGCGCGCGATCTGCGCCAGATCCCAGTCCTCGATCACCCGCCTTCCCGAAAAGGATGGCGTGGGCGCGGCGAATCCGGTCCAGTCCAGTTTCAGCGCGTTGTCCCGCGCGGCCTGCAGGGGCAGGCGCGACTTGGCAGCCTCGGCGCGTTCGTGCCGGTCGGCCACCTCGCTGTATTCGGCCCGGATGCCCGCAACGTAATTCTGTTGCTGGGCGGGTGACAGCAACGACGAGACGACGCCGACCGCGCGGCTGGCATCGGTGACATAGACGGCAGCGCCCCTGTGATAGCGTGGTGCGATCTTGACCGCCGTGTGGATCTTCGAGGTCGTGGCCCCGCCGATCAACAGCGGCAGATGAAAGCCCTCGCGTTCCATCTCCTGCGCCACATGGACCATCTCGTCCAGGCTGGGGGTGATCAGGCCCGACAGGCCGATCACATCGACATTCTGTTCACGCGCGACGTCCAGGATCTTCTGGCTGGGCACCATGACGCCCAGGTCGATCACCTCGTAATTGTTGCAGGCCAGCACGACGCCGACAATGTTCTTGCCGATGTCGTGGACATCGCCCTTGACGGTGGCCATCAGGATCTTGCCCGCGCTTTCACGCTCGGTCCCGCCATTCAGGCGCTTTTCCTCTTCCATGTAGGGCAGCAGGATCGCCACCGCCTGTTTCATCACGCGCGCGGACTTGACCACCTGCGGCAGAAACATCTTGCCCGCGCCGAACAGGTCGCCCACCACGTTCATCCCGGCCATCAGCGGGCCCTCGATCACATGCAGCGGCCGCTGGGCCGCCTGGCGGGCCTCCTCGGTATCGGCATCGATATATTCGGTGATCCCGTTGACAAGCGCATGTTCCAGCCGCTTTTCGATCGGCCATTCGCGCCATGACAGATCCTTTTCCCGCCGCTGCGCCCCGCCTTCGCCGCGATAGCGTTCGGCGATCTCAAGCAGATGTTCGGTAGCATCGGGGCTGCGGTTCAGGACCACGTCCTCGCAGGCATCGCGCAGGTCCGGGTCGATCTGGTCATAGACAGCCAGTTGCCCCGCGTTGACGATGCCCATGTCCATGCCCGCCTGAATGGCGTGATACAGGAACACCGCATGCATCGCCTCGCGCACGGGTTCGTTGCCGCGAAAGCTGAAGGACAGGTTCGACACGCCACCAGAAACATGCGCATGGGGCAGGTTCGCGCGGATCCAGCGCACGGCATCGATGAAATCCACGCCGTAATTGTTGTGTTCGTCGATCCCCGTGGCCACGGCGAAGATGTTGGGATCGAAGATGATATCCTCGGGCGGGAAGCCGACTTCATCGACAAGGATGCGATAAGCGCGTTCGCAAATCTGGATCTTGCGCGCCGCGGTGTCGGCCTGGCCCTGTTCATCGAACGCCATCACCACGACCGCCGCGCCATAGGCCAGACACAGCCGGGCGTGCTGGCGAAACTGGTCTTCGCCCTCTTTCATGCTGATCGAGTTGACGACCGGCTTGCCCTGGACGCATTGCAGCCCGGCCTCGATCACCTCCCATTTGGAACTGTCGATCATGATGGGCACGCGGGCAATATCGGGTTCG